>Ga0208953_1000260_pt1 | contig 51285 bp, 64 predicted proteins | sample RifOxyB2_FD_184033 | JGI IMG/M metagenome (GOLD analysis project Ga0208953, IMG submission 184033) | Groundwater microbial communities from Rifle, Colorado - Rifle Oxygen_injection B2 (SPAdes) | ecosystem: Environmental > Aquatic > Deep subsurface > Groundwater | place: USA: Rifle, Colorado...
AGATTTTAATTAAGCGGGAGCCTGGAAGACATCCATCTGTGCACAAAAGGAAAAATTGAACCTACCCCCCCATAAATGTAACATTTCTACTTTGGTAGGAATGTAACATTTCTATCTTGGGTTGACAGCTTTATCTATTTGGGTCTTCATTATATAAAAGTCCGGCCAAGGCAAATGACTACGATTTTGCCGTGGCAGATATTGCCCCTGCCAATTTTTTCTCGTTCTACGGTAAGCTCATTATGTCCCTGTCAAAAAACGTCGATTTGATTGATATCAGTGACAGAAAGGGAAAATTTATCGACCTCATTCTCAAGGAAGGCAAAGTCAGCCATACGTCACTCTCTTAGAAAACCGCCTCACCACCAAAGTAATTGTTAAAACAATCAAGACCAAAGTTAATGACCCTGCCCAGGCCTGCGCCTGCCATTCGGCATAAGGCGAAATCGCATAATTATAGATTTGCACGGTCAAAGAAGCCATTGGTTCATCCGGCCGAAAATTCCAGTACATACTGTTGAAAGCAGTAAACAATAGCGGCGCTGTCTCCCCCATTACCCTAGCCACAGCTAAAATGACCCCGGTAAAAATGCCATTCCAGGCAGTGCGAAAGACCACTTTCATAGTAACTTTCCATTCCGGCAAACCCAAAGCAAGTCCTGCCTCATACAAAGTCCTGGGCACCATTTTAACCATTTCTTCTGTTGTCCTTGTTACAGTAGGGATCATAATAAGACCCAAGGCAACCCCACCGGCAATAGCAGAAAACTTTTTCATTGTTGCCACAAGGAGAACGTAAACAAAAATACCAATCACAATCGTAGGAATGCTGGATAAAACATCAGCCGCATATCTGATATAAAATCCGCGTTTACTTTTACCATACAATGCCAGCCAGATCCCGCCAAAAATACCGATCGGCAAACCAACCACACAAGCTAAACCAACTAAAATAAAAGTGCCGACAATAGCATTACCCATACCACCACCAGTATCTCCTACCGGCGCCGGTAAACGGGTAAAAAAGTCAAGATTAATCGCTCCTACTCCCTGGATAAAAACATATCCGAGCACTGATAAAAGAGGGATAACTGCAACCAGGGCGCAGCCAAGAGCAGCACCTAAAAACAAGTTATTTTTAAGATAACGTTTTAATTTATTAGTTTCCCAGTTGTTTTCCATATTAATAACCTAGCCAAACCATTCACAAAAATTGTAATCACCAACAATATCAAAGCCAATTCCACTAAAACCGATAGATTAAGCCAGGAGGTTGCCTCGGCAAATTCATTGGCTATGACTGAAGCCAAAGTATAAGCCGGCGCAAACAAAGAGGCCGCAATTTTAGGCCGGTTGCCAATTACCATGGTAACTGCCATGGTTTCTCCTAATGCTCGGCCTAAACCCAAAATAACAGCGCCAATAATGCCAGAGGTAGCTGGACCAAAGACAGCCAGCTTAAAAGTTTCCCATCTCGTTGCGCCTAAGGCTAAAGCTGACTCACGTAAGCTATGCGGTACAACTTGAAAAACCTCACGACTAATAACCGTAATAGTTGGCAAAATCATTATTGCCAAAATAATTCCTGCCGTTAATAAACTGGAACCGGAATATGACCCTTGAAAAATCGGCAAAAATCCTAAGGTGTTTTTCAGTAAGGGCTGAACCACCTTTGCTACCCAGGGTCCTAAAACAAAAATACCCCACAAACCATAAACAACCGAAGGAATAGCCGCCAATAATTCCACCATCACAGCTACATATTCCTTGAATTTTGATTGTGATATTTCCGATAAATAAATAGCACAACCAAGCCCCAAGGGGACAGCAATCAGCAAAGCAATAAAAGCTGACATTAAAGTGCCAAAAATAAACGGTAAGGCGCCATAATGATCATTCAATGGATCCCAAACAGAGCTAAAAACAAAACCCCAGCCAAAAGCAGAAAAGCCCAGCCAGGATTTATTGATCAAAACAACTACCAGGGCCAGGAGCAACAGGGGGATACTGGCTGCAAAGCTAAAAGTAATGGCTTTAAACCAGGTATCCCCTTTGTTTCGCTTCTGTATCTGTTGCTTAATCATTAATTAAATCTTGATTCCCTCAACCACAGCTAGGACTTTTGACTTAATGTTTTGTGGCAGCGGCGCATAAAGCAATTCAGGCGCATATTGCTGCCCATCATTAAGTACCCATTTTAAATAATCAACCAAAGCCTGGCCTTTTTTAGCATCAGCCTGTTTTTTGTGAACCAAAAGCCAGGTCATCCCTACAATCGGGTAAGATCTGGCACCCAGGGCATTAGTCAAATCCAAACGAAAATCACCGGAAGCAATCAGTTGTTTGACTTTCTTTGAGTTCAAAGCTCCATCAGCCGCAGCACTGGTTGAATCAAGAGAAGGAACAACATATATCCCAGCTTTATTCTTAAGAGCAGCCACAGTCAATTTATTCTCTATTGCATAGGATAGCTCAACATAACCAATTGAACCATCATTAACCTTAATCAAACCTGCTACACCGGCATTCCCTTTTCCCCCTAAACCAACTGGCCAGGCAACAGCATTACCTGCCCCTACCTTTGAAGCCCAGTCTAAGCTAACCTTGGCCAGATAGCTGGTAAAAATGTCTGTTGTACCACTGCCATCACTGCGATGGCAAACAATAATATCCTTGTCAGGGAAACTGCTGTCTACCTGGTTCCATTTCTTAATCTTGCCTAAAAAGATACCGGCCAGAGTATCGGCATCAAGGTTAAGAGAACCGACCCCTGACAAATTATAGCTAACTGCCACAGCTCCCATTACAGTCGGAATATGCAGCACATCGCCACCAGCAGAATTAATTTGTTTATCTGTCATTGGCGCATCAGAACCGCCAAAATCAGTGATCCCGGCAATAAACTGACGTTGTCCACCACCAGAACCGATCCCTTGATAATTGACCTTTACCCCAGTTTCTTTAGCATAAACATTATTCCACTTCATATAGAGCGGATAAGGGAAGGTTGCACCGGCACCATTTAAATTCGCTGCAGCTGCCATACCAATCAACAAAACACTAGCCAGCATTAAAACTCCTAATTTCTTAAACATCTCTTTCCCTCCTTTGTAAAAATTACCTACCATTTGACCCGAGTATTAACAGCCATCACGTTATTGTAATCAGCCCCATCCTTAGTCTCATTACGGTAATCCAGAGCTAGTTTAACGTTTTTACCCCAATTGTATTCAAGCCCGGCAATGGTATAGACGTAATTTGAGCCGGATTTTTTATAATTATCCAAGCGGCCAAACAAGTTAGTATTACCAACAAGTTCATATTGCCCACCAACAGAGGTACCACCGGGCGTTGTAGAACTATCGGCATTATTAGCGTATTCAGCAAACAAGATCCCCCTGGCAAAATTAAGCGCTGCCATAGCAGTTAGTTTTTTAGTCGCGGTCCCTGTATTAAAGCTTGACAAGTCCAAGCCCTCGTAAACATAGCCGGCTGCCACGGTCACCTTATTCTTATCCCAAGCAAATGGCTGAGCCTTTATTTTTAGAGCAATATTTTTGGACGTGTTTGTTTCCGCACTCTTGTAGCCAGCGCCATTCATTAGGGTAAAATGATAATCAAGGGCGTTCCCTAAAAGGTTAAAAGAGCCCAAAGCAGCTAAACCCAGATCAGCAGAACCACTGCCGAAGAAAGAATAATAGTCTGTCAGGGTTTTTTCGACGTAGCGGAAGGTCCAAAATTCCTGCATAAAATCAATCCAGTGGGTTGCAGATTGGCCCAGACGTACTGTTTGCAAACCAATCAGAGAGGTTAAAGGCACATGCTTGGAAAAGTTGCTAAGATCAAAATAAGCATATTTTAAGTAAATATTGTTCTGGGCAGATAAAGTGCTCTCATTCCCCATGTCAGTGGTAATTCTGACTGCCGCATCATCGGCTAAACTCTTTTTGTAATCAAGATAAACACGATGAATAGCAAACTTATTATATATAGTAGGCGCTGCCCCGGCGTTTTTTAGCCAGCTCTCATAAGCGATGTAGGCTCGGCCAGATACTGTGGCCCCTTTATCCACCTTGGCATCAACTGCCTGGATCTTACTGTTTAAATCGGCAATAGCTTTATTGACATCTTCTTTGTAATCAGCCATTTGGTTGGCAGTAACTTGATCCTCATCTGCTCCCATAGAATCGACTGCTTTGGCTTGAGAGACGAAGCCAAAAGACAACATTGCAACAATCAACAACAAAACAAATTTTCTCATCTTTTTTTCTCCTTAAAATATTTTGACAATAGAAACGGAAATAAAAATGGGCACGAAAACAAAATTGCCTGATCACCTCCCTTAAATAATTTTATTGCCTCCATACGAACTGAATTATCTAAAAAGAGGATTAAGTCTTGATGAAGCAAATGTTAAAAAGAGGTAAATTATGAAAGAGGCCTGCCTGCTCGCCTCGCGGCGAAGCGGGCCGTCAGGCAGGAAAAGTAAGGGTAAAACTGGAGCCCTGGCCTTCGACACTTTCCACCGAAACATTACCATTATGGAGATTCATCACGTGTTTAACTATCGCTAAACCCAAACCGGTGCCGCCTAACTCCCGTGAGCGGGCTTGGTCAACCCGATAAAAGCGCTCAAAGATACGCTCCAAATGTTCTGCCGGTATGCCAAAGCCGGTATCAGCCACAGTTAAGGCAATAGCTTGATCAGACTTCTGGCAAGTTATCTCTACTTTGCCCCCTTCGGCAGTATAATTAACAGCATTATCCAACAAGTTGAGAATGGCTCGATAAAGATGTTCTGCTAAACCCGAAACCAAGAGGTCTGTCCCCTGACAAGATAGAATCAACCGTATATTTTTTTTCTTTACCTTATTAGATACGGTTTCAATTGCTCCTTCAATCAACTTGTGCAAATCAACCTTAACAAACTGGCCCAACTCTTTTCTTGTTTCCAAGCGCGACACTTCCAAAATATCATCGATTAAGGATGATAGGTTAGTGGCATGTTTATCAATTTTTTGTAAAAACTCCATATTATGTTTTTTGTCATCAATTGCCCCATCCAATAGGGTTTCCACATAATTGCGAATAGCAGTTAAAGGTGTTTTTAACTCGTGAGAAACATTGGCCGCAAATTCAGAGCGGTGTCTTTCCAGCTTTCTTAATTCCGTAATATCATGCAACACACAAACAACCCCCACAATTTGTCCTTGAGTTTTAATCGGGCTGGCTAGGGCCAAAAATGTTCGTTCCACCGGTGTAACTATGGCAATTTCCCTTTCAATAAACCGACCTTCCGCTAAAGCCTGCGCCACCAAGCCAGCAATCTCATTATTGCGCAAACCCTCCCGCAGGGTTCTGCCCAAGATCTCCGGCTCAATAACAGTAAACGTTTTTTCCATGGCTGGATTGACCAAAAATAGTTTTTGGTTGAGGTCAACTGCCGTCACTCCCTCTGACATGCTGGCCAAAATCGCCGAAAGTTGACTGCGCTTAAAAGATAGCTTTTCAAAAGTAGCTGCCAGCTTAATGCTCATATCTTCCACTGCCTGCTCTAATTTCCCCACCTCAAATTTTGACTTATGCAGGATATTTTGGGGAAAATAACCTTTGGCAATATTATTAGCAACATCAACCAGTTTAACTATGGGACGGGCAAAAGAGCGGGAAAAGACCATACTCAATACAATGGCAATAAAAATTGCCGCGACAAAAGCCCAGAACATCGACTTATAAATACGCAGAACCAACTGATTGGCATAAGTTGCCGGAACAGAAAAACGTAAAAAACCGCTGATTTGACCAGACTGATTAGTTAGCGGCATAGCCACATAAATCAGATCTTGGTCAATAGTGGTACTGTGCTGTACCGATTGCCCCTGGCCTAACTTGAGAGCGGATTTAATTTCTGGTCGACTAAGATGATTCTCTAATTCACCTAACTGCGCTAAAGGGGTAGCCGAATCACCCCTCACCCTACCATCAAGCGCAATAACCGTAATTCGGCTGTCAACCAGTTGGGCTGTTTTGTTGCTGGCCGATTGAATGACAGCTGTTGACTGTCTGCTTGCGATCAAAGAGGAAAAACGTTCGGCCTCTAACTGCATTTGCTGACCCAATTCAGTACTAATTTGGTTAATGGCTAAAGACCTAATACGCGGCGTGGCAATTAAGGCAAAAACCAACAAAAAGAATAAGATAATAGCAATAAAAGAAAAAAACAGGGCTGTTTCAAGCTTTTTAAACAAATTTATATCCTACCCCTCGCAGGGTTTTGATATGACTGCCAGATTTCCCCAATTTTTCTCTTAAGCGTCTGACATGAACATCAACAGTCCTGGTTTCAATGGCCACTTCAATGCCCCAAACATAATCAAGCAGTTTTTCCCGTGACATTACTAAATCTTTGTTCTCGGCCAAATACCGCAAAAGAGCAAACTCCTTGGCAGTTAGTTCAACAATTTTACCAAAAGATTTAATTTCGTGGCGATCGATATCGATCTCCAAATCAGCGAATCTAAGTACCGACTGAGACTCATTGGCTTTTTGAGAACATCTTTTTAGAATAGCTTTCACTCTAGCTATTAGTTCCCGCAGGCTAAAAGGTTTGGTGATGTAATCATCTGCTCCCAACTCTAACCCTAAAATACGATCGATCTCGGAACCTTTAGCAGTTAACATGATAACGGGAATTTCGGCTGTTCGAACATCACCCTTTAACTTCTTACAAACTTCTAGGCCATCTAGTTCGGGCAGCATTAAATCGAGGATAATTAGAGCGGGACGTTTATCTTGGGCAAGCTTTAAGCCTTTTTTACCATCAAAAGCTTTGGAGACTTTAAAGCCTTCTTTTTTCAGGTTGTATTCGATCACTTCAACGATATCTTTTTCATCTTCGACAATTAAGATGTTAAGCATGTTAATATTATACCATCATACTAATTAAAATTAGAAATGCTAGCAATTAGAGGAAAGAAAAAGGCTCCGAGTTTAACCTCGGAGCCCTAATTAAATCTGTTTTAAACCGGATTAGAAACCGTAAGAATCGCGTCTAGGACCTCTGTCCCGACTGTCAGATCTTTCGGTTTTAGGTCTAGCTTCATTAACGGTGATCTTGCGACCTTCCCATTCATAATCAGCTAATGCTGCAATAGCTTTTTCAGCATCTGCATCTTCCATGTCAACAAAACCGAAGCCTCTGGACTTTCCAGTGAATTTATCGGTCATAACTCTGGCAGATGTAACATTGCCGAATTCAGAAAACTTAGCTTCTAAGTCTTCGTTCTTGGCAGACCATGGTAAATTGCCTACAAAAATACTTTTCATTTATATAATCTCCTTTTTAAAATTTTTCTGCGATTAACGGAATGTGAGGCCAACAAAAATGAGGCTTCGACACGATCAAGTTGCAGTATCTTAAGATCAATATCCATTAACTTCGACCCTACCTGTGTAGTATGACACCTTATTGTCATAAAGTATAGTAAATTCAACCAGTCAGTGACTAAAAATCAAACAGTTGGACTTTCTATTTCTATTAGTGTTATTAGAAACATAAAAAAAGGCTCCGAGTTTAACCTCGGAGCCCTAATTAAATCTGTTTTAAACCAGATTAGAAACCGTAAGAATCGCGTCTAGGACCTCTGTCCCGACTGTCAGATCTTTCGGCTCTTGGTCTTGCTTCATTAACAGTTAGCTTGCGACCGTCCCATTCATAATCAGAAAGGGCAGCAATAGCTTTTTCAGCACCAGCATCATCCATATCAACAAAACCGAAGCCTCTGGACTTTCCAGTCATCTTGTCGGTCATGACTCTAGCAGATGATACCGTACCAAATTCAGAAAACTTAGCTTCTAAGTCTTCGCTTTTGGCGGACCATGGTAAATTGCCTACAAAAATACTTTTCATTTATATAATCTCCTTTTTAAAATTTTTCTGCGATTAACGGAATGTGAGGCCAACATAAATGAGGCTTCTCCACGATCAAATTGCAGTATCTTTAGATCAATATCCATTAACTTCGACTCTTCAATAGTGAAGTATGACACTTCTAGATCGTATTGTAAAGCCCTATTTCGCAACATTCCCTTAACTCGCTGAACTCAATCATCAACTTCCTTGCCGTCGTTCCCTTTATCTTCTGCATATCTTTGCCTGCCGATATATCCGTCGGCAATGACACAAACAGATGAACATGATCCTTCCCCACATGACCCCTAACTATCTCTACGTCCAGGCCCAAACTTATCTGCCGAATCAGGCCTCTAAACCTCAACGCCACCCCTCCCCGCAGAATTACTTTCCTGTATTTCGTGATCCAAACAAAGTGCATTTTTATGTCGTGAATCGTATGCGTCCCTGTTCGGTAATTTTTCATGCTTCACAGCATACTAAAGTCTTCGCCTAAAGGCGAGGGATATACACCCGACCCGAGTGTGACATTATAACATGTCAGCACTCCCTTTCCTGACAAAGAAGACAGGGAAAATATTTTTCAACTATTTTCCCCAAACCTGAAATCGAGCCTCAATAATATCGATATATATATGATGTAAAAGTCTGCCAGATAAACAAACAAGGAGGAAATAAAAAATGGATTCAACTCGTGTAAACCCTTCAAGCCCAAGGACAAGACCTCTTGCTCCTACACCAAAGACATATGGTCAGTCCACTCAAAGAGAACAATTACTTCAAATGATTCGAACTGGGCAGACAAAAAAAGCAGCTGAAATCTTAGCAAGACTACCAGATCAAGAGATGGATAAAATATTAGCAACTCTCTATCAATTAATAGGTGATGTTGACTGTGTTAATAGACTAAAAATTGCTGTCAGTAAAGCTGTTTTAGATTTTCGCTCTCGTCAAATAGCACCTGCAAGGCCCACTGCCGCACAAGCTGCCCCAGAACCTTGTCCTCCAGCCGAACCAAACGACAAAGAATTAACTCTAAATGAAGAGTTAATGGTTAAATTAAAATTAAGTGGAGAAATTAAAGATGCCCTAAGAAATGCTTGTTTACATTTTTCAAACGAGGAAGCAGATGAAAATATCACAACAATAAATAGTTATTTATCATCATTATTATCATTAGAAAAAAACTCTCCAGAAAAATGTGAAGAAATGATTAGAAGATATTTATTTACAGCCCTCAGGATAGAAGAGCCTCGAGGCAGGTTAGCTTTTTTTGCTCCAAGATCAGTCCAAGCTGATTTTAAAGTTGAGATTGTGGCTGTTCCTAACAATAGAGTCCCAAGAGCCACAACTTTAGCAACTATACTGGCTGAAGGAGCTCCCCTTTTTAGATTACCAAGAAAGTGGCACTCTACGCGCAGGGAAGAACCGGTTGCTGTTCCTGTTCCTGTTCCTGCTCCCGAGCCACCAGTAACAGCTCCGGTAGCAGAAGCACCGGCTCCAAAAGCAGCTGAACCAGCTAGTTTAGAAGAACAAATGGTAAAACATCTTGAAGACATGGGAATTCCAGTAAAAAACATTTCTGTTATGAGAGAGAAACTTGTTGCGTTAACAGAAGCTCATGATGGACAAGAAAGAATAGTGGAAATATTAGGGGTAGCTGTCAAAGACTTGGAGGCTATTCGTGTTTTTCAAAATGACGGAGGAGGAGGAATATTCTATAAAGCCGAGGAGGAAAAAGAACTTGATCCTGCCGCCACAAAAAAAGCGAAGCAAGAACATGTTCAAGGGCTTCTTGGACTTCTTCTAACAGCCCAAAGAGCAAACTCACAGTCAGACATTTTACAACATATTAAATTTATAGGTTTGGCCAGAGTAATGAAATGGCCCATCGCAGAAATCAAAAAAGTAATTGTCGATGCCGGCAAAAATGGCAATTCCCTAACAATCCTTGATAGTGTCCCAATAACTATTGAAGGCAAAGAAAAAGTATTTAGAGTCGTCAGACTTCAAGGAGAAAAAAGAACTCACGTTCTCTTAGATCGACATGATCCACAGGCTTCAAAGGCTATTATCCAAGCCTACGAAGTACAGTTAGCTGCAGCAGAACAAGAAGCTTAGCTTAAAACATTAGCGATCTGCTGTCAGGTGGTCATGCAGTCGGGTAGTCCGGCAGTCTTTTTTTTAAAATATTGAAATTTTTGCCAAAAAGTAACGAGTAGTATTTGAGAGACTTATATAGACAAGGAGAAAAAAATGCCATCATCAGGTACAAGATTTCCAGCAGTTAGAAATAGAACAAATACACCAAGAACACTAATCAAACCAAGACCAGGAGAGAGAACTTCTTCAACTTCTTCATCTGCCTTAAAATATACTTCTCCAGGAGCAGGATCACTACCACATTGTTCCCCACCAACCACCCCCCATCAACCAACAGCTGAGACAGGAGTAGACATGTTATTTGGCATAGATGGAAATGTCCTGCAGCTAGAAGAAGGACAAGGCCTCTTCCATAATAGTTCAGCAGGGGCACCTGCTGCAGCTATATTTAGAACCCTGGGAGGGGTGGTCTCTGTTTCCATGGATAAAAAAACCTTAAATTACAATACCAGCACTACAATTTTATCTCTGAACATTGAAAAAACCCCTACGCTAGCAGGAGAAATAGCAAGACTCCTAATAAAGGTTGCTGATGTGGCAATGGTCCTTGAATTAAGTTTTCCAGAAAGGGACGAAATCATTGAGGCTATTTGGAATGACGAAAATCCTCATATAACCTTGGACAATTTACAAACATTAGAAAACATACTTACTGGCTTAGAAAAAAGGAGAGTAGGGTCTCCTTATATTCTGCTCCACAATGCATTAATCCTTAACTCGGGCAATGCATCAACCAATGGCACTGGATCACTCGCTATAGATAAATTAATTTTTTCATATTTAGCCAGAGCAATATTTAATTGGTCCAAACAAAGAATAACCGCAACCCTACGATTTGCAGGGGCAAGATTCAGTCTCGAAGTTAATAAAGACGATAATGATCCTAATGGCGTAAAACTTACTATCACTGACCAAAGTAAGAACCAATCGAGAGACTTTAGTTTTACTGATTCCCCAACAAAATTTGCTGAATTATTCGAGCAAGCAATGTTAGATGAATAGCAATAAAAACTGAAATTTACTCGCCCATCTTGAATATATACTAGGCATTATTAATATTAGTGATCTGCGGTGAAGAGGATAGTCTAAACAACCACAGGAAAAAACCTTCAACCACTCAATTAACGAGTTCGGGTAACCTGCCTACGGCAGGCAAGTTAGAGGCTATTTACTTAATCTGCTCCAAGGCCGCCTTAGTCCCCTTGCCAATTTCAACCGGTGCCCCCATTTGAGAGAAGAGCAGCTCTAGTGCACCAATGGTGGCAACTAGTTCCAGTTTATCAACATAACCCAAATGACCAATACGGAAAATTTTACCCTTAAGATCCCCTTGCCCAGGTGCTAACTCAACACCAAAACGGTTACGCATTTCCGAGCGAACCTTTTCTGCATCAACGCCGTCTGGTGGGAAGATCGCAGTTACAGCTGGTGAACTACAAACATCATCGGCCAACAACTTACAACCAACTCCCTTTAAACCGGCACGAACAATTTTCTTATTCTCGGCATGCCGTTCAAAAATGTTTTCCAAGCCCTCTTTTTTCAACATTTCGACAGCCTTATGCATACCAAAAATAATTGATTCGGGCGGAGTGGTGTATGTTTGCCCCTTGTCGGCAAATTTTTTCTGAACTTTAATATCCCAATAGTGTTTGGGCAAGGTTGATGATTCATAAGCCTTCCAAGCTCGTTTAGACATAGAAACCGCCGCAATCCCCGGAGGAACCATGAAAGCCTTTTGTGAACCGGAAACAACTACGTCTAGATCCCAGTCATCAGACTTTAAATCAGCGGTTAAAAGACCGGAAACAGCATCAACCAAAATTAAAACATCCGGGTGAGACTTTCTCACTACAGCAGCTAAGGCCTTAACATCATTAATAACCCCGGTTGAAGTTTCATTTTGCTGCATAAAGACAGCCTTGATTTCTTTGTTAGAATCCTTGGCTAATTCAGCGGCTAAAACCTTAGGATCACAAGCTGTCCCCCGTTCAACCTTTAAATCAATGGCATCAACCCCATAAGTCTTGGCAATTTTGATCCAGCGGTCACCAAAGTTACCAATGTTTACAAATAAAGCCTTATCCCCTGCCGATAACGTATTAACTACAGCTGTTTCCATACCACCGGTACCGGAGCAAGGAAAAACCATTACATCATTTTTAGTTTGATAAGCCCATTTTAAGCCTTCAATAACTTCTGCCAATATCTTAGAAAATACCGGACCACGATGGCCAATCATTTCATGGCTCATCGCCGATAAAATCTCAGTTGGAATTGGGGTCGGACCAGGAATCATCAAGTACTGTTTGAGGGGCTTTTTGTCTGTCATCTCTTTTCTCCTTTTATATTAAATTAATCTCTCTGCCAAATAACCTCAACAAACTTTTCGCCCTTAAGAAATTTATAGGTGTGTTCACCCTTGTAAGCATGAGACAGGGCCTTGCCGATCTTTAGCGCCAGGTTATGGCTGGAAGTTTCCACCACAATTCCATTCCCGGCTTTAGTAATGCTACTGACCTTGGCCTTGGGATTCCTGGCTTCCGCAAGTTTGCCTTCTTCCTTAACAAGGTTTAAAATCTCGTCCTCATGATCCAGCAGAAACGCTCCGGAAATTCTCACCACCCCACCCTCTTCAACTTTGTCCGGATCACGAAAATCCTCATAATGTCGTCTTGAACTTTTTGCGGCTGATCCTGTCATAGCAAACTCCTTTTAATAATCACAGAGATTATAACACAAATTATTGCGGCAATAAAGAAACACGAATTTTAACAAAAAGCTCTTACTCGTATTTAAGTATTGTGCCAGTTGTGCCAACTGCCCAAGCTTTTGACTGGCCAGACAGAGCAAAAACATCAATTAAATCTTCGCTGGTGCCACTGGTTTGAGCATTCCAATTCGTACCACCATCAGTAGTATGTAAAATTGTACCGCTATTTCCAACCACCCAACCTTCCAAACTAGTAGAGAAAGAAACTCCTCTTAGGTTAACGGAAACTCCGCTTGTTACAGTACTCCAAGTTGTTCCAGAATTAACTGTCTTTAAGATCAAACCATTATCCCCAACTATCCAACCAGTAGTTGTCGTAGGAAAGGTTATGTCTTTCAAAGCTTCTGATGTTGGGCTGGTTTGATCTGTCCAGGTTGCGGTATCAGGACCAGCATTAGAATACATTATTTTGCCATCAGCACCCACAATATAATATCGAGTAGAAGAAGTATTGTAAGTTACACCATATAATATTTCAGAAATACTCACACTAGAAACCACTGCCCAGCTTGAACCACCATAAACATAAATACCATCGTTACCAACCGCACAACCATTGGTTGAATTAGCGAAGACAAGACCATAAAAGATATCGGATGGTGAGCCGGCAGCATCATTAGTCCAATTTGGGCCGCCATTGCTGGTTTTATAAATCCGACCAGCACCACCAGCGATATACCCTTCCATACTGCTAAGAAAATAGATTGCTCTTTCATCGTAAGGATTACTAGCTGCAACCTCATAAGTAGTCCAAGTTGTTCCTTCGTTAGTGGTCTTAAGAATTAAATTACCATTAGCGGCTATCCAACCGTTAGAGCTGTCATAAAAAAAGACTTCATTTAATTGTGCGGTACTCCGGCTAGTTTGAACTGTCCAGGATGCTGTGCTGCCGCTTGGGCTCGATGATCCGCAACCAACCACAAATAATCCTGCCACCAAAACAACCATCATTACAACCATTAATCTTTTTATCATACCCAGTAAACCTCCTAATTTTTTATTTTTTACCCCATTTAACCACTTTTACAACGGCACTGCCTCCTGCTGAAGAAAGCTCTCCTGCAACATAGAGATTATTATTCTCATTAAGATACAGGGCTCGAACGATCCCCACAACCCCTCCCCCAAAAGCTGACCAAGAACTCCCATCCCATTTAGCAATATAATTTCGATTGTGAATTCTTAAAGCTCAAAAACTTTAAATTGGCCGGTCAAACTAATGCCTAAAGTAGTGTGGTAACCCAATTCCAAAACTAAAGGGCTAGAAAGGTACGGCCTAATTCCAACAGCAATTCCTCCGCCAAAACACCCACCCTTGCGAACCGTTTTATTAAGAACTTGCAGCTCAACTGATTCGGAATAACTTATCTGGCTAATAGTTGCGGCAAAATATACTTTTGCATTAATATCACGACGAGCAAAAACCTCTATTCCAGACAGGGAATAAGACTGACTTGAGCCGCCAAGACCATAAGTCAGATCAACTCCCAAGGTTAACAAAGGAGAAATTCTTTTGGTTAAGATTGTTTTTAACCCACCACCACCACCAAAAAGCCCAACACCTAAACTAGCCTCTGTTTTAGCTGCAGCAATACAAACATTAGCAGTAAAAATAATTATCAAAAATAAAACAATAAGTCTTTTCATATAGGTAACTCCAACTTAACGCTTGGTATATTGGAAAGCACGTCGAGCGCCTTTGAGCCCGTATTTTTTGCGCTCTTTCATGCGTGGATCACGCTTGAGCAGTCCTTCTCTCTTCAATTTAATCCTTAGAGACGGATCAAGTTTTAACAATGCTCGAGCAATACCTAGAGATATAGCATCTGCTTGCCCGGGTACACCGCCACCATAAGTTTCAGCGTTAACATCCAAAAGCTCTTGGTTATTGGTTACAACCAAAGGTCTTCTGGCCTTAAATTCAAGAACTTTCCTGTTGCAAAAATATTCGGAAAATTCGCGACCATTAACAGTAATTTGCCCTTTGCCTGCTTGCAGGAAGACTCGCGCAGTTGCTTCTTTACGGCGGCCGGTGCCATAATAAGTCGGCACTCCGGAACTCCGACGTTTGACAATCTTTTTACGAGTTGTTGCCTGTACATTGGCAGCGGCAGCTACCGGAGCCTTTCTTACCTCTACTTCCGAGGAAATTATGACGGTTTCTTCCGCTTGTTTATCAACCGGCTCTTGTTCTGCCGCTTTCTTAACAACCTTAGTTGTTTTCTTTTTTACAGCAGTTGTTTTTTTTACTGCCTTGCTTTTCTTCTTCTCTATCATTTATATCCTCCCGGTTTATTCGCCATAGGCGGAATCAGACTTCAAATTTCTGCGGATTCTGGGCTTGATGCGGGTGATCACTGCCCACATAAATCTTCAATTTCTTGATCATCTGTCGGCCCAAACGGTTTTTTGGCAACATACCAGAAACAGCCAGCCTAATAACTTTAGTCGGATCCTTTTCCATCATTTTTTCAAAGCTCAGCATCTTGGCCCCACCCGGATAACCGGAATGGGTAAAATAAATCTTTTGTTTTGATTTTTTTCCGGTCACTCTAATTTTATCGGCATTAATCAAGACCAAAAAATCACCACAATCCACATGTGGAGAATAGATCGGCTTATGTTTTCCTCGCAGACGAGCGGCCAATTTAACGGCTAATCTGCCCAAGACCTGGCCCGCCGCATCGGCGATAAACCAGTCTCTTTTAATGGTTTCTTTTTTTGCGTAAACAGTTTTATTTTTTTTCATAAACTTATCCCCTTACAACAATTCCAGCATCGCCATTGAGGCAGCATCACCCTTACGGATACGGGTCTTTACCATCCGAGTAAACCCCCCCGATCTGCCTTCAAAACGTTCCGGAAAAGTTTTAAAAATCTTGGTCACAAGTGCTTTTTCGGCTAAGACTGATTCAACCTTTCTTCTGGCAAAAAGAGTGTTCTTCTTAACCTCGGTAATAAGTTTATCGGCCATTTTTCTAGCCGCTTTGGCCCGCAAGAGAGTAACCTCTATCTTGCCATAAATAAACAAAGACCGCACAATACTCTTCAACATTGCTACTCGCTGATCTGCCGGCTTGCCTAATTTTTTATTGCCTTTGCGATGCCTCATGCCCCTCTCTCTCCTTTTAAAGTCAATTTATATTCTGTGAGCTTTTCCTGCACTTCATCAAGAGACTTGGCTCCAAAGTTTTTAAATTTCATTAAATCGGACAATGAATTAGCGATCAACTCACCAACAGTATTGAGACCGGCATTCTTTAAACAGTTAAGAGATCGGGCCGAGAGTTCTAAGTCTTCAACATTCATCTCTAAGATCCCTTCGCCAATCTCATCTTTCTTTTCCGGCCCAATGCCAAGAATCTCCACTTTTTCACCTAAATGGACAAAAAGCTCAACATGCTTAGCCAAAATATTAGCACTTTCTTTGACTGCTGCATCAGGATTAACTGAACCATTAGTCCAAACAGAAAGAACTAAACGGTCATAATTAATTTCCTGACCAACTCGAACTTCCTCAGTTGCGAGATTGACCTTAAGGACAGGAGTAAAAATTGAATCTGTCGGTAGAAAACCGACGGCCAAGGTGGATTTTTTATTCCTCTCTGAAGGCACATAACCTTTTCCCCGTTCAATAATTATTTCCATCTCGAGCTTCCCGGCAGTATCCAGGGTTGCGATTTTATGGTCTGGATTAACAATCTCAATTTCCGCATCGTGTTCAATATCGGCAGCAGTAACCTCACCCTTGCCCTTAACTTTCAGTTTAACCGTTTTGGGTTGTTCGGAATGAGAACGAATAACTACCTCTTTTAAATTAAGCATAATCTGCAGGACATCTTCTACTACCCCAGGAATAGTTGAAAAAGAGTGATCGATCCCTTCAATTTTGACAGCGGTAATGGCCGCACCATAAAGGGAAGAAAGCAACACCCTTCTTAAAGAATTTCCCAAAGTTGAACCATAGCCTCTATCAAGCGGCTCAACCACATATTGCCCATATGTATCACTTGATTCAACAATCCTCACCCAAGGTTTTTCTCCGATACTTACCATGTAAACTCCTCCTTTATTTCCTTATCTAGAATAGTACTCAACGATATAATGATCCTCTAAGACTGTATCGATATCTTCACGCTTCGGCATGGCCAAGACCTTACCCTCTTGTTCTCCGGTCAGGGTTAACCAAACCGGTGGCGTATGGTCGGGCAATTTTTCCATCATGGTTTTAACCAGCTGAACTCCCTTGGCTCCTACTTTAATCACCTGGTTGGTCTTAACTCGAAACGACGGCACATCAACCCTAGTATCATCAACAACTATTCCGCCATGATGAACCAGCTGACGGGCAGCTTGCCTTGAAGTTACAAAACCCAAACGAAAAACAACATTATCTAAACGCCTTTCCAGAAATTCCAGTAGTTTTTCGCCCGTGGCACCCTTTCGACTGGAAGCTTCATCAAAATATTTTTCAAATTGACTTTCCGTTAATCCATAGATCCTTCTAGCCTTTTGTTTTTCCCTTAAACGAACACCATATTCAGAAGGACGAATCGGCCTTTTGCCATGCTGACCAGGAGCATAAGAACGCCTGGTAAAGGGGCATTTCTCCGTGGAACATTTTTCCCCTTTGAGAAATAATTTTTCATTTTCCCTGCGACAAAGCTTGCAGGTTGCTGTAGTATGTCGCCCCATTAGACCCTTCTCCTTTTTGGTGGACGACAACCATTATGTGGTATGGGTGTAACATCCTTGATAGAGTTAATTTCTAGACCGGCGGATTGCAGGGCACGAATAGCTGTTTCTCTGCCAGCGCCAGGTCCCTTGACATAGACATTAACCATTCGAACTCCCAATTCTAAAGCTTTTCTAGCCGCAGTTTCAGCTGCAGAAGAAGCAGCAAAGGGAGTCCCCTTTTTCGTTCCTTTAAAGCCAACCCCCCCAGCAGAAGACCAGGCCACAACACCCCCACTACCATCAGTAATAGAAATAATTGTATTATTAAAGGTTGCCTTTATGTGTGCAATTCCCACAGAAGGGATCTTCCTGTCCTTTTTCTTTTTTGGTTTTACTTTTGGTTTTTGATTTTCTTCAGCCATATTAATTAATCTGTGCCTCCTTTTACTTCTTTCTGCTTACCCATACCAACAGTCTTTCTCTTCCCTTTCCTGGTACGACCATTGGTTTTAGTGCGTTGACCACGAACCGGCAAACCTTTTCGGTGCCGAGAACCACGATAACAACCTGTTTCAATTAAGCGTTTAATATCAAGGTTGATTTCCCTTCTCAAATCTCCTTCAACTAAAGTAACTTCTTTGATCGCATCACGAAGTGCCACAACCTGATTATCTGTTAAGTCTTTAACCTTAGCCCTAAGGTCAACTCCAGCTAAATTAAGTATTTTCTTACTTAAACTCGGCCCAATACCAAAAATATAGGTCAGGGCAACCTCAAGATTTTTATTATTCGGCAAATCAACTCCTACAAGTCTAACCATTACTACCTCCTCTTAACCTTGTCTTTGCTTGTGCTTTGGGTTCTCACAAATAACATAAACTCGACCGTGTCTTCTAACTACTTTACATTTTTCACAAATTCTCTTAACTGACGTTCTTACTTTCATCTATCTCCCCCTGTCCACCGAAGTCCGCCGTAGGCGGACGCAGGCGGATTATTTCATCCTAAAAGTTATCCGACCGCGGGTTAAATCATAAGGCGAAAGCTCAACTTTAACCTTATCACCCGGCAGAATACGGATAAAATGCTTTCTAATTTTTCCAGACACATGGGCAAGAATTAGCTGCCCTGTTTCTAAGCGCACCCGAAAAAGCGCGTTAGGCAAAGCCTCAGTAATCTCCCCTTCTAACTCAATAACATCTTGCTGTTTTATCATTCATTTCCTCTTAAGGTCAGAATCTCCGGTCCTTTTTCTGTAATCAAAATCGTATGCTCAAAATGACTGGACAGACTTTGATCGGCAGTTACAACCGTCCAACCATCCGAGAGCGTTCTTATTTTCCAGCCGCCAATATTTAACATCGGCTCAATCGCCAAAACCATCCCAGCTCTTAATTTTGGGCCCTCACCAGGATTACCAAAATTAGGAATTAGGGGTTCCTCATGCAAATCTTTACCAATTCCATGACCGTAAAGTTCTCGCACTACCGAATAACCTGCCTGATCAGCCACATTTTTTACTGCAGCAGAAATATCCCCTAAATGATTCCCAGCCCTAGCCTGCCTGATCCCCGCTTGTAAAGCGGACTTGCAAAAGCGCACCAATCGAGCAGCTTTTCTGGAGATCTTGCCTACCGGAAAGGTCGCTGCCGTGTCACCACAGTAGCCACCAATCTTGGCGCCAACATCTAGGCTAACAATATCCCCTTCTTGTAAAATCTTCTTCCCAGGGATGCCATGGACAATTTCTTCGTTAACCGAAATACAAGTTGCATGCCGATAGCCACGATAACCAATAAAAACCGGCTCCGCCCCCTGTTTTCTGATTAACTCATCGGCAATTTTATCAAGGTCCTCGGTAGAAATGCCCGCTTTGACTTTCTTGCCAACTGCAGCTAATACTTTAGCTACAATTCTGCAGGCTTTTTTTACCTTTTCAATCTCATCAAGAGATTTAATCAATATTTGACTCATTGGCCATTAACTACTGCTTCAAGTCGCGTAAATACCTCATCCATTGAGCCATTGGCATCAATTCTAACCAACTTATTAAGTTGCTCATAATGATTAATCAACGGCATAGTTTGCTGACCATAAACGTTAAACCTATTCTTAATCGCCGCCTCAACATCATCAGAACGCTGATAAAGCTCTGCTCCACAACGATCACAGATCCCTGCTGCCTTAGGAGCCTTAAAAGCCACGTGATAAACAGCCCCGCAACTTTTACAGCTTCTACGGCCAGAAAGTCTTTTCACAACTTCTTCTTCGGTTAAATCAAAATAAATCACTTTATCAAGGACTACAGGCATTTCATCAAAAGCCTCGGCCTGTGGCGCTGAACGAGGAAAACCGTCCAGGACAAACCCAGCCCTACAGTCTTCCATCACAACCCTAACCTTAGTTAGTCCAATGGTTATTTCATCTGGCACCAAATTTCCGGCACTTAAAATGTCTTTAATTTGTTTGCCAATCTCAGATTCTTCGCGCACTTCTTTACGTAAAATATCACCTAAAGAAATATGCGGTAAATTCATCTTGCTGCATAAACGTTCAGCTTGAGTCCCTTTACCTGACCCTGGTGGTCCCAAAAAAACAAAAACATTACTCCTCATGCTAAAAGTCCTTCATATTGTCTGGTTACCAAGTGGGTCTCGATTTGTCTAACCAAATCCATGGCCACGCCAACCACAATTAACAAAGCCGTTGACCCCAAACCTTGAAACGAGGTTATGTGTGTAACCCCCTCTACGATAGTAGGCACAATAGCCACCATAGCCAGGAACAAAGCCCCAACCAGAGTTAAGCGGGTAATAACATATTCCAAATAGGTTGCTGTTGGTTTTCCTGGTCTGATCCCACTAATAAAACCACCATATTTCTTGATATTTTCCGCTAGCTCTGTAGGATTAAAGGTTATGGCCGTATAAAAATAAGTAAAGAAAAAGATCAAGAAAAAGAAAAAAGGCATATAAAGTAAACCTGAAGGAGAAATTAAACCGGCCATTTTTTGCATCAAGGGATGCTGAATAAACTGAGCAATTGTAGCCGGGAAAAGCAACACGGATGAAGCAAAGATGATCGGAATAACTCCGCCCTGGTTAATGCGCAAAGGAATATAGGTGGTTTGACCACCATACATTTTTCTACCCACAATGCGTTTGGCATATTGTACCTGAATACGACGCTGCCCCTCCTGCACAATAACAATAGCCATTATCATCAACAAGAATGAAGCCAGCAAAATGATCACCCCAACAATAGAAGCGCCTCCTCTAACCAATGTAACCGTTTGGGCAACATAAGCAGGAATACGAGCCACAATACCGGCAAAGATTAAAAGTGAGGCCCCATTACCGATACCATTTTCCGTAATAAGTTCAGAAAACCACATTATCAAGGTACTGCCAGCAGTTAAAGCAACTATTGTTCCGGCCAAGAAAAAGATAAAACTATAGCCATCTAGCATTGCCCCTTTTAACCAGAAAGACATGCCTAAGGCCTGGAAACCGGCAATTGCCACAGTTAAATAACGTGTATAACTGGCAATTTGCTTGCGACCTGCGTCCCCTTCTTTTGATAATTCCTCCAAATGAGGAATCACCACAGTCAGCAACTGGATAATGATGGAAGCATTAATGTAAGGAACAATCCCCAGCGCAAAAATTGAGAAGCGCATCAAGGCTCCACCGGTAAACAAATCAAGAAAACCCAAAATATTACCTTTGCCAAACAATGTCGCTAAGCGAGCGGCATCAATCCCCGCTACTGGAATATAGGCGCCCAAGCGAAAAAGGATAATCATTCCCAAAGTAAAAACTATCTTTTTCCTTAGATCAGCAATATTAAAAATACCGGAAATTGTGTTAAACATTTAAAGCATAGAAAGCAGCGACTAAGCCTACCTCAACTTGCGTCAGGCAAGGCGAGCGTCGCGGTTTCCAGTCTCCTTCTTTTTTTTGGATCTGAGCATCTTATTCTCAGGCTGTAAAATACAAATACATTTTCCGCCAGCTTTCTCAATCTTTTCCTTAGCTGACTTACTAAACTTATCGGCTGTAACCGTTAAAGCTTTTTTAATTTCTCCGTCCCCTAAGATTTTCAAAGTACCACAAACTTTTAGGGTGTCCTTATTAACTTCACTATCATAAGCATTAAGGTCTTTAACATTAACTGCTGTGTACTTTAAACTAAAAAGAGAGTTACTAAAGCCCCTTTTTGGTAATCGTCTGTACAGCGGGGTTTGCCCGCCTTCAAAACGAATCCCTTTGGTACCGCCGCTGCGACTTTTTTGTCCCTTATGTCCCCTGCCACAAGTTTTGCCCATTCCAGAACTAGTGCCTCGGCCAACCCTTTTCTTATTTTTTGTAGAACCTTTTTTTGGTTTAGGATTCTTTAATGCCAACATATTTAACTTTTATATCCTTTCCCCTTAAGATCTTCTGTTCCTCTAAATCTTTGAGAGCCACCAAGCCATTAAGTGTAGCCCGCGCTACGTTGATAGCATTATTAGAACCAATTGATTTTGCCACCACATTTTTTAAACCACACAACTCAAGGATCGTTCTAACAGCACCACCAGCGATTACCCCTGTTCCTAGTGGAGCCGGTCGTAAGACCACTTTACTAGCCCCAAATCGACCAATAACATCATGAGGAATAGTCCCGCCAACTTGGGTAATAGAAACCTGTTGTCGCTTGCCAGCTTCAACCCCTTTACGAATAGCAGAAGCAACCTCAATAGCTTTGCCAATACCCAAACCAACAGAACCAGCCAAGTCACCAACAACAACAACTGCCCTAAAACCCATCTTTTTCCCACCCTTAACTACTTTGGTAACTCGACGAATCTGGACAACTTTTTCTTTTAATTCAGAATTTCTATCTCTTTCTTCGCTCAAAACTTAATTCCTCCTTCTCGGACAGCCTCTGCCAAAGCCTTGACCCTGCCATGATAAAGAGCAGAACCACGGTCAAAAACAATTTTTTCTATTTTAGCAGCCTTTAATTTTTCTGCCACAATTACCCCGACCTCTTTTGCTGCCTGAATATTGCCACCCCGATCTAATTTCAAAGAAGAAACAGACACCAATGTTTTGCCCTCAACATCATCGATAACTTGGGCATGAATGTTTTTAAGACTGCGAAAAACACACAACCTGGGTCGCTCTTTAGTGCCAGAAACTTTCCTTTTTCTGTTTTTCTTAGCCATGATTTTTACGCTCCTCCAGCTGCTTTTGCCGCCTTACCAGCCTTCTTCCTGACAATTTCCCCAACATAACGAATACCCTTGCCTTTATAAGGCTCCGGTTTTCTGGTCATTCTAATTTCGGCTGCCATTTCACCAACCAACTGCTTATCCATACCTTTAATAATGATCTTGTTGGTTCCCTCTGTGTCAAAGACAATTCCAGGCGGTGCGGCAAAGTCAACTGGATGAGAAAAACCAATTTGGAGTTGCAAGCCGCTGCCTTGTTTAGCCACACGGTAACCAACCCCCACCATCTCAAGCTTTTTCTCAAAACCCTTGGTAACACCTTCAATCATCGAGCTTATTAAACTATTATAAAGCCCTTGCAAAGCATTGGCCTTAGGATCACCGGACAAGATCAGGGTTACAACTGTTTTATCTTTAACCTCAACTTTAATTTGGGGCAAATATTTTTGTTCTAAAGTCCCCTTCGGTCCCTTAACAATGACCTTCCCATCAGCAACTTTGACCTCAACACCCTGTGGTATTTGTAAGATTCTTTTACCTATTTTACCCATGATTGTTCACCATACATAGCAGAGAATTTCTCCGCCTAATTTTTGACTGCGAGCTGACGCTCCAGTCATAATTCCGCGAGAGGTGGAAATGATTACAACACCAAAGCCACCTTGCACTCGAGGGATCGACTTAACATCACAATAAACTCTTCGCCCAGGTTTGCTGACCCGCTTAAGATTTTCAATTACACTCTGTTTAGCTGCTCCATATTTTAGCCTTAAGCGAAGATACTTTTTGCCCATTTTGCTTAAAGTCTCTGCTTTAGCAAGATAACCTTCGGACTTGATAATTTGAGCCAGCTTTTCCTTAATATTTGAATGCGGCACATCCACGATCTCAGCCCTGGTATTAAGACCATTTTTTATTCTACTCAGCATATCAGCAATCGGATCAGTCATGGTTTCCTCCTTACCAACTTGACTTTGTCACACCAGGCAATTGCCCGTTGTGCGCTAGTTTTCTAAAACAAAGACGGCAGATCCCAAACTTGCGGATGAAAGATCGGCTCCGGCCACAGAGAAAACAGCGATTTTTCTTCCGGGTCGAGTATTTTGGCTCACTCTTCCACTTTTCTATCCAACATTTTTTTGCCATAATTAGCCGTCCTTTCTGAAAGGCACCCCGAAAGCTTGCAAAAGCTGGCGGGCCTCTTTGTCATTCCGGGCTGAAGTTACAAAAGTTATATCCATGCCCCTAACTCTGTCAATCTTTTCATAATCAACTTCCGGAAAAATTAGCTGTTCACGAATCCCCATATTGTAGTTGCCTCGGCCATCAAAAGATTTGGTACTAACCCCTCTAAAGTCACGAATTTTTGGCAAACAAACATTGACAAACTTAAGTAAAAAGCCATACATTCTACGTCCACGCAAAGTTACTTTAAGGCCAATCGGCAGATCTTTACGCAACTTAAAAGCAGCAATAGCTTTTTTTGCCTTTATAATCAAAGGTTGTTGGCCAGTGATTTCAGCTAATTCCTTGGCAGAAACATCAATCGCCTTACTGTTTTCTCTGGTTTCACCAACACCACGATTAATAACAATCTTAATCAAGTGCGGCACCCGAAAAGGGTTTTTAAATTCTCCTGTCTTCATTAACTCTTCAGCAACCTTATTTTTAAAATCTTTCTCTAGTGTGCTCATACCTTATCTACTACCTCATTACATTTTACGCAGGCTCTGACCTTTTTATTTTCGACCTCTTTTGTTTTAGTGCGGCTCGGCTCATTGCACTTAGGACAGACCAACATTACTTTAGAAACCTTGATAGGCCTTGTTTTCTCGATAATGCCGCCTTGAAATTCACGCGTTGCCTTCATGTGTCTTTTAACCACATTAACCCTTTCAACTATAACTTCTTGATCTTGGGGTCTAGCTTCTAGAACCTTGCCCTTCTTACCCTTATCTTTCCCGGACAAAACGATAACTGTATCACCTTTTTTTATTTTCATTTAAAGAACCTCAACTGCCAAAGAAATAATTTTCATAAAATCCTTATCACGCAATTCCCTGGCCACCGGACCAAAAACCCGGGTGCCAATGGGATTTTTTTCTGGAGTTATAATTACCACAGCATTGTCGTCAAAAGTCACATAAGAACCATCCGGTCGGGAAATCGATTTAACCGTGCGAACTACAACAGCATGAACAACCTGACTTCTTTTGACTGTCATATTAGGTATTGCATCCTTAACAACAGCAACAATAATGTCACCAATCTCAGCATAGCGACGGTTAGACCCACCCAGCACACGAATACACATTACTTCCCTGGCGCCACTATTATCGGCAACCTTAAGCTTACTTTGTGGCTGAATCACCGGACTCCTCCTTTTTGGTCGTTTTGGGTAAGTGCTGTTTTTTAATCACTGTCTTGCCCATAATCTTAGTTATCCGCCAACGTTTATCCCGAGAGATGGGACGGGTTTCACTAATTTCGACCACATCACCAATCTGGCACTCATTCTTTTCATCATGAGCCTTAAACTTGGTCTTCGCAGAAACAATCTTGCCATAAAATGGATGTGGAAATTTGCGTTCAACAAGCACAACCACCGTCTTCTCCATCTTATTGCTAACTACAACTCCTTGCTTAGTTTTTCGCATTTTCACTCTCCCTGATTACTGTTAATACCCGCGCAATGTCACGTCGCAACGCCCTTAATTTTAAGGGGTTTTTAAGCTGTTGATTGGCCTTGGCTACTCGAGCATTTAAAAGCTCCCGCCTTAAATCTGCAGCCTTTTTCTTCAATTCTTCAACGTTTAGTTCTCTTAGTTCTTGAGTTTTCATATTTTCTCCACAAATCTGGTTGCAATTGGTAATTTACTATCTGCCAGACGCATAGCAACCTTCGCATCTTCCTTATTAACACCAGCAATCTCAATAATAATGTGTCCCCTTTTAACCGGAGCAACAAAAGCAACTGGGGCTCCCTTGCCTCCACCCATCCGCGTTTCAGCGGCTCGGGCAGTAATAATTTTATCGGCTAATGGCCGGATCCAGACCTTACCACCCCTTTTCAAATAGTGAGTTAAAGCCTTTCTGGCCGCTTCGATTTGATTGGTGGTTAGATAAGCCGACTCTAACGCCTGGAGACCAAATTCACCAAAGCTGACTGTTGCTCCCCTTGTCGCCTTACCACGAAGTCTTCTTCTCTGATGCTTGCGAAATTTAGTTTTTTTTGGTACTAGACCCATTTAAGCCGCTTCCTTTTCTTTATTTATCCCTAGGCCATGTTCGGCATTATCGTTTGTGGGATTATTGACCAGAGATTCTTTAGCGTCAGAAACTCCTGTGCTTTCAATACTGCCTTGATTTTCAACATTCGCCTTAGCCTTTTCTTTCAACACGTCACCTTTATAAATCCAAACTTTAACCCCGATCTTGCCATAAAGGGTCATGGCTTCAGTGAAACCATAATCAATTTTTGCCCGTAAAGTCTGCAAGGGAACCCGACCATTACGATACCATTCACAGCGAGCAATTTCTGAACCGCCCAACCTGCCCGCACACATTATTTTGACCCCTTTACCACCAGACCGCAGAGCCTTGGAAACAGCCTGCTTCATGGCCCGGCGATAAGAAATACGCCTTTCCAACTGAGAAGCAACATACTCTGCCACTAAAATCGCACAAGATTCAGGCCGAGACTCTTCATGGACATTCATCTGGATCTGCTTGCCCGTTCTTTTCATTAATTTTTCTCTAATGGCGTTAATCTCTTTGCCGCCCTTACCAATGATCAGTCCAGGCTTAGCGGTGTGAAGATCAACAGAAATTTGATTGGCTTTTCGACCGATGAAAATTCTGGAAATTCCAGCCCGAAATAAACTGTCTTTTAAATATTTGCGCAGGTCAAGGTCTTCTGCCAGCATTTTGGCATATTCACCCCTATCGGCATACCAAAAACTTTCCCAGTTTTCAATTATTCCTATCCGCAGACCCTTTGGGTGACACTTCTGTCCCATTAAGATTCCTCCTTAGCTGTAACTTCTGGCGCAGCAATCCAGACAGTTAAATGACTGTTTCTTTTTAAAATAGGGCCAACGCGACCACGGGCCCGAGCCCGCCAGCGTTTCATAGTAACAGCCTTAGTAACAAAAGCCTCGGCAATAAATAAGCCGGCTTCCGGCAACTTATAATTATTCTTAGCATTAGCAACTGCCGACTTGATAACTTTTAAAAGAATGTCAGCGCCCTTTTGTGGCATAAAGGTTAAAACCTCCATAGCCTTCTGGGCAGACATCCCCCTAATACTATCCAATACCCGCGCCAATTTACGTGGTCCGATTCTAATATTTTTTGCTTGCGCTTTTATTTTTGTCATGTTAGTGTCGCCGATTTATCAGCGGGAGCACTATGCCCCCGGAAATTACGAGTGTGGGAAAATTCGCCCAATTTATGTCCCACCATATTTTCGGTAATATAAATTGGGATATGTTTTTTACCGTTATGAACAGCAAAAGTATAACCAATCATATCCGGAATAACCGTCGAACTCCGGGCCCAGGTTTTTATAATCGTTTTTGCACCGGAAGCTTCCATCTTCTGAATCTTCTTCAACAATTTCTCGTCAATATATGGTCCTTTATGTCTTGAACGTCCCATTACTACCTCCTAGCTCCTTGCTATTAAAATCTTAGAGTCACCACGTTTTCTTGGTTTTCTAGTTTTCAAACCAAGAGTTTTCTTGCCCCAAGGAGACAACGGCCCTTCACGGCCAATTCCTGCCCGACCTTCGCCACCACCATGCGGATGATCACAAGGATTCATTGAAGCTCCCCGATTCTTTGGTCGCCAGCCACGATGACGCATTCTGCCAGCTTTTCCAAGAACAATATTTTTAGAATCTAAGTTGCCTATTTGGCCCACAGTTGCCCGGCACAAGAGGTGGATCATACGCTGCTCACCAGAAGGCAAGCGGACTATCCCATATTTACCTTCTTTGGCTACCAACATGGCTCCAGCTCCAGCTGCACGCACAAGCTGTCCACCAAAGCCTGGCTCTAATTCAATGTTATGAATTACTGTACCAACTGGAATCGACGAAAGAGGTAGCGCATTACCCGGTTTAATATCAGCCTCTGGGCCTGAGTCGATTTTTTCTCCAACCTTGATTCCTAAAGGAGCCAAAATATATCTCTTTTCTTTATCGGTATACTCCAAAAGAGCAATCCTGGCATTGCGATTAGGATCATACTCTACACCCAAAACAGTTGCTGAGAGATCTTTATTACGTTTAAAATCGATTAGCCGATATTTACGTTTGTTGCCGCCACCACGATGCCGGCTCGAAATCCTGCCCTTGTTGTCACGACCATAACTTCTTTGCAAGGGAACCAATAGCGATCGCTCCGGTTTCTTTTTGGTAATATCGGCAAAATCATCTGCAATTTGGAATCTTTGACCAGCGGTAACTGGATTTTTCTTTTTTAGTCCCATTATGCCTCAATCTCCTCTATTTTCTGGCCAGCTGCAAGCGAAACATAGGCCTTTTTCTTGGCTGAAGTTCGGCCAATTGACTGCCCGACAACTTTCCTTTTAGCACGAACGCTGCAAGTGTTTACTGCTGTAACCTTAACCTTATAAATTTTCTCTATTGCCTGAGCAACATCAACCTTGGTGGCCTTCGGATTAACAAAAAAGACATAGCGTGATTCTGTTCTTGAACCGACCGCTTTTTCGGTAATCACCGGTGCAATAATAATTTGTTCTGGCTGCATTAGTTTAAAGCCTCCTGCAACTTGGCTAGCACACTTTTTTCCACAACTAACCAGTCTGAATAGATTAAATCAAAAATGTTTAAGTCGTTGATATAAATTAATTTTACGCCGGGAATATTTCTGGCCGCTTTCATGAAAAGCTCGTTTTTATCTTCTAAAATAATCAAACTTTTACCGGCCACACCCAATTTTTTTAAGATAGCTAAAGCAGTTTTTGTCTTAGCTGCAGTAAGTGTGAGATCGGCAACTATTTTGAATTTGCCATTTTGAACTTTATCAGAAAGAGCGGATTTTAAGGCCGATTTTCTCATCTTCTTAGGGAAAGCATAGGTATAACTTCTTGGTTTTGGTCCAAAAATTACTCCACCTGTTCTCCACAGAGGAGAACGAATACTGCCTGCTCTAGCCCGACCAGTCCCTTTTTGTTTCCAAGGTTTTCTGCCGCCACCACTGACTTCCGCCCTGGTTTTTGTACTATGAGTACCCCGTCTCTTGGAAGCTAAGTACCAGACTAAACAAGAATGAACCAAAGATTCATTTGGCTTGCGACCAAAAACATCATCTGGACCATCAAATTGTCCTAAATCATTCCCCTCCAAATCAAAAATTGGTAGTTGTGTCATTTTTTATCCTTTGCTGCTGCAGCAGGTTTGGCTGCCCTTGTTCTGTTGATCATAATAATACTACCAGGTTTTCCCGGTACCGACCCCTTCAACAAAACAACATTATTTTCAGGATCTACCTGAACAACAGTTAGACTTGGAACAGAAACCCTAACGGCTCCCATTCTCCCTGGCATTTTCTTGCCCTTCAAAACTCTGCCTGGGGTAGTTCCAGCACCAATTGAACCGGTGATACGATGAGACTTTGAACCATGGGTCATAAGTCCGCGACTAAAATGAAACTTCTTAATTGTACCAGCAAAACCTTTACCAATAGAATTACCTGTGACAGAAACAATGTCTCCAGGATTAAATATTTCAGCCTTAATCTCTTGGCCAACCTCGAGTTCCTCAGTTTTTTTCAACCTAATTTCCTTAAGATACCTGGAAGTTGCTTCTTTAAGATGACCTTTTTTAGGTTTGTTGTTTTTCTTATTAGTGCCAAAGCCTAACTGGACAGCCAAGTAACCATCATTCTCAATGGTCTTAACTTGAGTCACAACACAAGGACCTGCCTCAACTACCGTGACAGGAATTAAATTTCCTGCCTGATCAAAAATCTGGGTCATACCAATTTTTTTACCAATTAAACTATCCATTCTAATTATCCCCTATCCCATCTTTATTTCGACATCAACTCCGGACGGCAAATCAAGCTGCATCAGCGCATCCACAGTTTGTGGTGGCGGATCAAGAATATCGATCAAACGTTTGTGGGTACGAATCTCAAACTGTTCCCGCGACTTTTTGTCAACATGGGGTGAACGCAAAACACAAAACTTTTGTATCTTCATTGGCAAAGGGACTGGTCCGGAAACACAGGCTCCTGCCCGCTTGGCCGTCTCCACAATGATCGCCGCTGATTGATCTAAAATCCGATGATCATAACTTTTTAGTTTTATTCTGATTCTCTGTCTCTTCATCTTATTTTTTCTCCTGTGACCGGCTCTTTGGTCCGGATTTCTCTATTATTCCTTCAGCCAAGGCTTTGGGCATTTCGTTATAATCGGCAAATTCCATACTATAATTTCCTCTTCCTTGAGTTAACGAACGTAATATTGTCGAATAACCAAACATTCCTGCCAAAGGCACCTTAGATTGTATCGTTTGAATACCCATATGAGCTTCCATTCCTTCTATCCGACCACGCCGACCATTGAGATCGCCAATTACTTCACCCATATATTGTTCTGGCACTACAACTTCAACCTTCATGATCGGCTCAAGCAAGACCGGGTTACTTTTTAGAACCCCACTCTTAAAGGCCATTGAACCGGCAATTTTAAAAGCAATTTCTGATGAATCAACGTCATGATAAGACCCATCATAAAGAGAAACTTTGACATCGATAACTGGAAAACCAGCAATAACCCCACCAGTTAAGGCCTCTTTAATTCCAGCCTCTACAGCAGGAATATATTCCCTAGGAATTACCCCACCAACAATTTCGTTAACAAATTCAAAGCCCTTACCAGGCTCACTAGGTTCAACCCTTAATAGTACGTGACCATATTGACCACGACCACCAGTTTGACGAATAAACTTCGCTTCTGATTCTGCGCTCCCCTTAACGGTTTCCTTGTAGGCTACCTGAGGTTTACCTACATTAGCCTCAACCTTAAATTCCCGTAAGAGCCGATCAACAATAATTTCCAAATGTAACTCACCCATTCCGGAGATGATTGTTTGCCCTGTTTCCTGGTCACCCTTAACTTTAAAAGTTGGATCCTCTTCTGCAAGTTTAGCCAAAGCCATACCTAATCTTTCTTGATCTGCCTTGGTCTTAGGCTCAATCGCGACAAAGATAACCGGCTCCGGGAACTGGATTGATTCTAGGATAATCGGATTATCGGCCAGACAAAGAGTGTCCCCAGTGGAAGTGTCCTTGAGTCCAACTGCCGCACCAATATCTCCTGCTCTGATTTCTTTTATTTCTTCGCGTTTATTAGAATGCATCTGCAATATCCGCCCAATTCTTTCCCGCTTGTTTTTGACCGAGTTGAAAAGATAGGAACCGGATTCAAGCATTCCTGAATAAACCCTAAAAAATGTTAGCCGCCCAACATAGGGATCGGTCATTATCTTGAAAGCTAAAGCTGAAAATGGGGCTTCATCGTTGGCCAGGCGTTCTTCCTCTCCACCAGTCTCGGGGTTAAGACCCATGATAGCTTTCTTTTCCAGCGGCGAAGGGAGATAATCAATTACCACATCTAAAAGTGGTTGAACTCCACGATTTTTAAAAGAGGAACCACAGACCACTGGAACAATTTGAGCGGAAATTGCAGCTTTTCTGAGACCGATTTTTATCTCTTCTTTTGTCAACTTTGTGCCAGCTAAATATTTTTCTAACAGCACATCATCGCTTTCTGCCGCAGCTTCAACCATCTGTTCGCGAGCCTTTTCTGCCGCTTCTTTCAAATCATCCGGAATAGGCTTACGATTAAACGTTAAACCTAGTTCATCTTCATAAACAATGGCTTCCATTTCCACCAAATCAATCATGCCTTGAAAATTATCTTCAGAACCAATGGGAATCTGCAAGAGGACTGTCTTAGCCAACAGCCTTTCACCAATTTGTTTTGCCACTCGAAAGAAATCTGCGCCAATCCGATCCATTTTGTTAATATAAGCAACTCGTGGAACACCATAACGAGTAGCTTGGCGCCAGACAGTTTCTGATTGTGGCTGAACACCGCCAACAGCACAGAAAATTACGACCACACCATCTAGAACACGCAGAGATCTTTCTACTTCAACAGTAAAATCAACGTGCCCTGGTGTATCAATAATATTAATGCGGTGATCTTTCCAGATAGTAGTAGTTGCTGCTGAGGTAATAGTGATACCTCGCTCTTTCTCCTGTATCATCCAATCCATCGTTGCGGTTCCATCATCAACACTACCGATTTTGTGCAGCCGTCCGCTATAAAAGAGCACTCGCTCTGTGGTAGTGGTTTTGCCAGCATCAATGTGAGCTGCAAAACCAATATTCCGATATTTATCCATTGCGTGTTCTCTAACCATAATTAATTTACCATTTAAAATGAGCAAAAGCCTTGTTGGCATCTGCTGTTTTATGAACATCCTCTCTTTTTTTAATTGCTCCACCGACCCCGTTATAAGCATCGATTAATTCTGCTGAAAGATTTTCTATCATTGATCTACCACCACGATTTTGGGCAACTTCTTTGAGCCACGACATGGCCTTAGCTTGACCACGAGTTCGGGAAACTTCTACCGGAACCTGATAAGTAGCGCCGCCAACCCTTCTAGCCTTAACCTCTAACATTGGAGTAACATTGGCCAAGGCTTTCTCAAAAACCTCCATCGGAGATTTATTGAGTTTTTCTTTAACAGCTTCTAGCGCCTTATAGACAATAGATTCGGCAATGCTTTTTTTACCATCAATCATAATTTTACAAATAAACTTATGGATCAGCACACTGTCATAAACAGCATCAGCTATGGCTGGCCTGCGAGGAACATTACCATGTCTAGGCACTATTTTGCCCCTCCTTTTGTCGGTCTTTTTGCGCCATATTTTGAACGGCTTTGATTGCGCCCTTCAACACCTAAAGTATCTAAAGAGCCTCTCACAATGTGATAACGAACGCCAGGCAAATCTTTTACCCTACCTCCACGAACCAATACCACTGAGTGCTCTTGCAAATTGTGTCCTTCGCCCGGAATATAAGCACTAACTTCACTACCAGTAGTTAACCTTACCCTCGCCACTTTACGCAGAGCCGAATTCGGTTTTTTTGGAGTAGTAGTGTAGACTCTCACGCAGACTCCGCGCCTAAGCGGACTGCCTTGAAGAGCAGGTACCCTATTTTTCTTCTTTTTCTTCGTTCGACCCCTTTTGATCAATTGATTCAATGTTGGCATTTTATTTCTCCTCAGCCTTAGATGCTACGTCTAAATGTTCGGCTAAACCAACTGTTGGAACTAACTCTAAATAACGATAGCCATGAAAACCTGTTCCAGCAGGGATAAGTTTACCGATAATGATATTTTCCTTTAACCCGTACATTTCATCTGTTTTACCACTAGCGGCGGCATCGGTTAGAACCCGAGCTGTTTCCTGGAAAGAAGCTGCCGAGAAAAAGCTTTCGGTTCTCAAGGAAGCCTTAGTAATACCTAGTAAGACCTCTGTAGCCGTAGCTTGTTCACCCTTGTTATCAGCATTGATTTCATCAAGAGCGTTAATATCGATCAACTCTCCCGGTAAAAGGGTTGTATCGCCAGGCAGTACAACGCGGACTTTTCTGGTCATCTGCCGAGTAATCACCTCAATATGTTTATCCGAAATAGTTACTCCTTGACCACGATAAATTTTCTGGATCTCGTCGACCAGGAAGCGCTGGACAGCAGCCACCCCTTCAATTCTCAAAACCTCATGAGGATTAATGGTTCCTTCCGTTAACTGCATCCCTTTATAAACCTTATCATTAGAAATAACCTTTAATCTGGTCTCATAAGAAACTAAATATTCTTTTTTCTCATCCTTATCACCAACAACAGTGACCAAGCGCATGCCTTCACTCTCGCTGACTTCAACCACACCATCAAGCTCGGAAAGAATGGCTGGATCTTTTGAACGACGGGCTTCAAACAATTGCTCTACCTTAGGCAAACCTTGAATAATATCGCGTGTCTTACTAGGGTCACGACGAATCGACTCTACTTTAGCGATAACATCATAACCATCAATGCTGTCACCATCTTTGAGATAGACTCTAGAACCAGCAATGATCTGGTAGTTTTCGCCAGGGGCAACAACAACACTTTTCTTAGTAGCTTCAAGAATGATGCCAGGAGTCTTACAGACCACTCCAACAGCAACTTCGTCGCCAACTTTGACCTTATCACCAAATTTAACAAAAACATTAGCATCCTTAGGAACATTATATTCTTTCTTGGTTTTGGGGTTGTAAATAAAAATTTCGCCATCACCCTTAGCAATATCTTCGTTTCTTCGATGAGTAGTGGTCAGATTGATAAATAAAGCCTTCCCAGCAGCACTGGAAACAACATATTCATATGATGCATCATAAAGGGCCAGGGCTTCTCCTGCCTTAACCTTGGCGCCATCCTTGACCACCATGGTTGCTCCCATTGGCAAGGTGTACTCTTCTTTTTTGTCTTTAATCTTGATATAAACCTTGGAACTACGGGTAATTAAATTCTGTTTCTCTCCGGTTTCATCGATAATGCTTCTTGTTTCCATCCCCTCACCAAAATGCAAGGTGCCAGCATGTTTACTCTTAATCTCGATAGTCGCACCTTTATGCAAGGCAACCCCACCAATATGAAAAGTTCTCATGGTTAACTGAGTACCAGGTTCACCGATGGACTGAGCCGCAATGGTTCCAACCGCTTCACCGATATTAATCACCTCAAGACTAGACAAATCAAGCCCGTAACATTTTTGACAAATCCCCTTCTTTGTTTTACAAGATAAGGGTGAGCGAACTTCTACTCTTTCAATTCCAGCCTCAGCGATTATTTCGGCAGTTTCACGATCAATCATCTTTCCAGCCTTAGCCAAAACCTTGCTAGAAATTGGATCAAGCACATTCTTAACTGGCGTACGGAAAACTAATCTTTGCGATAAAGGAATAACCTCTTCATAACCCTCACGAATGGTTTCTAACATAATGCCTTCTTTGGTCTCACAATCATTTTCTGTAATTAAAACATCCTGAGAAACATCAACCAAGCGACGGGTTAAATAACCGGAATCAGCAGTACGCAGCGCAGTATCAACCAAACCTTTACGAGCACCATAAGAAGAAATAAAATATTCGGTTTCCGATAAACCTTCTTTAAAGTTGGTTTTAATTGGAATTGGAATAATATTTCCGGAAGGATCGGCCATTAAACCACGAATACCGGAAAGCTGCCGAACCTGTTGAATGTTGCCGCGGGCACCAGAGAAAGCCATCATATAAACTGAATTGAGAACATCCAACCCCTTAAGCATGCTCTGAGTGACTTTTTCTGTTACAGCGCTCCAGATATCAAGTGAGCGAATAAATTTTTCTTTACCGGACAATGTGCCAGCTCGGAAATGCCTTTCCAACTCAGCCACTTGCTTACTAGCCTTGTCAACAATCTCTTTTTTGTCTGGAGGCACAATTAGATCGTCGATGGCAATAGAAACACCTGCTAAAGTTGCATATTTAAAGCCCAAGCGTTTGATCTCATCGGCAATTTCCGCAGTAACAACGCTGCCATACTTTTTAAAACTATCAATAATTAACTTTTCCAAGCCCTTTTTATTGATAATCTCATTTAGAAAGGGGTACTCTTCTTTGATACCATGTTTTTGCAAGACTCGGTTAAGGGCAAAATTGAATTTTACTCTTCCAACAGTAGTCGCAATTATTTCCGTTCCTCTACGCACCTTGATTTTGGCATGAAGATGAAGCACTTCAAGATCATTGGCAACCATAGCTTCCCAATCATTAGCAAAGGTCATGCCATCTCCTGGAAGAGGAGCATCTTCTTCAACCGACAGATAGTAAGTTCCTAAAACCATATCTTGGGTTGGGGTAACAACCGGTCGGCCAGAAGCCGGAGAAAGAATATTATTGGAAGCCAGCATCAATATCTGGGCTTCAACACGAGCTTCAGTTAAAAGCGGCACGTGCACCGCCATTTGGTCACCGTCAAAGTCAGCGTTAAAAGCGGGACAGACCAAGGGATGAATCTGAATTGCTTTTCCTTCGACCAAAATCGGTTCAAAAGCCTGAATACCCAATCTGTGCAAGGTAGGCGCACGGTTGAGCAAAACTGGGTGTCCTTTGATAACTTCCTCTAAAATATCCCAAACCACAATATCATGCATATCAATCATGCGCTTGGCTGATTTAACATTTTGAGCCATGCCTCGATCAACCAACTTACGGATTACAAATGGTTTAAATAACTCCAAAGCCATGGCCTTAGGCAGACCACACTGATGCAGTTTAAGAGACGGACCAACGACAATAACTGAACGGCCGGAATAATCAGCCCGTTTACCTAAAAGATTTTGTCTAAAACGGCCTTGTTTGCCTTCAATAATGTCAGTTAAAGATTTTAGCGGACGACCATTTGAACCTGTGACTGATTTCTTTCTGCGACCATTGTCAATTAGAACATCAACAGACTCCTGCAACATCCGTTTTTCATTGCGGATGATCATTTCCGGGGCACCCATATTAATCATTTTCTTTAAACGATTATTACGATTAAGAACCCGGCGATATAAATCATTTAAATCGGAAGTGGCAAAACGACCACCTTCCAACTGAACCATTGGCCTAAGATCTGGCGGAATAACCGGAATAGATTCGAAAATCATCCACTCTGGTCGGTTTTCTGATTTGAGGAAAGCTTCAGCCACTCGTAAACGTTTAATTATCTTGAGACGTTTTTGACCGGTAGATTTCTTTAGATCGCGACGCAACTTACTAACCATCTGGGGTAAATCGATCTTTTCCAATAAGCGTCTGACCGCCCCTGCTCCGGTTTCGGCTTTAAATTTATTACCATGCTTTTCTAAGCAATCTTGATATTCTGATTCGCGCAAGATCATCCCAACATTTAATTTCTTGATCTCACCAACGACTTCCGTAACAATAAAAGCATCATAATAAACAACTTCTTCCAACGCTTTGGTAGTCACATCCAAGAACAAACTCATATAACCGGGGACACCACGCAAAAACCAAATGTGGGCTACTGGCTCAACTAAGCGGATATGTCCCATGCGTTCACGACGAACCCGAGAAGTTGTTACTTCCACTCCACAGCGTTCACAAACTATGCCACGATAGCGAACTCGGCGATATTTTCCGCAATGACATTCCCAATCTTTAACCGGTCCAAAGATTTTCTCGCAAAACAACCCTTTTCGCTCAGGTTTAAAGGTGCGGTAATTAATGGTTTCCGGCTTTTCCACTTCACCAAAAGACCAACTAAGAATCTTCTCCGGAGAAGCTAGCGAAATGCGAATTGTTTCAAACTCTTTTTCCACCGGATTGCTACCAAACATCGGTTTATTATCTAATGGCAAAACTAAAACCTCCTTTTACGGCCGACACCACTCTTCTCGAAAATCCGCGGCATGCGTTTCTTGCTTTTGCCTTCTTCATCGATATTGACTTCTTTTCCATCCTTGCTTAAAGTAACTAAATTAAGACCTAAACTGCGTAATTCTTTCATCAAAACCTTAAATGATTCTGGAATTCCAGGCTTGCCCATCGGTTTGCCTTTAATAATTGCTTCATAAACCTTGGAACGACCAATCACATCATCGGACTTAACAGTTAATAATTCTTGTAAAGTATGAGCAGCCCCGTATGCTTCTAGCGCCCAAACTTCCATTTCTCCAAAACGCTGGCCACCAAATTGGGCTTTACCACCCAAGGGTTGCTGAGTAATTAGAGAGTAAGGCCCAGTTGAGCGGGCATGCATTTTGTCATCAACCAAATGGATCAATTTCATCAGGTACATGTAGCCAACTGCAATCTTGCGACCAAATGGTTTGCCTGTACGACCGTCTCGTAACTCTACCCTGCCGGACTTGTCTAACCATGATAGATTGTTTACTCTTGCAGCCTCATTTAATTTATCAGCGAGATTATTTTCTGAAGCATTTTCACCGCTAAACTCATCAAAGGCAGGGATTTTGTAGCGTTCATTTAACAGATGACCAGCTTGACCCAAAAGCAGCTCAAAGACCTGGCCAATATTCATACGAGAAGGAACACCTAAAGGATTTAGAATAACGTCAATCGGGGTACCATCCGGCAAATAAGGCATCTCTTCTTCCGGTAAAATCTTAGCAATAACACCTTTATTACCATGACGACCAGCCATTTTATCACCAATACTAACTTTGCGCTTCTGGGCCAGGTAAACCCGTACTAATTCATGAACCCCAGGAGGTAATTCGTCTCCTTTAGCACGTGAAAATGTTCGAACAGCAATAACCTTGCCATGTTCACCTGGAGGAACCTTAAGAGAGGTGTCTCTCATGTCTCTGGCTTTATCACCAAAAATTGCCCGCAAGAGTTTTTCTTCTGCCGGCAATTCGGTTTCACCCTTTGGCGTAACTTTACCAACCAAAATGTCACCTGGTTTTATCTCGGAGCCAGGCGTGATAATCCCTTTTTCGTCCAAATCAGCTAGGGCCTCTTCACTTAAATTAGGAATCTCGCGAGTGATTTCTTCCATTCCTAACTTAGTTGCCCTAACCTCAACCTCTAAGCGCTGGATATGAACAGTAGTAAAAAGATCATATTTCACTAATCTTTCTGAAAGCAAAATAGCATCTTCATAGTTATAGCCTTCCCAAGGCATAAAAGCGGTTAAAACATTTCTTCCTAAAGCTAGCTCACCACCCTGCGTTGCTGAACCATCAGCAATAAGATCGCCAGTTTTAACTTTATCACCAACAGAGACAACTGGACGCTGATGAACCAAGGTATCTTGGTTACTGCGGCTAAAATTGATGAGTTGATAGACATTTTTTTTGCCTGAATTAGTTTTAATCACAACTTCTTCTGCACTGACATTGACTACTTTGCCAGGATTTTCGACTCGCACTAAAGTACGAGAATCTTCCGCAACTTTGCTTTCCCAACCAGTGCCAACCAAAGGAGCTTCTGGATTGAGCAAAGGCACAGCCTGTCTTTGCATGTTTGCACCCATTAAAGCCCTGTTAGCGTCATTATGTTCAAGAAAAGGAATCATGGCAGTAGTTATACCGACTATCTGTTCTGGAGAAACTCCAACATAGTCAATATCTCGGCCAGGGGCAAAAATAAATTCACGGCGAAAACGAACAGGAACTTCGTCTTCTACAATTCTATTCTTATTATCACGCTTAACATCACTGGAGGCAATTTTGTAAAAATCTTCCACATCAGCGGTTATGTATTCAACTTTATTGGTAATGACACCCTTTTCTACTTTAAGATAAGGGCACTCGATAAAACCAAATTTATTAGTTTTAGCATAGGTGGCCAATGAAGAAATTAAACCTGCATTGGGACCTTCTGGAGTTTCAATAGGACAAATACGGCCATAGTGAGATGGATGAATATCACGCACCTCAAAGCCAGCTCGTTCTCGACTTAATCCACCTGGTCCTAAAGCGGAAAGCCTTCTCTTGTGAGTTATCTCAGCTAAAGGGTTGGTTTGATCCAGAAACTGCGAAAGTTGACTAGAACCAAAAAACTCTTTAACTACAGCTTGCAGTGGCCGAATATTAATTAACTGGCCAGGCACAACTGCTTCATCACCTTTAATCATCATCTGCTCTTTGACTAAGCGCTCAATGCGAGCCAGTCCAATTCTGATTTGTCGCTGTAACAACTCTCCCACAGCCCTAACTCGGCGATTACCCAGATGGTCAATATCATCGGCAATGCCTTCACCAGAATTAATAGAAATTAAATACTTAACCATAGCCAAAATATCAGCTTTAGTTAGAACAAACTTGTCTTCGGCCACATTGATGCCTAGTTTTCTATTCATCTTATAGCGGCCAACTTTGCCTAAATCATAACGACGTACATTGAAAAACAAATTGTTAAGGTAAACCTGGGCACCTTCTTGAGTAACAGGATCACCGGGGCGCAATTTTTTGTAAACCTCGATCAAGGCCTCATCTTTAGCCAAGATCGGGCACTCTTTGAGGGATTTGCGGCGGAACTCTCCTTCTGACAAAGCCTCAAGTATTTCTTTTTCACTGCAACTAATCGCCGACAGGAACATGGCAATAGGAATTTTCCTGGTCCGGTTAATCCGAGCATAAATTGCTCCACCAGCATCAGTTTCAAGCTCAAGCCAAGAACCCCGATCAGGAATAACCGTGGCATAGTAAAATACTTTGCCACCAGTTCTGTCCACTTTCCTGGTTTCTCGATAATAGACTCCAGGAGATCTGACCAATTGGGTCACTATGACTCTTTCCGCTCCATTAATGATGAAAGTGCCTCGATCCGTCATCATCGGCAGATCACCAATAAAAACTTCTTGAGATTTAACCTCTTTAGTTTTTTTATTGAGCAATCTCGCTTCTACCTTCAGCGGCAAAGCATAGGTAGTTTCACGGATAAGACAATCACGAGTAGAATACTTAGGTTTACCCAAAACAAACTTACCGCTAAAGGAAAGCTCCAACTTACCCTCGTAACCCCTGATTGGAGAAATCATCCGCAGCTCTTCGGCAAGACCCTCTTGCATAAACCAACGGAAAGAATCCTTTTGCAGCTCCAATAAATCCGGCGGCTCCATAATGGTTTTTTGCTTGAAACTAACTAACTTGGTTTTCTCTGCCATATTTATTTCACTTCTACCTTTGCACCTTCAGCTTCTAATTTTTTCTTAATTTCTGCAGCTTCTTCTTTCTTAACCCCTTGCTTGACAGGCTTTGGTGCTGAATCGACTAAATCTTTAGCTTCTTTTAGACCCAAACCAGTTACTTCTCTCAAGACTTTAAGAACCTGGATCTTTTTGGCTCCAGCATCTGTTAAGATTACGTCAAACTCATCCTTAACCTCTTCTGCCTCGCCACCAGCTACAGCTCCACCCATTACAACCGGAGCAGCTGCGGAGACACCAAACTTTTCTTCTAACTTTTTGACTAAATCAGCCAACTCAAGTACCGTCATTCCTTCCACCGTCGTTAAGATATCTTCAACTTTTGCCATTTCTATACACCCCCTTTTTAATTGTTCCCTTTAGCGTCTTTAATCGCGCTAAGAGCATAAACCAACTTGTTAATTGGACCTTGTAGGACTCTCACAAAACCAGAAATTGGTGCTTGCAAGCTGCCAACAACCTTGGCCAACAAAACTTCTCTAGTAGGCAACTTGGCGATCACAGTAAGCTGTTTATTATCAACCACGCTACCCTCTACAACACCAGCCTTAACCGCTCCCTTTTCGATATCCTTAAAAAATTCCACCAAAGACTTGAGCGGCAGAACCGGATCTCCGTAACCAAACAAGACCGCAGTTGGCCCATGAAGATGCTCCGCAAAAGACTCGATACCACACTCCTTGAGGGCCTTTTCTAAGATAGTATTTTTGAAAACCCTTAACTCTGATTGATCTTTATATAAACTTTTGCGCAACTCGGTAATTTCTTGCACATTAAAGGTGCGATAATCGGACAAGACTAAAACCTTGGCCTTTTCAATCTTAATTTTAAGATCAGCTACCTGCTGCTTTTTTTTCTTTAATGTTTCAACAGACATTAGAAACCACCTTTTTCTAGTTTTTCGGCCACAATCTTAGAATTAATTTTAATCCCCGGGCCCATGGTAGAGGAAATTGTAATGGACTGTAAAAAAGGCTTTTTAAGCCCGCTCGGTTTTTGTGTTGAAATTGCCGCTAAAGCAGCAAAAAAGTTATCTTCTAGCGCTTTTGACTCAAAAGATACTTTGCCTAAAATCATATGTAGTGCCCCGGTTTTATCCATTTTGAATTCAACCTTACCGCCTTTAAATTCTTTGACCGTTTTAGCAACCTCCTGAGTAACAGTGCCAGATTTTGGATTGGGCATTAAACCCTTAGGACCTAAAACCTTGCCTAACTTACCCATCGCCCCCATCATGTCAGGAGTAGCTATTAAAATATCAAAATCAAGGCAGCCTTCGCTTATTTTCTTGACCAAATCATCAGAACCAAATAGATCGGCTCCAGCTTCTTCAGCCTCCTTAACCTTATCCGGTTTAGAAATTACTGCCACTCTTTTAGTTTTACCGGAACCAGACGGGAGGGTAACCGTACCCCGAATGGAATGCTTTTTAGGATCAACCCCTAACTTGACAGCCAAATCAACACTCTCATCAAACTTGGCCCAGATCGTTTGCTTAAGCAGGTCCAGTGCCTCTTGAGGAGCATAGTAGTTTCTTCTGTCCACCAATTTGGCTTTAGCCTGAAACTTTTTGCTAGTTTTTCTCATTCTATAATAATCCCCATGCTACGGGCTGTGCCAGATACAATTTTAGCGGCAGCATCAACATCATTAGCATTTAGGTCGCTCATTTTTGTCTTGGCAATTTCCCGAATCTTCTCCACAGTAACCTTGCCAACCTTAGTTTTATTTGGTTCACCCGAACCCTTTTCTATGCCGGCAGCTTTTCTTAACAGATCGGCAGCTGGAGGCGTTTTGGTAATAAAACTGAAAGAACGATCCTTATAAACGGATATCTCTACTGGGATAATATATCCAGCTTGATCCTTTGTAGCGGCATTAAACTGCTTACAAAATTCCATAATGTTTAGGCCATGTTGACCTAACGCCGGACCAACAGGAGGAGCTGGATTAGCTGCCGCTGCTTTGATTTGTAATTTTATTTTCGCCTTAACTTCTTTTTTATTTTTCTTAGCCATTTTTATACTTCCTTAAGAAATCTTCTGCGCATGCTCAAAATTGACTTCAACCGGCGTGTCTCGTCCAAAAATATTAATAAGAACCTTGAGTTTTCCCTTTTCCGGATTGACTTCATCAACTGTGCCGGTATAACCGCGGAAAGGACCAGAAATTACCCGGACGCCCTCGCCTCTTTCAAAGGTAATTTCTAATCTTTCTTCTTTACCAAGCTGTTTTAGAACCCGCTGCATCTCCTTTTCAGAAACCGGGGTTGGTCTAACCTTGGTCCCGATAAAACGGGAGACCCCAACGGTCTGGCGGATTAAGTACCAGGACTCTTCATCTAGGATCATTTCCAGAAAAACATAACCCGGAAACATTTTCTTAATCTTTTCAACCCTTTTTCCAGCCTTGATTTCTACAATTTCTTCAGTTGGTACTAGGACTTGGGCAACTTTCGCCTTTAGTGCCGCGTATAAACCAATTGTTTGCTCAATCCCTTGCTTAACAACATCTTCTTTGCCAGTAAAGGTTTGAATAACATACCACCTGAACTCACCCTTAGGCCGTTCTGGCTGGGTTGCCTCAACAACTTCTTCGCTTGATACAGGAGCAACTGATTCCTCAGCAGTTTTATCTTCCTGATCAGGAACTGTTTCCGTTGTTTCTGGCGCAGGATCAGACCTTAGTTCTTCAGCAGGGCTTGCTTCCTCTGCAGGAACAGCTTCCTGTGCCGGGGCCAAGTTTGGCTCATTTGCCGGACTAAAGTCCGGAACTACTGGTTGCTCTGGCTCACTGGCTACTGGCTCGCTATTTGATTCTTCAAGGTTCTTGTCCTCATCAATAGATTCTTTGGGACCTTCAGCCTGATTCGCATCAGGTGTTACTGCTTCATTTTTTTGTTCGACAGATTGCTCCTGCGAACTTTCTTCGTTATTCAACTTTTCACCTTCAATGTTCATCGCAACAATAACCTAAACACTTTCGAAAAAATAAAATCAATTAGACTTATGTAAGCTCCAGTAATAAAAACCAGCACGAGTATTATGACAGTGGCTACCATCACATAGCGGCGATCCGGCCAAACAACCTTTCTTGTTTCTGCCCTGGTCTCTTTTATAAACTTAACAAGCTGCTCAAAAATATTTTTCATTTTCCTACGTTCAACTATCTACTACCTAGATTCGGGTCTGCCCCGACTCGAACGGGGAGTCCCGGTTTTGGAGACCGGTGGTTTGCCATTAACCGACAGACCCCTAACTCTTCTCCTCTTTATGATCCGTGTGCTTACCGCACCAGGCACAATACTTACTCAAGACCAAACGGTCTTTAGTATTATCTTTACTTTTTTCTGTGGTGTAATTTTTTCTTTTACACTCTGTGCAAGCCAAGTGAATTGTTTCTCTCATAAAAAAATCCTCTCAAGACACGTTAATAGCCTCTTTCCCTATTTCCGGGGATCAAAGGCTAGTTTTAACCTCGACAAAAAATAATTTCTATTCAATCTCGTGAGACAACGAAGATTTATTTTACACCAAAAGAGTGGGGTCTGTCAAGAGGAAATTTGGAAAAAATTTGGAGATATTATACAATCCTAATCACATTACAAACTTTACGAACAACTGAAAGCTTCTTAACTTCTGCTAGTGCAGCCTTAAGGTTTCTCTCTGCCACAGTGTGAACCATAATTACAATAGTAGCAACGTTACCAACCATCTCTTTTTGCACTACAGCAGCAATACTGACTTTCTTCTTCGCAAAGGCTTTGGAGATGCCAGCCAAGACACCATAACGGTCCGGCGCCTGTAAGCGGATATAATAACGGCTTTGGACTTGGGAGATGTTGCGGATCTTACTCTTAAGTAATGAGTAATGAGTAATGGGTAATGAGCAATGAGCAATTGAAATTAGGTCCGCCACTAAAGCTGACGCGGTTGGTCCACCCCCTGCCCCTTGACCGTAGAACATCAACTCACCCATTGGGGTCCCTTTAACATAAATCGCATTGTAGTTATCGGAAACAGCGGCTAGCGGATGCCATTTGGGAACTAAAGTTGGATGAACACGAATTTCGACCTCTTTGCCAACCTTTTTAGTTATTGCTAGAAGCTTAATTAGGTAACCAATGTCAGCCGCATATTGAATATCTTCTTGAGCCACCTTAGTTATCCCCTCAAAATAGACATCTTTCATATTAACTTCAATTTGAAAAGCCACTGAAGCTAAAATTGCCGCTTTATAAGCAGCATCATTGCCATTGATATCAGCACTTGGGTTTGGCTCAGCATAACCCTTGGCCTGAGCCTCTTTAAGTGCATCGGAAAACTCTTTCCCGGCTTCAGTCATTTGACTAAGAATATAATTAGTCGTGCCATTAACTATGCCATAGATCTCGGTGATGTTATTGGCCGGCAAACATTCTTTGATCGGCTGAATTATCGGAATACCACCACCAACTGAAGCCTCAAACATAAGGCTAACTTTGTTTTCACCAGCAACTTTTTGCAATTGCTTCATATGCTTGGCCACAAGTTCTTTATTGGGGGTGACAACATGCTTACTATTATATAAGGCAGCTAGAACTAACTTGAGGGCGGGGTTAACGCCACCGATACATTCGACTACCACATCTATCTCAGGATCATTGATAATATCATACGGATTTGAGGTGAAAGAGAAAGGAGTTTTGCGTTTCTTAATGTCGCAAACCTTCTTGACTCGAATATCAACACCGGAGTTACGTAGAATGACCTGATGATTAGTAGACAACACCCCAGCTAAGGCTGAGCCAATGTTTCCGAGACCGATGATGCCGATAGTAATTTTTCTACTCATTATATTCCTCTCTTTTAGGTTTCAAGGAACCAAGGGATCAAGGTTTCAAGTCTTTTTCTCTAATGACCTGATCAGAGCCATTAACATTCTTTCAACTTCATAATATTTCCCAATTATATCTTCAAACTTATTCTCTGTAAAATAGTCCAAATCTTTTGCCAACATTAATTGTGTCTCAAGTTCAGCCCCGCTAGCATAAGCAATAAAAAGAAAATTTATGTATTGCTTTAAAGAGCTTCTGGCATATCCTTCTGCAATATTAGAGGGAATTGATACTGCAGCTCGTCTAATCTGAGAAGTAAGCCCAAATCTTTCTTCTTTAGGAAAAACCTTAGAGACCTTATATATTTCAAGAACAAGCAAATACGATTTCTGCCAAACCTTTAGATCTTTGAAAGTCCTTAACTGCACTTATTCCCCTCACTTGAAACCTAGGACCCTAGAAACCTTGAACCCTTTCCCTAGTCAAATAACGAGCTGATTGATTGGTGTTCAAAGTTACGACGAATAGCTTCACCCAAAAGCTCGGCTGAAGAAAGGATCTTTAAACCCTTAAATTGTTTTTCTTTAGGAACAGGAACAGAATCAGTCACCACAACTTCAGCAAACCCAACCCCGCTCATCCGCTCAACGGCAGGACCTGACAACAAACCATGAGTAGCCACAACATAAATATCTTTGTTGCAGCCTTTTTTACGTAAAGCCTCCACACCGGCAGTAATTGTGCCGGCAGTATCAATCATGTCATCAGTAATAATGACCGTTTTCTCTTTAACACTACCAACCAAATGGGTAACTGCCGATTTGTGATGCTCTGCCCGGACTTTATGTAAAATAGCTAGTCTAGCACCAATACGATCGGCCAGTTTTTTAGCAACTTTAGCCCGACCAGTATCAGGGGCAACAACAACCATGTCTTTGAGTTTTTTCTTAATTAAATAATTCGTAAAGAGCGGCATAGCTGTTAAAGTATCCATAGGGATATTGAAAAAACCCTGGATTTGATCAGAGTGTAGATCCATAGTCACAACTCGATCAGCCCCAGCAGTTTCGATTAGGTTTGCTAACAACCTAGCAGAAATAGGTTCGCGAGAGGCGGCTTTGCGATCTTGCCGAGCATAACCGAAGTGAGGCATGACCACTGTGATTGTTTTAGCCGAAGCCCTTTTCATGGCATCGATAATTATGAAAAGCTCCATTAGCTCATCGTTGACGTTATCGGAGCAGGATTGCAAAACAACACAATCTCTTCCACGGATATTTTCAAGAATTCTGGCATAGATTTCACCACCGGCAAAACGAGAGATTTTAATTTTACCCGAATTAATACCGAGGTGTTTAGAAATTTCTTCGCCTAATTGAGGATGGGAAGTACCGGAAAAGATCCGTAGATCAGTGTTCTTCATTAACAAGTTCTCCTTTTAATAGCCAACTTAGCGCTGAAGTTATTTTAACACTGACAGTATGTCCGAGCAAGTCCTTCCTTTCAGAAGGAAACTTAACGATTTTGTTGGTGCGGGTGCGGCCGGTATAAGAACTCACTCCCCCTGCCCCCTCTCTCTCAGAAAGAGAGAGAGGGTGAGAAAGTGAAGAATTATCAACTAGGACTTCTTGAACAGTGCCAACTAGTTTTTTATTATTCTTGATACAGACAGAATCAACTAGTTTCATTAGCTGATGGAGTCGTTCTTTTTTAACCTTTTGGGGGACATCATCTTCGAGTTTAGAAGCAGCGGTTCCTGGCCGTTGGGAATACATCAGGGTATTACAGGCATCAAAGCCTATTTGCTCTACTATACGTAGTGTGAGGCGGAAGTCCTCATCAGTCTCCCCAGGAAAACCGACAATAATATCACCAGTAATAGCGGCACCAGGAACTTTGGCACGGATTTTTTCGACCAATTTTCTATAATAATCAACAGTGTAACCACGATTCATTAGCTTAAGAATGCGATCTGAACCATGCTGGATTGGTAGATGAAAGAATTCGCAAACACGGGGCAAGTCGGCTACTGCTTGAATGATTTCGTCGGACATATCTTTGGGATGATTGGTCATGAAGCGGATCCGAGTAATGGGTAATGAGTAATGAGTAATGAGAATTTCTATTTCTTTCAAAAGTTTAGCAAGTCCATACTTATAGGAATTGACGTTCTGTCCAAGGAGAAAGATTTCTTTGACTGCCGGACTGCCGGACTGCCGGACGTCCTCTAATACGTCAGCAATTGGACGACTATGTTCTCTCCCCCGCACGTATGGAACCACGCAGTAGGAACAGTAGTTGTCGCAACCGTGCATGATGGTGATGTACTTCGTTATGCCCTCACCCCGTCCAACGGAAGAGCACACCCCCCCTCTCCCAGAGGGAGAGGGGTTTTCTAATTTAAGAAAGTCCGCCAGTACTTCCGGACTATGTGGCGGCACAAAAACATCGATATGCGGGAATTGTTTTTTGATATCGCGACCTGGTTCGGTGACAATACAACCGCAGAGGCCGATTTTGAGATTAGGCTTATGTTCTCGCAAACCTTTGGCAGTAAAGGCATAGCCGACTGCGCGATCTTCGGCACCTTGGCGAACGACGCAGGTATTGACCAGAAGGAAGTCAGCCTCTTTACGACTTTTTGCTGGTTGATAACCAGCTGCTTCAAAGATAGCTGCTAGCTTTTCGCTATCAACGATGTTCATTTGGCAGCCGTAAGTTTTTATAAAATAGCGTCGATTTTTTCCTTCTTTTATCATTATTTTTACTGTTTTTTTGTTTCAAGTTGAGTATAAAATTTCTGACACTTTTTAAGGTGCCCTTCTACTTTGGACCAGCGTTTTATTTCTTTCAGATCTACCTTATGTCTTCGGGCAACCATTAAGGCTTGGTCTAATGATTGAAGATCATTCCAGTGATAATAAGCTGCTAAACGATCCTTAACACAATCAGTAGTACTCAATATACGAAAATTACCTCGTTTTGTCTTAAGGGTAACAATCTTCTTAACTGGCTCCTGACCAACGGCTAATGGTGGTTGAATAAACTCAACAACATAGGGGCAATCTACATGTTCAAAAAAACCTTCAGTTTGCAATTCAAAGTCAAGCTCTGCCATTGCTGTATTAATCTCTTTAGGCTGATATTCAACCGCATTAGCAACAAAATCAAGATCCAACGATTGGTACCGATTATCTGAATAGATGGTCACCGCAGCCCCACCAGTTAGAACAGCATCAATTCCATGTTCCTTAAGTTTACTACCAACAATAGCAGCTAGTTCTTTAATTGACAGATTAACAAGTGGCTTTCTTTTCAAAGAGGTTTTCCTGCCCGTCTGGGACGCAACCTAGGGGTATAATATTTCTTTCTCTCATAAGCAGGGACAAAACTTAAAACCTTAGTCAATAAGCCTTCAATTTGTTTAAGAAAGGGATAGCGAGGGTTAAATGAATACAATCGTGTTCGACCTTTGAGACGACTAACCACCACCCCACCCTTTTCCAGTTTCTTTAATTGATTCTGTACCGGAGAAAGGCTGCCACTAAATATCGCAGCAAGATCTCTGGCGTAGAGTTCTTTTCTAACAAGGAGAGTCAGCAAAATTCTTTCTTTAATCTTACTATTAAACAACGCTTCTAGCATGATAAATAATTTTAGCACTTGGGTCTTCAATCGTCAACGACCCTTGCTTTAGGTCATGTGACCTTCGTTTTAGGTCTTCGTAGACCTGAGTCAACAATGTTCATTTGGCAGCCGTAAGTTTTTATAAAATAGCGTCGATTTTTTCCTTCTTTTATCATTATTTTTACTGTTTTTTAGTCCCTCAAATATTTTTTGAAACGGCTCATACAAAAAAGGGACAATTCGCGAATTCGCCGCCGCGTTCCCGACACAATTCTTAACAATTATTTTTTTAAAAAGCAGCCCAAAAATTTGTTTTTGCGCCGCCGTGTCTAGCTCTTTCTTCTTGCTGTCATAAGAGTCCAGAAAGTCTTTTACTTTGTCTAAATACGCAGCTGAATTTTCCTTTTCTAACAGTAATAATTCAAGACCCGCCAATCTTATCCGAAATTCCTCCTCCTCCCCTCGCAAGACCCCATTCTTTTCTTTAAAAGTCGCTTCTGACAACAAATTATTAAGGTGCAAATCAGTTAGTTTTAACTGTTTTTGCCGGTTAATTTCTAACTCTTTTTTTAAGCCAGCAGGGTCAATTTTTAAAAAATCACTAATCGGCTGATTTGTACCGGCTTTATGAAAAGTCGCTGCTAACCAACGGCTGTCTTTTATTCTATCACTCTCAAGCATATTTTGCATAATACCCAGGATGATTGGCTCAACATCCTCGGATTTAACCGCTCTATTGCTACACTTAACAAAATGATGCCTGGGCCCAGAGCATTCATACCATAATTTATGTTTGCCTGTGCGATGATTGGAAACAATAGAGCGGCCATACAATTTATGATTGCACTTATCACAAAAAAGCAGACCAGTATATAAATAGGAACGAGGATTAGTCCTTCTTCGTTTAGGGCAGCGACTTTTCATAATTTCCTGGACAGCATAAAAATCCTGCTCTGAAATAAGCGGGGCTTGTTTACCTTTGGCAGTAATAACCTTAGAAGGATCCTGCTTTACATAACGGCAACCTTTTTTAGTTTTCTTGCTCTTGTCATAAAAAAATTTGTTCCAAACTATCTTGCCTATATATATAGGGTTGCTTAAGATCGAGCTAACAAACTTAATATAAAATTGTTTAGCGTTACGGGTTTTTAACTTTTTCCTATTAAGAAACTCTGTAATATCAAAAACACTCTTGCCCTCAAGATACAATCTATAGATCAATCTGACAATTTCCGCTTCAGCCGCATTAACTTCCAGTAATTTAGCCGACTTATTATAAGTGTAACCAAAAGGACTATATCTTGCGCCGTGCCAGTTGCCAGCCTGGACACTTTTGAGCATGCCAGGAAAAACACGCTCGGCTAAACGATTCCGTTCAAACTCAGCAAAACTACCTAACTGTTGGAACATTAATTTACCGGCTGCGTTAGTAGTATCAAAAGGTTCTGTTACAGATTTAAAACCAACCCCACAAGATTCTAACCTTTCAAATAATTCTAAAAGGTCTTTTAGTTTGCGGCTGAAGCGGTCAATTTTGTAAACAAGGACAAGATCAAATTTTCCAAGCTTCGCATCTTTAAGCAATTTTTGTAAAGCAGGCCGCTGTAGGCTACCAGCACTAATTCCCTCGTCAGTATAAATATCATAGGACTCATAACCTTGCTGCTTGGAATAGTTGATAAGGTATTCTTTTTGAACTTCGAGGGAATATCCTTCTCTGACCTGATCATCGGTGCTGACTCTGGTATAGATAGCAGTTTTCATAATGTCCACCTCCTCTTCCCCATCCCCAAGGTTATTAGCTAACCTCTGAGGGAATTTTACTTTCATTAATAATCGTTGTCAAGAAAAAATTCAGCTGCGATTCCGATGAAATCGGAATAACAAAAGACGGCGTCTTTGGAGAAGAAACCATTCTAAGAATGGATAAGCCAAGCCGGCTTTTGTTTTTTAGACAAAGATAAAAGGCTCTGGACTCTTATGACTAGCAAGAGAAAGAAGTTAGACACGGCGGCGCAGGTTCCGGGAACGCGGCGGCGAATTCGCGAATTGTCCCTTTTTTGTATGAGCCGTTTCAAAAAATATTTGAGGGACTAAAAAACAGTAAAAATAATGATAAAAGAAGGAAAAAATCGACGCTATTTTATAAAAACTTACGGCTGCCCATTCTGTTAGAGCTTTATCATCTACTTAAACCTGTCTTTGAGTTCATTCATAATGATCAATTATCTTGCTAAACTCCCGGGAAAGGTCGCAACATCCCTATATAGTATTAGATGTG
>Ga0208953_1000261_pt1 | contig 51050 bp, 24 predicted proteins | sample RifOxyB2_FD_184033 | JGI IMG/M metagenome (GOLD analysis project Ga0208953, IMG submission 184033) | Groundwater microbial communities from Rifle, Colorado - Rifle Oxygen_injection B2 (SPAdes) | ecosystem: Environmental > Aquatic > Deep subsurface > Groundwater | place: USA: Rifle, Colorado...
CGGATTAGAAGTTATATCTCAACCACAAGAAAACAAGGAGGCAACATACTAGAAGCTTTACAATTAGCCGTTCAAGGATTGCCCCGCCTCCCCAACGCTACCCCAGCCTAAAAAATAATACCTAAATAGTTACAAATAAGCTGAAATTTCTCCTCAAAAGTGTCGATATATATATAGAAGGGATGGAGGTCCTATCAACATGACAGGCACACGTATACCAGAGAAAAAACCGCCTCAACCAAAACCACCCCAAACAGGGACTGGTTTTCCTTCACAATTCACAAACCTTAAACAAGCCATCCTAGCCAACTCATCTCCGCTCAGACAAACAAGTGTACCTTTGCCTAAACCAGGCTCAACTCAACCCTCATCCGTGGACCTTAGGACCTCCATCCATTTGGATCCCACTATGGGGGTTAAAGTTGAGCCTGCGGCTACAGATGCCGCAGAAGTAGAAAAGATTTTTACTGCTGCTGATAATGCCCAGGATTTTCCGGTTGGCACCGGCAATGCCAAACAGGAGAATACGGTTAAAATTGCTTTTGCTGTTGGCATGGTAGCACTAGCCGGTGTTTGTATTGCCACTGGCCACTGGTATGTCGTACTTTCAATTGGTTTATCTGCCGCCAAAATGGGAGTTACCGCATATGAAAAACACTCTGGAGAAAACAAGGCCCTCAGATATTCTGTCTATGTTCTAAGTGCCTTATCTGTCGTTGGCTTTGCCGGGTTCCACCTCTGGAATGCGGGCGAAGCCTTTTTTGGTTCCGGCCTGGAAAATGGCCCATCAAGATCCCCAATTGTTGGCGCCCTATTATTTATCTTGGGTGCCACTCATTTTATGTACACCTGCTATAAGATTGGTTCGGAATCTTTAAAAGTCAGACGGGACACCGACTTCCAAGAAGATCGGAAAACTATCAAAGATATTATATTAACAACCGGCTTATCCGGCATGGCGAAATCTTCAACCCTGGTTTATGTCCTTTACCGCACTTACTATACTTTCTTCCAGTCACCAGGTGGAACCCCAGCTCTTTTTGAAGAGGGGTATGGCGTAGCAGGTTTAGCTTTAGGCTTACTGATCGGTAAATATCTCCATGGTAGAGGAAAGCTTAGAGAAGGTTATCTTTTCTCCGGTAAATCATTGGTGCTGGCTGCTGTTCTAGGAACCATTGGTCGCGCCTATTTTACCTGCACAACTCTTATGCCTAGCGCAGAAGTTGGGGTTGGTAATGTTTGGGACATGCTGCCAAACGGCTTTAGTTTACCCTTAATGCTTTTCGTTTACTGGGGAGAAACTTTGCACGCCGCAGTCCACTCTTTTGGTTATCATGACATCCAGTTAAACACCCTTAGGCATGATCTCAAGCACTTACCTCGTGTTTCCAGTGAAGAAAAAGATCGGATCTGCAGCAACGAAGGACCTAAAGTTATAATTGAGCGACCCACGGTTAGTCCTTTCACCTGGCCGGTTGCCCACATATGTACCGCCCTGCAAGAAAGGTCCGGCAACCGGAAACAAACCTTACTTGAACTTGGCCGCTATTCCCCATACGAGCCTGGCTCAGACCAAAATGCAACTATTTTAAAAGTTGATGATTATCACGATTTAGTTACGGAAGATCTGGCGGTTTTCTACAATTTTGTCCGTGAGCGTTATTTACATAATTTCCGGGCCAGGGCTGCCACTCTAAGCCCGCTAGAAGCTCACCGGGAATATATCACTATGCTAAGAGAGCTGGCCAACCTTTATGATCATTTGGCTGGCGGTCGTGGGGTTGAAGGCCCTCGAGGTGTTGTCCAAAGATATCAAGAAGAATTTCGTCAGGGTTATCCCGCTGCCAAAGAAAAAGACCTGGGCTGGTCTGAATACGAAGAACAGTATTGTTTGGATTTGGCCCGAACAGCCACAGACATTAGAACAGATGCGGCAATGTTGGAAGATATACTTGGCAGATATGAAGCCGACGGTCAAACAGAATTATTGGGCCATTGTACTCTGGAAACACTTTACTGTAATTTACTGAACCAGTTTGAAACCAATCAAGACGGCCGGCCAAAACAGGCTTATTATTTGATTGTTCCTAAAAAATATCGCTCTTACGAAAAGGTTCAATCAAAAGAACCGATGCAGATGAAGGGTAAAGAGATGATCGGCTTAGCCAATTATGAAATCACCTTTGCGGGGGAAGACGGAGAGTTTTGCGAAATCATCCCTGCCCGACTCTGCTATCGCTCCAACCCCGCTTGGGACCATGTGGAAGAAAAAACCGCCTATGCCGAAACCTATGCTGAAGCAGGCGAAGCCATGGCCAAAGATCATAGCATCAGCGGCTGCTGGACCCCAATAGAACAAGATGCCAAATTGCTTGATCGGGCTATTAAAACATCCCGCTATGTCCCCCGTGATTCAGACACAGAAGAACACAAACCCTTCCTTTTTATGCTCAATGACCGCGCCGGCGCCCCCATCGGAGTTGAATTAAAAGATGGCAGTGTGGTTTATTTCCCTGGCCGGGAACAAGCAGTCAGATCTCTTTACCCGGGTAAAAAGAAATATATCAGCTTAAAACAATATAACAGCAACGCGAAAACCACAGAAAAAATTCTCCAGGTTTCCACTCTCGATCGCAGTAAACCATTGCAATTTACTCCCCAAGGGGAAGTTTGTACCGAGGGTAAAAGCTGCGTTACCAATCCTGTTTTCCAGCGCACTCAAACGATTGTCCTGGATACTAAGGTTAGACACGAAGACATGAGCGCGATTGAGTTTAACCTGGACGAAGAACACACTGGCTGCGGTCTAGTCCGCGAAGGGGCCTCACAATTAACCGAAGCTACCAGACATAAAAAACTGGGCTTACGTTTTTCCGAAAAAGTACCTATGGTCTGTCATTACGAGAACCCTGATTTTCCTGCCCCGGAAGAGATTGAAGACGCTGCTATTAGATGGGCTCACTTTGATATTACTTACCGAACTGATGGCAAAAAGTTTGATGTCCCCTTTGGTATTGAAAAATTCTTCCTTGATCACTGGAACGAAGTTACCACCGCCGGAGGGAAAAAACCCAAACTGGTTCCTACCGGCAAAATTAGGGTTGGCAGAGATGATCGAGACAGGGCAACCTTTGAAGTTGAGTGCGAAAGCAAAAGAAGGGGTGAAGAAGGTCAGACTGAATGGATTATGTTCTATGAAGAGGGCCAGGTTGGTGTGCCGGCTTATCCCCCTTGTTTGCCCCCGCCGGAACAGCTTGACCAAGATTCGGTTAAAATTAGAATTTATCCCAAAAGGGTTGGTAAGCTAGCCTATCTTAGATATGCCTATTGGGCTGATACGTTAAATGATGTCCCTGCTGATCTTCGGGCCGGACATGATGGCGGCACTTATACCAAGAGAGAAAGGCCAAATGGCACAGTTTATTATGAATATTATCGTTATGCCAGGATTGAAAACTGGGATAAAAATCCCTTCCCTTGGATAGACGAGCGATCTGTTGATCTGTCAGCTGGATTTAAAATAAAAGGGATCCCGGGCAAAAAAGGGGGCCGAGTGGTTCTAACAGCTTATAATTTCTACGGAAAAACATTTGACTGGAATGCCGGCTTTGTTGACCCCGGCCCAATGAATGCTCCAACTCATGAAGCTGTGGAACTGGTTGATCCAAAGGCAGAATGGAACGGCAATTCCACCGTCCTTTGTTTGCGGGGAGAAAACGCAGACGGCTCAGTAGTTAGGGTAGACGGTCAACCGGTTTTAGAAACCGTTGGCATTCCTAAGGCTCCGGTCAAAGGCAATTTAATTGAATGCCGCTTGGAAGGCGATCAATTAACTTACGTTGGTCATCGCGACACGGTTTATGCCACTTCTCCAGAAATGATTGAAAATATCCCACTAGGCAAAATGCAATGGGTTGATTTTATCCATATCTTTGAAGGGGGCAGGATCAGGGTCTACTTCCATAACAAAAAAGATAATCTGGCTTGGTTTGAAGAATTTACTGTTTCTGACTTAATTAACCTGCGCCAGAGTGATCTCTATCAAGACAGTTTAGTGGCAGAAAAACAACACCGCCTGGAAGAACTCTATACTGATCTTAACCAAACCACCAGCCCTAGACACCTAACAGACCAAGAGCTTGCCGAAGTAGCCGCCTTAAGAAGGGATTTATCAGAATATCATCCTAAACTGGAAACCCATGAAAAGAAATGTGTCCCTGAGGGGGGTGATCATCGCAAGGATTTTCGCCCAGTCAAACGTCCCTACTTAAAATTAACGAAAAAAGGTAAAACCGCTTCTGTTGCTGCCCCGGCAAGGGTAGTTGAATTAGCCAGAAGAGTCCCTCGCTTAAGAATCAGTAGTGTTGAGGCCAAAAGCGCTGTGCGCGTCAGAGAAAAGGAAACCGGCCATGAAATTGTTGTCCCTCTGACAGAAAAGATTCCTGCTAAACATCTGGTTGTCACTGATAAGTTTTTCGAAGGTAAATACGAAAGAAGATTAGAACGTCGTCCAGAAGTTGTCGAGGCCCTAAGAGCCGATACGGTTCCTCAACTCCTGGATGGCAATGTTTTAATGCAAGTTTTTCCTCAGCACATCAAGGGCCAGAAGAAACACACCCTCTCTGAAAGAGAACACCCGGGTGCTGCCACTGGGGAAGCAGAACAAACCACTTTTTATAATCCGGATCCAAGTGATGGCGATTATGCCGGACCAAAGCTCACGCCCTACGCCAGAGCAATGAAAGGGAGCGGCGGCGGCATTCAAGCCGGCAGCTTATTCCACGAAGTAGTAATTAACTCGGGAACCCCGGTTGGCCGCGTAGTTGATATGATGTTTAAATCTATTCTAGAAAAAGAAAATGTTGACCATCCGGGCGGCACTAATTTTATTGCTTACCCTAACCCGGATGATATTACCGAAGACTTTAAAGAATCTCGGATGATTTATATGACTAAGGGGTACGTGGCTCTTTATTCGACCAAGATAGTGGCTAAGGCTGACGGGGTAACCACTGTACAGCTCTTTGTGCAAAGACGACGCTGGTCTTCATCAGTTGCCATTGGTAAGATTTGGATTAGGCCGTTCTTGTGGAGGCAAGTCAAAGCTAAAGCTGTAGCAGCTATTGGCTTGAGAACCAGAACTGCCCCTATATATACCTGGCATCAAATTCTCTATGAGTTAAATCGCTGTACCTGGTATTTCTGCGGACCAGCCAATGTCAGCCGCCAGATTTCACCTTTTGCCTACCAATACTTTGGCATGAACCCCTTTATGGCTGAAGACGAATATTTCCCATATGTTTGGGGAACCAACTTCTTATCCGGATATTTTGCTTTTATCCACAGCAAGCAAAAAGCCGGTAGAACCACCTGGGAATCTTTTGGCCAAGAACCAGCTATCTTTAACGTTATGACTCCAATGTATTGCGAGATGCTCTTCAATATCATGGATGAACACAAAGGTCCTTTTGCTGCCACTACCCTGGGCGGCGGCCGAGTCCAAGCCAGATATTTGCGCTGGGCCATGTACATGACAGTTCTCAATATTATGGCCGGTACCCGAGGACTGAGTAAGATGGGAGACATGTATGCCGATAGAGCCGGAGACTTCCACGAATTTGGCAACACCATGAACACTGTTTGGCCAATTTGGAATGCCGCCTTTACTCTCTATGGCCTGCAGATGGCTTACAAGGCCCAAATGGTAGAACAAAGGGATCAAATGGTAGCAGTGGAAAAGATGATGTTAGAAGAAAGAGACCAGCTAAGTAGTGGGGAACTTTCTCGGATTAACAAAATCATCGCTGTAGGCAGAATCCTGGAATGCACCAAGAAACTTGATTTAACAAACAGGAACATTAAGCCGGAAAGTGACCAGGAAATAGAATGGGGTCAAGATATGTTTGCCAAACTAAAAAAATTGCGGCTCCAACACCAGGCTGAACTGAAACAGAATAAAGCTGCCAATGATAATGTTGCAACAGAAAAAGCCGTAGAGTTTGACCAAGCAGCCCTTGATCAATTGGCTAATGACGCTATGGCAATTAGTGATCGCTGGCTGGCTGGACGGCAAAAAGATCTTACTTTAAGACAGAACATAAAAGCCAACATCAGCGAAGCAGCCAAATTGTTATCGGCAGAAGATCGGCTTGAAGTAGCCAAATATACTGTTGCCAAACACTTTGGCTGGGCCGGCAAACTAGCTCAATTCGCCAGGTATTCGGACCTTTCCCCTTATGCCAGATTCTTTGGCAAAGACATTAGTGTAGCTGGCAAAGCAGTGCGACTAACCTGGAATGCAGCAATTTCAACTGTCTATATCCCTTGGCTAGCCATCAGAAGAGTTGGGCTATCTGTTGCCAGTGGTTTTAAATATAACCAAATCAAACAAATGCAGCCTATTGTCAGGGATATCAGTTTAATTGAAAAAGCCCTGGCCGAGAAGAAGCCGGTTGACGAGTCCAGTATCAAACTTGTAGAAGATCAAGTTTTGGCTTACTCTGAAACGTCAACCGGGCCGGCCTCCTTGGCCCGTTTTGTCAAACATGAAGCCAGCGACCAGGTCAGGGACTTTGTCCAATGGGAAGTTATGGGGGGACTAAAACTATTAAGAAGAATAGTTCCGGTGCCCGATAAAGCCGAACGGGAATTCAGAAAAACTCAAAGAGCTAAAGATCAAGAGAGGTTAGCAGCATGAGTGGCATTTTAGATTCAATCTGGGGATCTATTTCTTCTTGGGGAAGCAGTTCAAACGCTTCTTCTCAAGGCAACAGTAGTGAGAAACAACCTGTTGATTTTAGCCAAGATTTCGTTATTGAAGACGGCAAGGTTAACCTGGGCCTTTATTCTAACGAAGGAGCCCCTCTGCGCATCACCCAGCGCAAGGTATCAGCCACTTTTGAAAAATCAACCTTAGCAGCAATAGTCGGTGCAAAATCGGTTGATAAAACCTGGCAAGCTTTACGTGACCTGGGAGTTATTGGAGCCTTATCAACAGAGACAAAAGGCCTAATCACCTTTAACTTTTATGAAGATGAAGACATCGCCAAATTTTTCTATTTTGCCAAACAAAGACTTAATTTATCCAAGCCAAAACTTGATAAATTGTTTTCACACCTTAAAGATGCTGCCACACTAGAAGAAGGTGATCGAGAAGTAGTTGAACGCCAGTTTGAAATTGGTCGAACTTTTTCAACCATGGCCTGGTTTCAAAAATTTGAACCTGGCTACAATATAAACTGGGAATCACTAGAAGCGGCCAGGATTAACGGCTCAACACCACTGATTACCTTTGAGCCCGACCCCAATGGTTTAGCTATCTTAAATTCTGACGGCAGTTATAACGAGGCAAGTTTTGTTCGTCGGATAAACAAGATCGCCAAACACCGCAGCCTTTTAAAAGAAATTTATGCTGCCAAGCTGGCAGGACGGCAAGTTGTAATCCCCAACAACTTGGCCGACTCTTACACTCTTTACAGTTATATTAGAAGAAATGCTGAAACCGAAAAGACTTGGACCGATAAGTATCAACGCAAGGCAATTAACCGTCTACTGCAAGAAATGAACCTAAAGTATAACCCTTTTCCCTGGTATGGGGTCCCAGGACAATACAAGCTAGCCTTTATCACTTTATGGAAAATCTGGCATGAAGATGTTGGTGCCGATCGCGTACTCTTTGCCTGGTCACCGAATGCTGACCCCTATGACAATATGCTGCAATATTATCCTGGCGGGTCTGCGGAGCAAGATTACTGGACTATTTTTGATGGTAATGATCAAAAAACCAGCCAAGCTATTCAGGCTGCCCTCTTAAAAATTGGCTGTATAGATCAACAAGGGAAAATCTTACGCGGCTATGCCGGCAAAAAAGCTGCTTTCGTAAAAGAAATAGCCAAGCAGACTAATTTGAACCAGGCACAAATTGACGAAATCTTTACCACCCTAAAACAACTCTTTGAGCATAAATACGTCGATATAGTTGGAACCGACGCTTATAATAGGGTACACGCTCTAGTTCCCAAGAAAGACTTTGATACCGCACTCGAGGCCTATACTCAAAGATATTACCTCAAGCAAGTTACAATTACAGCCACCACCCTGGCCAAACTTAAACTGACTTATAAAGATTTAGATGGATACTTGGATAAAAACGGCCGTCTTGGCCCTTTATTCGATGGCAAGCTGGAGAATTTTAACCCTACTGCCCTAGCCAAGGAAAGTGAATCACGAAAAAAATGGCTCTTCGAAAAATTAAATACTGCTTACTTAGCCCAAAGGAAGATTGGAAACCAATGGCTGTCGTTATTTAGAAAAACTCCTAACGACGATTTCCTGGCCTTCAAAAAACCTTATCGCGAAAAAGTGTTGCGCAAAGTTGGCGGTCAAGAACTCTACAATGTTTGGAAAGCCTCTTTTATCTGGAAATCACCCGAAGAGCTGTTAGATCCGTCTTTGGCAATTTTACAAGGCCGCGTCTCACAATATCACTTGAGCGCTATTGGCCGATTGGCAATAGCAAAAGAAGCTTTAGCAGGTGTTTTGGCTGAAGACGATAAGGCCTTTAAGGAAATTTTCACGCCGCCTACTGATAATTCCGAGTACATTTATTTTCGTCCCAACGCCGTGGCTAGAATCAAAGCCTCCAGACTCAGCGCCGAGACTAAAGATAAACTGCTTTCCTTATCTCGAGCCAATCAAAATCAAAGACGTCAGCTGCTTTGGCAATCACTGAGAAGCAAAGGCTATCTTGATAAAGCTGGCTACGCCACTAAAAAGTTTGACGGCAACGAAGCCAAGTTCATTAAACAATTTAAGTCTTGGGTTTATCTAAACAAAGAAGATAAAGTCAAGATTTTTGCCATCATTAAACGCTCCCGGAACAGCCCGATCAGATCAGCCATGCTTAACGCCAAGAAAAAAATGGGTTTGGCTGTTTTCGAGTTTGGTTGTGAAGACCTGGTTGAGCCCCCACCCTTCCCGGAATTTCGCGATGCCGAGTACAAAGGCGCTGCTGCCCTGGAGGGGGGTCAAACTGATTACATGCGTAAAAGTCTCTATGGAGACTATGAGGCCAAATCAGCCTGGCTCAACGGATCTTACAAGTATTTCCCCAAAACTGACGTCCACCTGGCAGCTTTATACGAAAGAAATAAGATGGAACGCGAAGGCCAGCTTTCCTTCTGGGGACTTAATTCTGATTCCAACAAACAGGCCTTAAGATCAGTCACTAGGACTGACAAGTTCATAAAATCAAGCCAGGGGCCAACTGTTTCCCGCAAACAAATTGCCGACGAGCTGCTCAATACCCCCTTGAATATGGATCAAGACCTGCAAAAATATTTTTCACCTCGCTTAGACTGGAATGCTTTTGTCGATAAAATGTTTAGGTTTGCCGGGATGGTGGGATTATTCCCAAAAGACAAGCTCCTGCTGCAACGTGATGCCTTTGCCAAAGCACATTACCCTTACAAGCAAACCAGGCTTTCTGGGGAACATTTTTCGGAATTCGGCGCTAACAAGCAATGGGGCATCTGGCTCAGCTTAACCCAAGCAAACTATGTCGACGAAGAGGGGAACCCTTTGCCTGATCTTCCCAGCAGCCGAGCACAATTTATTCGCCAATATAAACCAGCATATTCTTTTGTTGGCACCCCCACTGTTCCTGTCCCTTTAACAGCTCAAGAAAAAGGCCGGATTTACGATATCATCAAATTCCCCCACACAACCTTTGCCCAGATAGTAGAAAGAACCAAACAAAGGACTTTCCAGTCCAATTTGTTTTATCAGCAAATTGATCCGGATATTTTACAACGTCACGCTGATTGGTACCATGTCGCCAACACAATCTTACAAAAGTTCAGACAAAATAAACATAGTAGCCGTGACTGGCTCAACGATCCAATTAGCAATCACACTGACCCGCGCTATGACGAATACACTAAAGATCTAAACAGGTTAGCTCTAAATTTAACCAAAATTGGCCGCTATGATTTAGCCATTAAAGCCTATTCCCTAGTTCCTGCCCGCAGAGGTATGGAAGGCCAGCGCAAAATTGCCCTCTTGGGCGAAGCTAATGCTCGTATTTATCGTCTAAAAAGCGGCGACTGGGGCACCGGGTTGGGCATCTTCCACCATCTTAAAGATTATCTGGAAAATCACTGGGGTGAAGGCCGTGATCCTTATTTCCCCAACTGGAAACGCGATAAGGTTGGCAGTGCCATTGAAAAAAGCATTCAAGCCCTCTTAGACGAAGAAAGAATTGTTAAGCACGATCAACAAGTTGTGGCTGAGCTTGACTTAGCACAAGAAAGAGCTTCTCTTTTTCAACACTTAATTGAACTACGCTCCTTTTATCACAAAAAGCTTTCCCTAGCAAAACAGCTCAACGATCAAACCAAGGTGAGACAAGCTACGCAAGCCATTGCCGGTTTAGAAAGGCAATATCCAAAACTAGCTAGCGCCAAGATAAGACCTATCACTATTCCAGGAACTCATGCTAGTGTCCAAGTAGCCTTGTCTGCTTTGGAAGATCTTGTTGATAATAAGCTCGACGAAGTTAACGCAGCAGAAAATAGTGTCGACAAACTAGAAGATAATATTAAAAGATTCCCTGGAACCGAGCTGGAAGAGGTCAATGTTGAATCGCCAATCTTTGTTAAGTATAAACTTAACAAAGATATGCTAACCATGGCCAGGGTAGAGCTTGGCCTCGGTCTAGCTTACTCTTTCATGAACACTGACTGGGAAACTCGTCGACGCTATACCCTACCCCACATTATTGCTGCTTATCGCTACTGGGAATCAACCGGTGGGGCAGTTCGTAATCAACAACTAGTTGATTTAGCCGCTAAACGCGAGGCGATTCAACAACAACGATTAGTTATTGACGAAGCTAAAGAAGTTTTCCGTAAAGCAGAAAGAGAAAAGGCAAGTGCTAAAATAACCACCTCCAAAGCTAGAGTAACGGTAGAACTTAATAAATTAGAAGCTCTGGAAGCTGAGGCCCAAGCTTTAGAGGTAGCTGCTAACAGTTTCAGCAGTTTTATTCGCGAATATCGTGAAGCCATTGCTGCTGAAGCATATTTAGCTTGGGAAAGTCTCTGGCTCTATTATAAGATCGACTATGTTGCCTGGGATAAAATTAAGGGCTTTCATGAAAAGGTCTTCGCCATGAAAAAACCCTTTGAAAACTTTGTCGGAGTTGCAGGCCAAAGCCATGTTTTGTGGAAAACTATCCGCGGTAAAGAAGCTCAGGAAAAAACGATCTTCCCTCAACACATTCCGCCAGTTAATGACTTAGCATTGGCCGAAATTCTTTCTTCTTTTACGGGGGATATCAAGCTGGTCGACAGCGCTGAGGATATCCTTAGAAATAAAGTTGCCCCCAGAACCCTGGTTGAGGCCCATTTGGTCAGGCGTTTCAGCATTAGCGCTATAATTGCCTTTGCCCAAGACAGATACGAAGAAGCCATTGAAACAAGTCAGCATGTTATTGACCTGCTTAAAGATCGGCCCCATACTTATCCACCAAAACTTTATGCTTTTCTAACTATCGCCAATTGCTGGCGTGCACTTGGTACTGATGAGCATAATTTGGCTAAAGCTATTAAATATTATGAGTTTATTTTAAGAACACTAAAAGATGCCCCAGGCACAAACCAGGTACTTTTCTTGGCTAAGCTTAATTACGCTAAGACCAAAGGCAAATCGGATTACGAAAGAATGAACATGGAGGCTTTTCTCCCTCTACTAAGAGATGGGATTAGTAATATGTCCAATTCAAAACCTTACCTAACAGAATTAAACATGGTTAAAACTTTTACTGATTTAAAGGAATTCATGGATAAGTATGGCAAACAAATTCCTTTGGGACATAATGTTCGCAAAAATTGGCAGACAATTATCGACTCGGAGGATGTTAATCCAATTAAAACAATTACCAATGATTCAAACCAATCTGGCCAACAATCTGTCTCTAGTAATCCGGCACTTACTAAGCCAGACCAAACACCTGAGCCAAAGATAGACACTAGCCCCGGTGGTGCAATGGATCCGGATGCTCTTTTAAGATAGTCTTTTCCCCCACTAAAAAATAGCTGAAATTTCTCCTCAAAAGTGTCGATATATATATAGGAAGAAGGCCCAAGATGGCCCATGAAGAGTAAGAGGGCTTAATTAAATCATTAGATAGAAAAGGAATTAAGAGATGAATGCTGGACCAGGACAAATAGGTGGAAATGGCGATCCCGGTTCCTCGCTAAAATTAAACGGTCAGGGGACAACTAACCTGGGCAATAAGCCCGCTCATGATGAATTATCACTCGAACAACAACCCTATGCCCCAATTATTCCTGACAACCGTACCCTTTTGGCCCAAGCCCCAGGCCCACGCGCTACAGATGCAGGATCAGGAACAGGCCCAGGAGGAGCACCAGCTACTTCCCAGTATCGTTTAAAAGTAAAATTTGTCAAAGGGAAGATCATTTTTGGCCCTGCCGTTAATAATGGGCCCAAGGGCAGAAGCCAATACCAAGAATTCAAACAACTGGCAGGAAAAAGACCCAGCACTATTAATATCTTTCACCATTTGCAAACCTCTCGGGGATTTAATTTTAACTTCCCCACTTCTGAGGCTAATTGGATTGCCGATCAGGGAGCTATCCCTAATATCAAGATGGAAACTCGCAACCCAGACACCAATACCTTCCCGATTTCCATTGATGACCAAATAAAAGAACTCAAACAGTCTCTGGCTCCTGGAGGTAGCTCAACCCAAACTTACAGTTTATACGTCCAATGGTTCACAGGTTTACTAAATTGGCAGAAAGGCCGAAGCCACAAAGGTCAACAAGGTTATCCGATCATCATCTCCCCTGTTGGCCACGAAATGAACGTAGAAAAAACAGCTGCACGCTATTATTGGTGGGCCGGTCAAGGCAAAAAGTTTATGGAGCTACGCCATTTGGTTATCGAAGTAGCCAAAAGAATTTCTACCCCCTGGGGGGGCAACCTAGCTGATAGCATTACTTGGTCAATCAACTTCAATAACGATCCGCCCCTCTTTAGGGAATATCTAGAAGCTTACCCGGACGAATATGATTTGATCCTTATGCATGACTACAACAGTAGTTTGGCTGGCAAAAGTCGAACTGCTGAAGAAATGTTTAATAAACCTTACGGAATTCTTGTTGGGATAGTAAATGATTTAAAACGTAAGTACTCCCATTTAAAAGACAAACCGATCAATATCGGTATTGGTGAAACAGGTCACGATGCTACCAGACCCGGACAGGAAAAATGGTGGACCAGTTTACATACGTGGATCAACAAGAAAGATGTTGACATATCCTACGTTGTTCCTTTCTGGGTTGATGACTTTGAATTTGATGACGGAGCCGGCATAAGTCGTTTCTTTGAATATACAGTTAAAGAAGGGTCTCTCTCTAAAGCTTCTGTTACCAGGATGCTGGCTGGTTCCAGATATTCTTGGAATGATTTTTTTGTAGAAAAGAGCGGCCAACCTACCTTGGTTTATTTCAAGCCAGGAATAAAAGCCACAATAAACACTATTACCGATACTCGCTTAAAACAAAAATTATCAGAAAAGCTTCTTGAGGCAGAACAACGGCAAGCAGGTTGGCAAGCTGCCAGAAGTCTTTTTCAAGATGTTCGTTTCACTGGCAAGGTTGTAACCGGCAAATCGGAAATATTTGAACTGAAAGAACCACAACCAGTCATGATTATTAATTTCTTAGGCCTAGCATCAAACCCTGTCAGTACCTGGTTAAATCAAAAACTTGGGCGGGTTGCCGCAACATTAAGCAAGTGGACGACCGATTTTCAAATGGAGATAGACAGCCCTTCCGGCTTATATTACGGCCGTCTTACAGAAAGAGATCTGACCTCGGAAAAATTAAATCTTTATCTCTGGAACTGGTTAGTTAGATCTAATGAACAAGGCTATTCCAGTTGGACACTGGCTAAAGATATTGCTTTCCAAGGTAACAAATATAATAAATTCGAACTTCTGCGTCATATTATACTGCTTAAACTATCCAAACTGGCTAGTACTGCCATTGCTAGCAGGGGCATTCACTTTCCTAGAAACGCCGGAGAAAGCATGCCCGCCTTTCAAATGAGACAAGTCAAACAAGTCCTTAAATTAGAAGCCAGAAGTCTGGGTTATTTGAGCTCTCCCCTAGCACAAATTAATATGAGTTGGGCTGAAGGTTTAATGTGGAAGGTCAGCAGCAATGCCACAGCAGCAACTAAATATAAAATTTTTGACCAAGCTATTGTTCGTCTTAACGAAGCACTTGAATTCGCCAAGACCGCTGAAGATATTTTAAAAACAAAATTTAGAGCGCGCCCATTTGCTGCCGCTGCCCTAATTGCCAGAATCCATCAAGATTTGGGTGACGCGTATCTATCCAAGGCTTTGGCTGCCCAGGAAATTTGGCGCAATACCAATAACACTGCTATGTATAGCAGTGCCGAATCCTTAAAGCGCCAAGCTTTTACAGCTTATAGAGAAGCCTACAAAAGGACCCCTAAATCACCAGGACCTCAAGACTCAAAATCAACATATGCTTATGATCGTTTTAGGCCCTATGTTTTAAACCTAAGAAGTATTCAGGCAATTGCTTCAATAGAAGCCTTTAATTATCCGATGCGCAACAGCCTTGAACGCAGAGCCCTACCAGCTTTTAGTCGTTATGCTAACGTAAAACCTGGGGACAGCATCCCTGCTTTAGTTGCTAAGCTAGATAAGTTACTAAACTCTTCTGCTCCACTGGTAAGCGTGGCACGCAGCTTAAAACCTGACGAAACCCATCGCTATATTGTTGATCCTGTTGCTGGTGATAGATATCTATTAGAAAGAGAAGATTCTCCAATCGTGATCATTGATGCCTTTAAACAAGAAGTTTTAGAAACTCGGCGCATGTTAATTGAACGAAAAATCGCTTTACTTAAATGGCAATTAGAAGAAGATCCTTCAGTTAATAAGGTTACTCAGCAACAAATAATTGATGCTCTTTTTGCCCAATATAAAAGTGAAGCTGCTGCTTTAGTTAGCAAAATATATCACCAACCATTTGCTGGCACAGCTGTTAGTGTTGACGAAAGAAATAAGGCTTTGGGAATTGAAAACCCCAAAAAACGCCTGGACTTAATTAGGGCTGTTCGGCTGTCTAACGGCGGCACCCACTTGACCCTGGCAGAAGTTTATGTTGATAAAATCAACGCTGGTCTAACGGAGCTCCAAGCCGCCCTTGGAGAAGGCTATTCGGTCCCTGCCCTCTTTGCCGGCCTAACCCAAGGTTTTGCCAGGAGATTCTTTGTGGCTCGCGAAAATGCCCCTAATCCCTTGGCCCTTAATACCAATCAGGTCAGAGACAACAGCACCAAAGCCTACACCCATAAAAAAACCTACGACTATGTCGCTGCCCGTGTCTGGTATGCCAAAGCAGAAAGAACCCAGGTTGGTGACAACTGGCTCTTAAGCAGCACAGAGAAAAGGGCCCGTCTAGAAAAATTATACGACGAAATTTTAGTGCCTGCGCAAAGCACCTTACGCGGATTTGACGCGGAAGAGCTCAAGCTGACCATGGCCGACAACCTATCTGGCCGCGCTTATATTGCCAAAAACTTGGGCGATAGAGCAACCTATTTCCGTTTAGCCACACAAGCCCTGGAACTCCTTGATTCTGGCCCACTCGAATATGATCCTGACCCTAACAAATCAATGGCTCGCAGGGAGACAGCCGGTGAAGCCTATTTATTAAAAGCAAAAATTATCAAGTCTATGGTTGGGGAATTAGAATATGAAGATACTTTAAAGGAACTAAGCAAGATCTTCCAAAAAGAACGGGCCAAAGGAATGCCTGCTCCCGATATTACCAGCATCAAAACAAGCCAAGGTGTTCCTCAGGCAGAACTCGCTGCCCTTAATTATATCGAAAGAACCTACGTGCCTAAGGCCGGAGCTATGGTGAAATACGAATCCAAAAACGAAGTTGATCTTTTAGAAGGGACTTGTAAAGCCCAGCGTGCCTTTGTGATGCGTGACTTGCGCATGGGCGGTTATCGGGAACTCCTGGATCAAGCCAAATATATTATTCAACACAAAGCCATCCATGGCAATAATGGTCCCCTACTCAAAGGAGGCCGACGCTCTACTCGCGGAGAAGGTGGTCACTGGCTAGCCAAGATCACCGTCGTTAAGGTTGGGGACATGAGAATTGGGGATCTGGCCGAGGGCTTTAAAGTCACAAATGATGCCGCTATTTTGGCTAGCATACAAGAACTAAAACTAAGGGCTGAAAACCAAGTTGCTATTACTACTGGCCAAGGCCGATCAGCCACCACAAGAAAAGTTGTCTATCAAAGCGCTGAGCAGTTGGCCGGAATGTTAAAAGCCGGTGACAGGGTTAATAAAGTTATTGCCACTGATGCTGATCTGGTTGATTACCAGCTGCAAGAAATTGAATCAACTGCTCCAGATATCAATAATGTGCGTCGAGAAAAACTTTTAGTCGGCAAAGCCCTTTATGACCTTAATGCCACCGATGCTGAGATCCACTTTATCAGGGCTTCTCTCAACAAAGATAAAGGTAAAATTAAAGCTTTCCGTGCTAATGCAAAGAAAGCCTTAATCCTGCTAGCCGGCACATTAAAGATGAATAAAGGCTACAGCAATCCATTTGTCATTGAAGCAGGTAAAGATAAGTTTGCCGGCGGTGTTCCAACCGTGGTAAGGGGCTATATTACCCTGGCTAATTTTCTGGCTGCTATTTCTGGAGATAAAAGAGAGTCTGCCAAACTGCAGCCGGTCTTACAACAACATTTCTCTCAATTTGGTATCCAATTTAGTCCCAGCGATCACGAAACGACCGTTGAATATCACCTGCTCCAACATTCAACCAGGATTTCAAGACAAGCCCTGGCTTTAGGCTGGAACACTGCTACAGGGACAAAACGTGAAACCTGGATTATTGGTCGGGAAAGGGTTGCCGCAGAAAAAGATCAGGACGGCTCTGAATTGCGCTTCACCTATCTCTTCAGAGACCTCGTGATCAAGAAAAACCTCCCCACCGGCAAAGCCTTAGATAAAGCGGTTGAAAGATTGGAATTGTTTCTCTCCCCGGACGACAGAAAAGAGTTTACCGCTTTAACCAGTACAACCGAAGGAAAACAAGATCTGCTGGTAAAATACCAGAAAAAATTCCAAGGAATTTATGATGCTGCCAAAACAAGTCTGGAACACATTAGGGACGATTCTAACCGGGCTGAATTGGTTGATGAATCTAAAGTGCTCTTGGCTCAGGCATCTGCCTCTATTGCAGCTGATGTCGACGATCTTATGGCAGAAAGGGACATTTTAGATACCGAAGTTGTTAATCCATTAAGAACACTCTTACAAGGCAATAACATGCTGCGAGGCCGCAACCTGGTTGCGGCCAACCATCTATTAGGAAAAAATATCAAAACTGTCGGGTCTATTACTCAAGACATTGACGGCTACATCTGGCAGGACCCAATCACAAAAGCCAGAAGGGTTAGCCCACAAGCAGAGAGACTTTTCACCGAAGCAGTTCAACATCTACAAAGGACCGTCCAAACCTCGGCCCGTAGAGATCTGATTGCCGAAAGCCGAGTAGAAATTGGCGAAATTAAGGCTATCCGCGCCGGCAACGAGATGGACCCGGCTGTAGAAATGCAAAGGGTTAAGTCTGCTGAGGCTGAGATCAATGCCGGATTGCATCTGCGCTATATTGACGAAAAGGGCGCTCAAGTTTTGAGCGGCCGATCCCTAATCGTAGCAGAAAGCGGCAGTACCAGGATGATAATGCGACGCGGATTCTTGCGTCGGCAAATGCTGGGCCGCACAGATCAAGAAGCCCAGAAATTACTCAACGGCACCAGAATAAGATTAGCAGTAATTCTCAATTCCAGACGGGGCGATTTGGTCTTGAGCGCTATGACGGATCAGGCCTTGATGCGCTATGTTGAAGCTGCCGATGCCAACCAAAGCATTGCAACTTATGATCGTAAAAATGGGAGCTGGATCTTCCAAACAGAAATTACTGTGACCAGAAAAATTAAAAATGGTACGACTAAAGACGAAAAAGAACGTAAATTAATGGATGGGAACGATCAGGAGGTTGAACGAGCTGTCTTAAACTTACAGGTCCTGCCTGCCGTTAGGTATGTCTTAGATTCAAATCGGCAAACCGGGCGCAGTAAGTTTGAGACCAGAAAATTGTTTGGTGACACGCAAGTCCGCTTAGGCCTAGTTGGGAGAGAAATATACGGCAAAGAAGATACCCAAGAAAGGGCTCATGTTACTAGGGGCAAGAGACAGTTAGAAATTGTAGCTGCTTGCGGTATCAAGGAACTAACAGATGAAGTTGCCATTACCAGGACAAGAATTAGGCTTGTTGAGTCATCAGACCAAGAAAACGACCGCGTTGAACTTGGTTTGGTCAGCCAGGCTACACCAATCTTGATGAATAGAAATGAGGTTGCCCCTTCTGGGTTAAAGGCGGCCGCTCAACCACTGGCTGATAGTCCGAACCTTTCCAGTCGAGCCCGCCTAGACTTAAAACTGGCAAAAGTCGAGGCTTTTGGCCGCCTAAGTTTCACTTATCGGGATTTACCGGAATGGGGTGTTGGCGATAAAAAGGCCGATATTTTAAAGAGACACCTTTATCCATTAACCAGAAAACTTTATGATGCCTTGGGTGAATACCGAGCCCAAAAAGAAGAAGAACAGTCTAAACGCCTTGCCGGCCAAACCAATGGCACCCTAAAACCGGTAACCGATCGCGTTAAGCAAGCCAAGGCCAAACTTGATGCTGTTAGAGCGGAACTAGACACAGAATTGAAAGGGCAACAACTCAAACAAAAAAGAGAGTCGGCCAATTATTTCTATCTGCGCGCTTGGCAGGAAGTTCTTCCTGTTTTAACCTGTGGCCGTCGCGATTTAGAGGCTGTGGCAGATTTTTGGGTCGCCCAGCTTATCTCTGTTTTTGCCGAAGACACTAAAGATCTTCTCTTTATTGCTGAAATGTATGCCGACAAAGCCCATAAGTCAGGGGAGTTGCGAGGTTCCCAGTATATTGACTCTTTCTTTAGCGTCGCTGACGTCAAAAGCCGCCTGGCCGGTCTCTTTAACGAAAAGCCTCACTTAAAACCCTGGGAAACGGTCTATAAGGCCAATCAAGCTATCGATGCCTTATTTGCCGGCATGCAACTCATCGCCCAACGCAGCTGGATTTCAAAAAAAGACCGACAAAGTATTGGCAAATTACTAAAAAAAGACCTGAAAGATTTTATTGATCGGATTAAAGACAAAATCCCCAAACGCAATGTCTTGGTTTTAGCTTCTGCCCTCAACAAAGCTTCTGATCTTAAATCATGGGGCACCATGGGCTGGGCTCTTGATGCCACTTGGGAATACTCTGTTATCGGGGCAGGGCTACTCGACCAAGTGTCTAAGAGATTTAAAGCCACAAACCTGCCAATCGACAGTAAATTACGTCGACAATTAGGAGCAAATTGTATTACTCGCGCAGAAATGATGCGTTATAAACACGAACCATTTTGGCGCAGTTCCAGCAGCCAGGCCCACCCCGACATAGATTATGATCAAGCAGAAAAACTTTATTTACTGGCTTTGACCCATCTAGAAACTGATGCAGAAAAAGAGAGGGCTGCAAATCCAAAAGCAGAAAGCAAGGAAGAAACAGCTACTGCCTTTTCTATTTTAACCCTTAGGGCCAAGGCCCATGTTGGATTGGCCAATCTTTATGCTGATCAAGACTGGGAATCTGGCCGCAGTAGAACCAAGGCTCAAGACCATCTTGATGAAGCAGACAAAGACCTAAAGCTAATTGAACAACTCGGTTCCTGGACATCTGAGCAAGACCAGCTGAAGAGATCATATTTCCAGGCTCTAAGAATTAAGCGTAATATTTATGACGTCAGAGCCAGCTTGGCCTATTCTGCAACGCACTATGTCAGCTCCGGGGTTGATTCTCACAATCTTACCGCCAAAGTGGAAATCCCTTTCTGGAATGGCAGATTAAGGTTTAGCCCGGAGTTAAACCTGCAAAAAGTAACCGGGGTCGACGACTGGTTAGCCCAGCCAATTTTATCTTTATCCGCTCATGGTAATTTAGGCGGTTATAAAGGCGGGCTTTTTAATCTTAGTCACAGCTGGCTTATCCCTACCACAGAACAACAAGCTAATCTTGACTTCCGTACCGACATAAGCCTAAAGCTCAGGGATCACTTAACTATCCAGGCTTCTCATCATCATCAAGAATTTGATAATTACAGCAAGTGGTCTGTCTGGGCCGGTATATATACTCGACCGGCATCCTTTTTCCCTAATGCCATACACACAGCACTTAACAAGGTAGTTTTGGGTTGGGAAAATGTCGTTTATTCTTACCCTGATACTTATACTCCTCCTGAAAACCCCAGTATGCCGGAGATGCGTTCTCGACTCGGCAATACCAGCTCCGTTAGAGTGGGCATTGAAGATATTGACCTGCCTGCCTTCTGGGGTGTTTTGCCAGGTTGGACCTCCTTGTCCTGGTCAGTTAATATGCCCATTGAACCACTAACAATGCGACTTTCCGAGGACTTTAAGACCAACGAAGCTGATCCAACCTATGACAACGCCCTGTTTATGTTTGACCATCGGTTATCCATTACCCCCCCATTCAAAGACCCTTTCTTTGGCTGGCTGCTTAGGATCGATGCAACATTTAACATTGGTATTGATAAAGATCTAAATCTAAAGCAATTTGGCGGCGGAGTTCAAGCAACCATCAACTTCTAAGCTGCGAAAGGAGCAGGAATAGGAACAGGTGTAAGATTAGGGTATGTATTTATTATAACCTACTACTCCTAATCCTTCTCCTCGTCCTTTCCCCAACTGGATTCAAGATTTTAGTGAAATTTCTCCTCAAAAGTATCGATATATATGTAGGAGAACTAGCATGTCTAATGGGATCTATCCTATTGCTGTTGACGGTAAATTTGCCGGGGTTTATGATTATAAACAACAGCAGTGCCGTACCGCCACTCCACTGGAAGAAGCAGCTTATGATTTAACCGCACCGAAAATAAAAACAACTACTATTTCTTTCTCTCTGACAGCTGTCGCTACTCCTGCCAAAAGAAAACAAGAGGCTTCTATGTGGCGGAAAATTTCCCAAACATCTTTAATGATTGTGGATAAGCTTTGGAATGGTTCAACCTCTACCGCCAGAGCAACCGGTTGCGGTGGTTCAAGCGAACCTGCTCCCCTTGGTGATGCCGGTATAAATTTGCCTAGCGGCGACGCTGGAAACATTCCCGTTACTCCCATAAAACCGAGCAATCTGGAGGGTGGTCGGTTTGGCAACTCCAATGTGAACGATTTTGTTGTTGACCTTAACATTCCTGCTGTTTACTTCAAGGACGTTGTAGCTAAAGGGGGCAGTGTTTATATCGAGTTATATTCTAATCCTCAACTAATTGATCCAAAATTAATCGACCCAAAAAATCCTGGTAGTGTTAAGATTCCCTGTAAAGCAGGAGCACTGCGCTTAACATCCAAAACTAACAACACTCAAACAGATGCTCATGTTTGGCCGGCTGGTGACTCCGGTACGGCGGTTAAAGACGGTGGCAGCTCAGCCGACTTAAAATCAAGTGACGCCGGAGTTGGCGAAGCTCAAAATTCTTACGATGCCTTTAAACCGATTAGTTCTGATGCTTTTATCCCAGCTAGTCCAGACGCTGGGGTTGCGGCTGATGCCTTTGTTCCAATAAAACCAGACTCAACCCCACACACAGATCCTTTTGATAATATCAACTGGTTGCCAGTTTTAATCCAAAGCATGACCCTTTCTCATAATGGCAACGTCAACAAAAATCTCTACCCAGACCAAACAGAAAAAACCAACAATTTCCTAAGCGCTTTTTGTAAACCAAGTGACCAGCAACCAACTGTTCGCTTTAAAGTTGATCCCAAATTTTACACTCAATATTTAGATAAAGCCCAGTCGCAGGCTAAAACTCTCTCGGCTAGATTGCGTGTACCTGTAAGCCTAGATAAGAACATGTGGTATCCCAACAGTGAATATATTCTTGCCCTACAAGGGAGAATTATTACTGAGACCCACCCATAAGGGAAACAGATTGAAATGATTAAAAAATTATTTTTATCATTAATAGCCCTATTACTTCTAGCTGGCAGCTCTGTTGCCTTTGAAAACATTGCTATGCCAATTGTCATAGAAGATTTAGACATACAAAGCATCTCTCCTGTTGAACGACAAGAAACTATTAGCCCCTTATTAGAAGTTGGTACCCGAACATCGGAACTAACGTATAGCACCAAAGGCATGGGCATTCCCTCAAAAGCAATTAGTAATCCTATTAACCAGGCTATTTACGTACCAGATAATGCCTCTACTCCGGCCAGTATCAGGATGTACGTACGTGGAGAAAACTCTAGCGCAGGAATTGCCGGTTGGTATGAATATACTAACCGAGGAATACCCATAATTGAGTTAACCGGTTCACAAACCTGTTTCGGCCTGGCTGTTTCCCCAAATGGCAAGAAATTATACGTTTCGATCAATGATTTTGCCGGAGTCGCCCACAAACTAAGAAGTTATGACTTAGACCTTGATGGCCGACCCATCCTAAGTAGTTTAAAAGATTTTGGCTGGAACTGGGCCATTGAACCCTACGCTTCACCGGCTGGAATTGTTGCCCTGGATCACGTTGTTTACATGGCAGATATGGGTGCTGGCCGCATCCACATGTTCAACCCATCTTCCGGCCAACGCGAGGGGAATATTATTCTTAGCAACCAAGCAGGGCTCTTTGATGTTGCAGTTACCCCTCCGGAAGTCACCGCAAATTGGACCGGTTATTGGTTCTTTGTTTTACAAAAGGCCAATCAAGGTAAGGTTTTTGTTTATTACTCACTTTGGCCCAATGGTCAAAGCCCTACCCACACTTATGTGGGAGTAATTACCGGACTTAAAGCCCCAACCTCATTAAAAGTTTCTCCGGATGGAAAATATCTTTATATAACCGTTAATGGTGACCTTGCTGGAGATCCCGATGTAGAGGTTTATGAAGTTTCCAAAACCTTGCCTGCTCCATATTTTAAACTGACAGCCAAAATTACCAGTGGCGCAACTGGTGGTTATGGCTGGACAGGACTGGATATTAGCCCTGATAACAAGTACCTGCTTTTTACTCAGGAGCTGGTTAGCGGGAACGTTGGGCTACATCAAGTCTCTGTCAGTAGCGTTAAGACTGCTAATGGTTCAACCTTAACTGCCACAAAAATTAAAAATGTCGCCCTGCCCTATGCCGATTCTATTGTAATTTCTTCTGACGGTAAAAGATGTGCGGCTGCCAATAGCGGCAGTGGCAAGATAAAATTAGTTGAAGACCCATGGCTGACCAATAACTTACTTTATCTGCTGCCAAAAGTAACTTCAGTCACTCCCAATATCACGGCTTATGGCACAGGGGTAAACGTAACGATTAATGGTGAAAATTTCCGCCAGGGCGGGATTGCCAGTATTAATGCTTATCTTTACGCTGGTGGGACTCAGGCAACTATTCAAAACTTGAGTAATGTGAATATTGTCAATCCCAATCAGATCACAGCCAGTATTCCAGCCAACCCCATAGTTATGGCGGGAAAACATGATCTTGTCGTTGACAATCGTTACCTCAATATTGCACAAACCTACACCGGAGCACTTGTCGATGGTTTTAGCATTAACTTCACTCAAACCAGTAATTTAACCGGCGAAGCCAAAGATGTCGGAGGCGCTCCACTGCCAGCCGGTCAAGTCCGCTGGAGCTGGACTCAGCTCAACCAGGGAGAAGAAGGCTATAAGCTATACGATGCAATAACCAACAACTTGATTATAACGCTAACCAAAAATGACCTTTCTTACACGGAAATGAATTTGAGTCCCAATACTCAATACTCCCGCTATGTTGTTGCTTATAATAGCGATTTAAATAGCGCCAAATCAAAGACTTCTATGGCTCATTCAGCAGCAGCTATCCCTAGTGGAATACAAACCTCAAATATTACTGCCAGCTCGGTTGATATCAGTTGGGATGCTAACAATAATCCTGCCAACACAAAATATGTGGTTTCAAGACATATTCGTTTCTCAACCGACCCATTTATCGCTGTCGGCACTACTACCGCCACCAGTCTAACAGATAACACTAACCTGGTTGTAGGCCAGGAGTATAGTTATGTTGTTAAGGCCCTAAATAACGCCGGTCTCGAGACCCTTGACTCCCAAGCCGCCTTTGCCACAATCGGCGCCAGCACAACCACAGTTGATGTTAACAATATAAAAATCAAGCGGGATGGGGACATTGCTAATTCTTCAACTATTAGCCTGGAATGGCAGACGACTCCAACCAATAAGGCTGTTGATATTTGGTCGAAAGATACAACTTTTGCGACGACCGGCTGGACCAAGCTCTCTTCTATCGTCGCAGGCACAACAACCTATACAGATTCAGGGATTAAGGTTGGTGACGGCAAGATTAGATTTTATAAAATTCTACCTTCCGGAGCAACTTCAGTTACAACGGATGATTTAACCCAAGAGGTTTTGGTAAAATTTGACTTGGATTTGGATTCTGGCAACAATCTGGTTTCCCTTCCATTAATCCCAGAAGATACTTCAATGGATAAAGTTATCGGCGCCCAGCTAACCGGCGGCCCCTTCTCTCTTTCTGCCGATATGATCCAAAAATATACTGGCAGCGGTTATGAAAAGGCTTGGTTAAATTCAACAGGGAACAAGTGGTATACAGGAAGCAACTTAACCAGCATCAAATTTGAACCGGATCTTGGTTATATAATAACCGCTAAAAACAAACAATATGTAACTGTTGTTGGTAAAATCCCAGCTGCTAACCGCTCTATTTCAATCAACGCAAACAAACAACAAAACCTCATTGGCACAGCATACCCAATTGAAATTCATCCGGACAATTCCGGCTTAGCAGCCAAGGCAACAGCAGGCCCTTTTTCTATCCTTGCCACCACCATCCAAACCCCAAAAAAAACCGGTGGATATTATAAAGCTTGGCTTAAAGCACCCGAAAAGAAATGGTATACAGACAGTAGCCCAACTACCTTGAAATTTCAGCCTGGCAAAGGCTATTGGATCTCTGACCCTGGCACAACAAACTACATTTGGGACTACAATAAACCATATTAAATAGTTCTGATTATTTACAAATAAAGTGAAATCACAGGCAAAATATGTCGATATATACGTAGAGAGGTAGTGTAATATGGTTCCAATTTCACCGCTAGGTTCCTTATTGATTGTTGGTTTTGGAGGGAAAAACACCCCTTCAACCAACGACCTTGTAAGTATATACGATACGGAACTCTTAGCCGCATTAGATAAATATGATATTCAAGATTCTTGCTATCTCCATCCTGCTCACGGACAACGAATCTTCAATCTTCCCTTGGATACGCAGCTCGACTCGAAAGACCGTCTAGCAGATGCCATTGCCAAATTTTTATTGGGAAAGCAACCGGAATATCTTGCCCTGATTCCGACTAAACAAGAAGAAGCCGCTAAAAGCTTAGCTCTAAAACTTATCACCGCCAGTAAAGGCCGGACATTGGTTAGCCTTGCTACCAACGGAAGCAAGTTGGGTTACAATGGCCATTGTTATGCAAAAGATAGAAACTATCCATTCAAGTTGTATTTTGGCAACTATCCGAGCAAATTTAATTTGGGGATTAAGTATTCTGATATTAGCAATGTTATTACGGCAGCAGCTAGGCCAAAAACCACTCCGCCGACAGCTTCCCCACCCCCTTCCACAACCCCTCCCGCCACATTAATCCCAAATACTGGACTAATAATACAGCAAGGAAGAGAAGGAACGCTTAGGGTTTATGCAGACAAAGCAATCTTTTCAGATCTGAACAAAAACACATATTTAGTTGAATTTTCAAATGGGGTAACTGGTAAAATAACAAACATAGAGGAAATGACCAGCGATTTTATTATTGATAGAATCACAATTGATAAAGGAAAAGTCGTTCTCACCATTGAAGTCTACGTAGAGACAACCGCTCCTGAAGCCTCCAGAAACCTCACAATTAAAACAAAAGATGGAAAAAAACTTACATATAACAGTAATGCCGTATCAGTTAGAAAAGTTGTCCCGACCAGACCTGCAACTAAGACTGCGGCCACACCACGACCCGATGCTGGAATGCCGCCTGCAACCAAACCTGATGCTGAACCACCACCTAGGCCAACAGCATCTGCGACAAAGCCTACGTCAAAGCCTAAAGCAAAGTCTGAAAATGGTTGCGAAGATGTTTCAGATCCAATGGCTAGAATGGCCATGGGTTGTGACTAAAAAAACAAGGGGAAAACAATAAAATGACAAGTATTGATACCGCTTTAGCAACACAAATACAAGGGTTGGATGAGAGACAAAGATTTATAGTTAGAGAAGGTCTTGTTTTCCAGGATTTGCTTGATTATTTCGTAGCTGTTGTCTTTAAAAGTGAAGTTTCCGAGCTGGCTGACGCCTTAAAAGGTAAGCCGGATAATATGGCTAAGCTATTAGACGTTAAGCCCAGTAAGGATTTAAAAGAAATCACTGGTTTACAAAAAGCTTTACTAGAGAAGATCGAGGATAATAAAGATCTTAAACCTGTTTACGATAAACTAGCAATAAAATTAACTGATCAAACCAGTTCTGCTGACTTATTAACTGTCCTTAACGAACTAAAATCTGAGGGATTAGTTTCTGATGGGGAAAAAATAGTTGCTGCAGCCCTGAGAATTAAAGATGTTATGGATTATTCTTTGGCCTTGATCTACGGCAAAAAATATCTTGTCTCAACAGAAACATGGCGAGCTGTTTTCGGCGAACCTAAATTACTAGCCGATAAAATTTTTCCTGGAGTTGGTAAATTACCCAAACTAAAAACCAGAACGGACATAATGGGCGTTCTTTTTCGCATAATTAAAAACGACCCCAAAATGAAGGGAATTCAAACCGCCCTGACCCAAAAATTAACCGCCAAGAATAGCTCCGGAGACCTGGTTGGTCTTTTGTGCGCATACAATCTAAATCCCCCCCAGAATACTTGCCTATCTGTTGCAGATACAAAAAGACAAACTGTCAGTCTCAAAACAGGAGAAAGCAAAACTATTTCTTTTGTTGTGCAAAACTTTCCTGCTGACCAGGCCAAGGTGGAATTCTTAGATGAAGATAAAGTTGTCCATAGTAAAACGGCGAAAACAACACCTAATACTGATTTAACCGGCTCAAAAAATGTTTTGATTGATGTCTCCCATGACGATCCCGCCATCATCGGCAAAACTGTCTCTGTGCGCATCTCAACAGCTGATGGCTATCTTTCCGCCTTGATTCCCGATGCATTAGAGGTAAAACTGGCTGCTCCTGAAGAAGTCGCTAAGGTCGCCACCCTAAAACCATGGTCAATTACCGTGACAACTGAGAGCTTAAAGCCCAATGGAGAGCCACAAATTCTAACTGTCTGGGCAAATGACATAAAAGATGTCCACGCCTTAGAGGTAGTGGATAGTGACGGTAAAACTGTTGGTCAAGCCACTGTCCCACCTCATGCTCGCACAAAATGGAAAGTTTTTCCTAGAATCACCCTTAAGCCTCACGCTAAAGCCGGTCCAGCTACAATTCTACTTAAAGACATTGATGGCAATGTGATTGGCACTAGGACCACAGATCCTGAAGGTTTTATTGCTCCTTTAACCAGCCAAGAACAGTGGAATCATACCATAAGATTAGGATTTGGTGGTTCTGGCTTTATTAATAATGAAAGCCCCATCCGACCAATGCAATTATCTGCCCTGGCAATCAGAGAAGATGCGCCTACGGTAGACTTTGGCTTTGGCCTAGCTCCTTTCCTTAATGGACCAAGGGGAATTGGCGGTCGCCATGGCACATCTGGCTGGCCTAATTGGGCCAAACAAGTTGTCTGGCAGCCAATGCTTGACTTTAGTGTCAAGCACTACAATGCAGGGGAAGATCAAGCTGAGGCCAGAATGACCCAACTTAATGCTGGACTGAACGCTTTCATAGAATTACCTAAAATCCCTAACACTTCTCGGGCTGATTTGGCCATCAGTTATGCTCTTTCCTGGAATAATCAGGATTTTGCGACTCCCTCTAGGTTATATTTTGACGGTCACATCGTTGAAAACAACTTATCCGTTGCAGCCAATTTTATTCTCTTCGACGGCACGTTAAGCGTCTCTCCTTTCTTAGGCTATAATAATGTGTCAGAGTTTAAAGACGTTGACCCTCCTGCTTATGAAAATACCGTCAGCTTTGGTACAGACTTGGAATTAAGGGCCAATGACACTGGCCAAGGTTATTTGCCTAATGTATATTTCCAGGCTAGTTTTGAGTTAGGCAGCCGTAGTGAAAAAGCTATCTTAACTGATTTTGAAGCTAATACCCGAACTGGCAATTATACTGAATCATTAGAACGTTATAGTTTGTCACTGAAACTTGCCTGGGAAAGATCAAGCGGCCTTAAATTGCGTCAATTGAACTCAGATCCAGCTATAGTGTATCAGTTCAAAAATCCGGACTTAAAACCAGAACTCTTCTTAAAATTCACCAGCAGTTCTAATTCTACTTGGCCAACCTTAGAAACTTTTTCTGTTGGTGGGCGAGTTAGAAGCCGCTGGGGTGATCTGCATATTTATAGCTATACCCACGAAAAAGCTAATATGTATGATCCTGTTACCAGAGAGACTCATTCATTCTTAGGATACAAAGAACCATGGTTAAAAGTTTTCACTCTTAATCCTTTATCTGTTGGCCAACTTGAAGATCTAGCTACTGGTCACCGATACACCGATTTTCGAGGTGGAATCGTTATGAAGGGTGATTTCCATTTTGAAGATGCTGCTTGGTTATTTATGAGAGCTGCAAAAGGACTTGAAAAGTTGTTTGCCGGAGACTAATCAGCTCCTGCACCAGCGCCAGCCTCACAACCTGAGGCACCGGTATCAGACACTGATGAATAGAGTGGAAAATCGTCTCCTTCTTTAATTAACTTCCACTTACCACCACCTGTTGCCTCATGAAGAAATATACACGAAACCATTGCTGGCCCCCTTAATATTTGCTATAATACTACTTTGCGTCTAAAACCTATAAATCAAGGGGGATTTCTCTGTGAAAAGAAAGCTTATGGTCCTGTCTGCTGTACTACTGACTACTGCACTACTTTTAACTGCCTGCGCCCCGAAAAAAATCGTTAACAACAGCAGCAGCAGCAGCAGCAACAACAACAACAAAGAAGTTGAAATTTGGGTTATGCCTAATTCCCTGGAACCTGTAACTGATCTGGAAAAACTCATCAAACCATTTGAAGAAGAGACCGGCATCAAAGTAAAAATCACTTCTGTTGACTGGGGTGCAGCCTGGTCTAAAATAACTACTGCAGCTACCTCTGGAGATGTTCCTGATGTTGTTCAGCTCGGTTCCACCTGGGTCTCTGCCATTTCCGGTATGGGTGCCCTTGATGTCATCTCAAAAGAAGCCATAGCAGAATTTGGTGGAGAAAAGGCCTTTTTACCGGTGGCTTGGACAACAACCGGAATTGAAAACTCCGGAAAAACTACTGCCATTCCCTGGATCGTTGATGCCAGGGCTTTATTCTTTCGCACCGATGCGTTGAGAAAGGCCGGCTTGACAGCTAACGACTTAGGCACTTGGGACTCCTTTAAAAAATCCCTGCAAAAGCTTTATGATGAGGATATTTTCATTGATGACCAAGCCATTGCACCCTTGGGCGTTTCCGGTAAAAACGATTGGAACGTTATTCATTCGCTAGCTCCCTGGATCTGGATGGCTGGAGGCGACTTCTTAGCGCCTGACCGCAAAACCTGCGTTCTGGACAGCGAAGAAGTTTTTAATGGTATTTCCTACTACATTGACCTGGTCAGAAGCTACTATGTTCCCATTGAGTACTTAGAGCTAAATACCGCTCAAGTCAGTGGTAACTTTAACAGCGGCACCTGTGCCATGTATTTTGACGGTCCCTACGAAGTAAAAACCTTAACCAGACCGGCGGCGGAAGGCGGGGCTCAAGGCTCTACTACTTCTCGCAACTTTGCTGTAACCGGTTATCCCAAAGGACCAAAAGGACATTATACCTTTATCGGTGGCTCCAGCTTAGGAATCTTTAAACAAGCTAAAAATAAAGCCGGCGCACTAGCCTTAATTAAGTTTTTAACAGCCACCAAACAACAAGTCTCCTATGCCAAAACAAGCGGCTTCTTACCCGCCCGGCAAGACGCCTTTGCCGATCCCTTCTTTAGCAATGATGTTCATCGTAAAGTTTTTAAAGAAGCAACTCGCTACGGCCGTACCTATCCGCCAATTCCATCTTGGGGCTTGCTCGAACCGATCCTAACCCGCAGATTTGGAATTATGTGGGATTATGTCACTTCCGGCGTAAAATACGATCCTGAAGACATCAAAAAACAACTCCAGCTGGCAAAGAAAGAAGTCGAAGCTATCCTTAATCAATAAATTATGTGCGGCATATTTGGGTATATTGGTGAAAAAGAAGCGGTCCCTTTTATCTTGGAAGGGCTCAAGAAGCTTGAGTACCGCGGTTACGACTCTGCTGGAATTTCTACTTTAGACCAAGGTAAATTATTCCTCTCTAAACGCGCCGGTAAAATTGCTGACCTGGAAAAACAACTCAAGAAAAAACCGATTGGCGGAGACATTGGCATTGGCCATACTCGCTGGGCCACTCACGGCCGTCCCTCACATGCAAACTCACATCCCCACGAAGACTGTCAGGGTAAGATCGTGGTTGTTCACAATGGCATCATTGAAAATTTCCTGGAACTCCGTCGTGAGTTGTCGGAAAAGGGCCATAAATTCATCTCTGCTACCGACACAGAGGTCCTGGCTCATCTGATTGAAGAAAACTTTTCCCTGCCTGCCGGCCCGCTTCGCCGCGAGGCGAGCAGGCAGGGCGGGGATCTGCATAAGGCCGTTACCAAGGCCCTAAAATTTGTGCGGGGTTCTTATGCCCTGGCAGTTATTTCCGAACATGAACCCAAAAAGATTATCATTGCCCGCAACGGCAGCCCCTTAATTGTTGGGTTTGGCGCCAAAGAATGTTTCCTTTCTTCGGATATCCCGGCCTTGCTAAAATATGTCAACATGATAATTAAACTGGAAAACGACGAAACCGGCATTATCACCCCTAACAAACTAAAGATTTTCAATTCTGAAGGCAAATTAATTAAAAGGAAGCGGGAACTTATTTCCTGGGATCCGGAATCGGCAGAAAAGGACGGCTATTCACATTTTATGCTCAAAGAAATCCATGAACAGCCTAATGCTATTCGCAAAAGTATTGAAGGGAGAATCTTTGCCGAAAGCCATAAAATCCATTTTGATGAATTAAACCTTTCCGATGAAGAGATGCGCAATATCAATCGGGTTGTCTTCACTGCCTGTGGCACCTCTTGGCATGCCGGTCTGGTTGGTGAATATTGGTTTGAACAGTTTGCCAAAATTCCAACTGAAGTGGAGTACGCAGCCGAGTTCCGCTACCGCCATCCAATTATTGACGAGAATACGCTGGTAATTGCCATTACCCAATCCGGAGAAACAGCCGACACTTTAGGCGCTGTTTGGGAAGCCAAAGCCCAAAATGCCAAGGTTATCTCTATTTGCAATGTTGTCGGCTCCTCTATTGCTCGTGAATCACACGGAGTTGTCTATACTGATGCCGGCCCGGAAATTGGCGTTGCTTCAACCAAGGCCTTTACTACACAATTGGTAATAGTTTACTTACTGGCCATTCTTTTTGGCAAAAGAAAAGGTAAAATAAGTGACCATGATGCCACCAAGTTAATTAACGATCTAATTGAGCTCCCCACTAAAATCGAGCAGGCACTTTATCAGGAAAAAGCCATTGAAAAAGTGGCGGAAAAGTTTTACAAAGCCACCAATGCCCTTTATTTGGGCCGTGGCAAAGGTTTTCCTATTGCCCTGGAAGGCGCACTTAAACTAAAAGAAGTCTCCTATATTCATGCCGAAGGCTATCCTGCCGCAGAGATGAAGCACGGGCCGATCGCCTTAATTGATAAAAACATGCCGGTGGTAGTTATCGCCTTGGCCGGTCGTCGCTACGAAAAGATTTTGGGTAATATTGAAGAGGTTAAAGCCCGCGGCGGGGTTGTTATCTGCATTGCCACCGAGGGGGACTTTTCTCTTGCCGAAAGTGCCGATGAGGTTATCTCTATTCCTAAGAGCTCTGAGGCTTTGTCGCCCATACTAGCAGTCGTTCCTCTCCAGTTACTCGCCTATTATATTGCCTTGAAGCGCGGCTGCCACGTGGATCAACCCCGTAATTTGGCTAAGTCAGTAACAGTTGAGTAGGAAAAACTAAGCCAGCGCACGTCTAACAGGAAAACCAAGAAATTCATTGCGATCGACAACTTGGTGCAAATATTTCCAGCGCTCTTTCATCCCGGATCGTATCCCAATTTGATGGTCCGGTTCTAAACGGGTAAAGTTTCTCAAATCATTAACATCAAAAAAGAGCATATTCATCAAGATCATTTCCGCTAAAGAATTTTCCTCAACGCCAACAAGAGAATAATCCGACCGGCTCATCCGTTTGAGAACAGTCTCCAGCAAACCATCAAACCGATCTGCTCCGTACATTCCCAAAGCAATAGCTACGCAGTGAGAGATCTCTTTAAGCCTAACTTTAGGGCCAGCAAAATCCCAATCAATCAGGGTTTTCATCTCTTGTCCATGCTCGTGACCGACAACCACATTAGGAGCTTTAACATCGCTATGAACAAAACCAATTGGCAGAGATTGGTATCTAGATATAAAGCCTCCATCAAAAACGAAATAACTGGCTAGCCGTTGTAAAAGACTGACTGTCTCAGGCTCAACCTCTGGAACCACCTGTTTAATCCTATCCTCAGTTAAAACTTCTCGCAATCCGGCAAGAAGTGTTGGTAAATATTCCGCCGGCTCTGCCCGAAATGTTCTTTGTTGTGAATATACGGCCGAGTCAGAGAAAACCCGAGCCAAGACATCGACAGTATCGGCAAAAGTTGTTGGTCGACTCCTCTCGATATATTCATAAAGAACAAAAACATTACCATTCATAGGCAATTTAGCAAAAACACTACTCGCTACAGAACAATGGCGAGAAAACTCAAATTGCTCACTAAACCAATCAAAGTTTTTTGCCCAGGGAGAAGTTGCCACATGGCTGACATCTTTTAAAACAACACTTAAGCCCCGAGCCTCCCAAGTAAGTAGCCAGGGATTTGAGGTGAACCCAGCTTGATATCTTTTAGCCCTAATTTCAGGATGACGACCAGCAAGGATTTGTTGTATATTAGTTCTGATAACAATTAGATCTGTATCCTGCACTCTCGCAGAATTTCGAGGCCTATAAGGTTCGGTTGCGTTCATTCCACCACACATAATTAACTCCTATATATATATCGATAAAATCGGACCAACATTTCACTTTGCCGTCAATTTAATAGCTTTAATAGCTTTGACTCTCCCCCCAAAAAACAGTAAAATATCATTGGGGACGGAAGATGGGATTTGGGGGTGGAGGCCTGTATGGAAATTGGATGTAGATAGTGGATGTTTGATTGTCTAACTTCTCCCTCCTCTTTCTAGCCTCAATACCGGCATCAAAACCCTTAACCCAACTTCTCATTTCAAAGATGAACAAAGTAAAATATCACCTATCAAACGACGACAACTTTGTAATCGACAATTACAACCAGGCCCCTACCTTTGCCAGTTTCTTACCTGGAATTGCCGGCCAATTTGGCTGCCCCATGTGGGTTTTTTACTGCAACCGCGGTCAAGCGATTAGCTCCTGCGGCATCTTGGACAAAGATAATGCCATCATGGAGTTCTTGCCAGCTAATAAGGCCATGCGCCAGACCCAGTGCCTTGGTTTTCGCACTTTTATTAAAATCAAGGGCAAAGTTTTTGAGCCGTTTAGAAACAGCGGCACTATGCTGGTTAGCTCCGACAGCTTAAAACTGATTGACGAAAACAAAGCCTTAAAAGTCAGGGTAGAAGTTACTTATTTCACAGTGGCTAACGAGGCCTTCCCTGCCCTGGCTAGAATAGTAACAGTTACAAATCTTGGGCCAGACCAAACAATGGAAATAGTTGACGGCTTACCTGTCATTATCCCGGCTGGTTTTAATGATGACCTCCTAAAGCGCATTAGCCAAACCATTTCTGCCTGGTGTCTGGTAGAAAATTTAGATAATAATGCCCCCTTGTTCCGCTTAAAAGTTAATCCGGCTGATTGCTGTGAAACAACTTGTATTGAAAAAGCCAATTTTTATCTGCCGGTTTCTTCTGTTGCTGGCCAGCTTAAAGCTATTATTGACTCTCATGTGGTTTTTGGCCCTGATACCAGCTTTGACCAACCAGTTAATTTATTAAGCAATAACAAGTTTACCGTACCCAAAAGACAACTGGCTGAAGGGATTATTCCCTCCGCCCTGGCTTACCAAAAAATAAAGCTAAAGAAAAAACAAACCTTAACCTTGTCCAGCTTATTTGGCCAGGTTGACGACATTAAACGAATCCATGATATTAAAGCTCAAGCAGAAAAACCAGGCTATTTTGAGTCAAAATTTAAAGAAAACCAGGAATTAGTCACCAACATAACTGATAACCTGGCCACCAAGAGCAGCCAGCCAACTTTTGACCTCTATGCCAGGCAAACATTTTTAGACAATGTCATGCGCGGCGGCCTGCCGGTTGAACTAGGCAATAAATTACTTTATATCTACTACCGCAAACATGGCGACATGGAACGCGATTATAATAATTTTAAGGTTATGCCTACTTACTTTTCGCAAGGCAATGGCAATTATCGTGATATTAACCAAAACAGGCGCTGTGATATCTTTTTTAATCCTCTGTCCGGCGAAGATAATATTATTAGATTCTTCAACTTAATCCAGCTGGATGGCTATAATCCTTTAGTTGTTCTAAGCAGCAAATTCCAAATAGAATCTGCCCTAAGTGCCAAAAAACTACTGGAACAGCATTTAAACAAATCAGCTGAACCCTTAATTAAGCAATTAATTAGCTCTTTTATTCTGGGCGACATATTAAAACATGTTGAATCTTTTGGCCTGGGCTTTAAAACCAGTAAAGAAGAATTTGCCAAGGCACTTTTAGCTGAAGCAAAAGTAGAAGAAGGCGCCCAGCATGGTGAAGGCTTTTGGATTGACCATGGTTTTTACAATACAGACCTCTTGGAAAGTTTTTCTGCTGTTTATCCCGATAAGATCAGTGATTTATTGTTTAACGATCGCTCGTTCACCTTCTTTGATAATGATCATATTGTTCATCCTCGCAGCCATAAATATAGCTTGCACAATGGAGCTGTAAGACAATTTGTGGCAGTGCAAGCTGACGCGGGAAAGCAGGCCCAGATTGTCTATCGAACTAAGCAAAAAAACCTGGTCAGGACCAATTATGGCCAGGGAGAAGTTTATTACACTACTTTAGCCGCAAAAATTTTATGCTTAATTGCTGGTAAAGCCGCCTCTTTTGATCCTCAAGGCATTGGCCTGGAAATGGAAGCAGAAAAACCAGACTGGTACGATGCCTTAAATGGCTTGCCCGGGCTACTAGGTTCGTCCTTATCAGAAACTTTAGAATTAAAACGGCTGTGCCAATTTATGCTAAACCACTGGCCAACCCAAAATAATTTAAAACTGCCTATTGAAGTTTTAGAATTTATCAAACGAGTCAACGGTCTTCTGGTTGAAAGCAACAATGATTTTGATTATTGGGATACAGCCACTACTGCCAAAGAAGCTTATCGTGAAAAGACCAAATTAGGGCTTAGCGGCAAAGAAATAGAGTTACCGGCTTCTGAAACCCAAGCTTTTCTGCAAAATATTGCTAAAAAATGCACTGCTGCAATAAAAAAATGCCTGAAAAAATATGGCAACTACTATACTTATTTTATTAATGAGGCCACAGATTATGAAACTATTAATAACAACAACCATCATCAGGAGATTAAAATTAAAGCCTTTAAACAAACTCCCCTGCCCTTGTTTTTAGAAGGCTTTGTTCATGCGCTCAAAGTGGAAAAAGATTTGTCTATTCCCAAGTTGGTTAAAGATAGTCCCTTGTATGACAAAAAACTAAAAATGTTTAAAGTTAACGCTCCCTTAACTGAAGCCCCGCTGGAAATTGGCCGCTGCAGGGCTTTTACACCCGGCTGGCTGGAAAACGAATCGGTTTTCATGCACATGGAATTTAAGTATTTACTCGAATTGTTAAAAGCCGGCTTATATGATGAATTTTTTAGCGCTTTAAAAACCTGTTTACCGGCTTTTCTTGATCCTAAAGTTTATAAGAGAAGCATTTTAGAAAATTCTTCTTTCTTAGTTAGCTCCGCTAACCCTAACCCAAATAATCACGGCCGCGGCTTTGTGGCTCGTCTTTCCGGCGCCTGCGCTGAGTTTATTGATATGTGGGTAATTATGACCACTGGTAAGAAGATGTTTTCTTTAGATAAAGATGGAAAACTTAACTTTAAACTCTCCCCTGTTCTACCAGCCTGGTTGTTCGATCAAAAGGGAGAATTCAGCTTTAAACTCTTAGGCTCGATTGATGTGACTTATATTAATAAGCAGAAAAAAGACACCTTTGGTAAAGGCGTGGAACCTGTTTCCTATAAATTAACACTTGAAGATGATAAAGAAGTGGAAATTAAAAAAGCCAATATTTCAGAGCCTTCCGCCAGCCTAATTAGGGATAGAAAAATTAAGCAAATTATTGTAATCCTGTCCTAAAACTGTTCAGACCCCTCAACCCCCATCGACCTTAAAATCTATACCCCCTTCTTCCTGAGGGAGCAGGGGTAAAATTTCACTGAATTTAAAAACAATCTATGGTAAAATTCTGGCATGGATTACTGGCAATATGAAAAAAAACTTAATATTAAACAATTAAGAAAAATGAGCGGGGAAAAAAGTTTTGCGGCCGGCTTTAGTCTCTTAAGAATGGCAATGAGTTTTCTTAAAAGTTCCATAATTAATGAACACCCAAAAATCAAGCCTGATGTTTTGCATAAAGAAATAAGGAAATATTTATGGTCAGCGCAAAGATAATTGACCTGGAAATAGTAACCGCTAATTTCATCAAGTTGCTCAAAAAAACTCGGGTTCCCTATATGATAGTTGGCGGCGGTGCGGTTAATTATTTTGGCGATTTCAGGTTAACTAAAGATCTTGATGTTGTTATCGCCCTTGAACCGTCTAGCGTTAACGGTTTACTCGGCTTGCTTGATAAAAACGGCTACAAATTCCACAAAAAAGAGCTGGAAATGCTGGCTAAATTAAGCAACCGCTTTGCCCTTGCTGACCCTTCTGACACCTACAGGATAGATTTGTGGATTCCAAAAACATCCTACGAAAAAAACGCCCTTGACCGCCGTCAAAACAAAAGAACAAATCATGGTTTAATTTCTTTCATCTCTCCAGAAGATCTCATTCTCTTTAAGTTGTTAGCCGGCCGTCCTCAAGACATTATTGACCTCCAGGGTGTTCTAACCCGCCAAAAAGGTAAATTGGACCGCAAATACTTAAAATTCTGGGCCATGGCACTTGATAAATATGAACAGCTTAAAAAGATTGAAAAGGAGCTCTAGATGTACCCCTTCGGCGTAACGTATTATCCGGATCAGTGGCCCAAGGAAACTTGGGATGAGACCTTCGCAGAAATTAAAGCAGCTGGCTTTAATATTGTCCGCTTTGCAGAAATGGCTTGGGACTGGGTCGAACCACAATGCAACAAGTTTAGTTTTAAAGAGCTTGATAAAGCTATGGACCTCTGCCACAGACATGGTTTGAAAGTTTTATTAGGCATTCCCACTTCTCAAGTCCCAACCTGGTTTTTTACTAAACACCCGGGCAGTCAACCAGTTGGTCACGATGGCACTAAATATCCGGAATATGGTCCGCGTCCTAATATATGTAAGGATAATCCTTATTATCGTAAATACGCTGAGCGGTTATTAAAGAAAGTCGTAGCTCGTTACAAAAGACACCCGGCCCTACTATTGTGGCAAGTTGATAATGAGCCGGTTTATCCACCATTGGATCACACCACCTCTGCTGATTTCTGCCACTGTGAACATAGTCGCAAAGCTTTTATGGAATGGGCTAGAAAAAGATATGGCAGTTTAAAGAAATTAAATCAAGTTTGGGGTGCCAAGTTCTGGACAACAACCTTTTCTAACTGGAATGATATTCAAACCCCCAAAGGCGGCATCTGGGAAGCTGTTTCTCCCCATATCTTCTTGGATTGGCTCAGATTCAAAACCGAACGGATCAGGGATTGGGTCAGCCTACTGGCTAAAGAAGTTAAGCGAATGGATCCCTTTCACAAGGTCGGCACAAATGGCTTTATCGGTATTTGTACTAGAACACCGGAACACAATCTAGTTCCCAAAGATCTTGATTGGTATGGTTTAGACATTTACCCTGCCGGCGGCAAGATGAATGGTCAAAGCTATGAAATGTTTTTAGACTTATGGAGAAGCTTCACCCGCAACAGTAAGGCTGAGTTTCACATAACCGAATTGCAAGGTGGCCAAAACGTCCGTTGGGGCAATCCTCAATACGTTAAGGGCCAGGAAATAAAAGGTTGGACAGAAGCAGCCTTAAAACATGGAGTTCAATCGATCCTCTATCATGCCTGGAGACCGCCCCTCTTTGGCGCTGAAACTGCAGGCTTTGGTATCATGAAAACAGATGGCAGCCCAACAAAAAGACTGGAAACAATCAAAGCTCTAGCAAAAAAGATAAACTCATCAGAAAAACCCGTAATGCCGACCTTTAGGTCGGCAACAACTGCCATCGCCTATCTCCGCAACAGCGAAGTCCAAACCTACCAGGAACAAGGCCCACCACGTGGTATTGCCGGGCAATGGGAAGCTGTTCGAACCGATATTGGCCTGATGCACCAAATGATGTCTGCCTATGGTGCTCATAAAGTTGTTTACAAAAAAGACCGGTGTGTTGATTTTATCTTTGATGAAGACTTGGAAGCAGGCAATCTATCATACAAAACCATATTACTACCCAACCCATATCTATTATCAATTAAACAATTTAACAATTTAACCAAGTGGGTCAAGAATGGTGGCACGCTTATTACCGAAGGTCGTTTTGGTTTAAAAGATGAGAATGGTCATTTATATCAAACTCCATTATTAGAAAGATTGCTTGATGTTACCTTTGAATTTGTTGAACCTGACCCTTGCCCCAAAGGTTTCTTCGTCGGCTTAGAAGGTAAAGCTAGAAAACAACAAATTATTACTAAGAAAATCGGCCAGGGTAAAGTTGTTTATGCTAACTTTAGCTTGTTTCTAGAAATACAAAATGGCAATAAAAAATTAGCAACGCAAATTAAAAAGGTCTTATAAAAGCTACCCCCCCCCTTCCGCGACCCCCTATTTTTATGATAAAATAGTCTTTTCGTGGTTTCTAATTAATAATTAATCAATTAATAACATTGTTGTTAATTATTAATTTGGTCATTGTTAATTAAAAAGAATTTCAGGAGGTCCCCCAAAATGAAGTACGGTCACTTTGATAAAGAAAACAAGGAATACGTTATCACCCGTCCCGATACCCCACTCCCTTGGATCAATTACTTAGGCTGTGAAGAATATTGTGGCTTAATGAGTAATACTGCCGGGGGTTATAGCTTTTACAAAGATCCTAAAGAAAGAAGACTGCTAAGATATAGATATAACAACGTCCCTATGGATCGCGGTGGCCGCTATCTCTACCTGCGTGACAATCAAAGCAAAGATTTCTGGTCAGCCTCCTGGCAACCGGTATTAAAAGACTTTGATTCATATAAATACGAATGCCGACATGGGACAGGCTACACAGTAATCTCTTCTGAATACGCTAAGATCAAAACAAAAACCACTTATTTTGTCCCTAAAGGAGAAAATCTGGAAATCTGGAAACTGGAAGCAACAAATAGCGACACCGAAACCCGTGATCTTTCTGCCTTCTCTTTTGTCGAGTTCTGCCTCTGGGACGCCTTAAACGATATGACCGACTATCAATACAATTTAAACATTGGTCAGACAGAATATAAAGACAACACTATCTATCACCTCTCCCGCTACCGCGTCAACAAAGATATTTGTGCCTATTTTGGCTGCAGCAATGTTAAAGCCGCCGGCTTTGATACCCAACGCCGCGATTTTATGGGTAACTATGGCGACTGGTCCAACCCTCGCGCGGTAATCGAAGGCAAAATGAATAGCTCAATTGCCCATGGTTGGTCCCCGGTTGGCTCACAAATGTTTAATTTAAAATTAAAACCTGGTGAAACTAAAACTCTGATTTTTATTTTAGGTTTTGTGGAAAACCCGGCTAACGTAAGTTCTAAAGTTAATAAATTCAAAGATGTTAAGGTTGTTGATCAAGCCTTAGCTGATTTGAAACAATACTGGGACGACAGCTTAAATAAATTTTCTGTGCAATCAGAAGATCCGGAATTAGATATTATGGTTAATCTCTGGAACCAATATCAGTGCCGTACCACTTTTAACTGGTCACGTTCAGCTTCCTATTATGAATCGGGCATTGGCCGCGGTATGGGTTTCCGCGATTCCAACCAAGATACTTTAGGTTTTGTGCACTTGATCCCGGAAAAAGTAAAAGAAAGAATTGTTGACCTGGCTTCAAACCAATTTGAAGACGGTTCCGCCTACCACCAATACTCACCTCTAACTAAAAAGGGCAATGGCTCTGGTTATTCTGATGACCATTTGTGGTTGTGTGTTTCAGTACCGGCTTATGTTAAAGAGACCGGAGATATCCGCTTCTTAGAAACTAACGTTCCTTTTGTTGCCGGTGAAAAAGGGACAATTTATGAACACATGGCCCGCGCTATCAACTTCAGCATAACCCACGTTGGTCCTCATGGATTGCCAAAGAGCTATTTTGCCGATTGGAACGATTGCTTAAACCTCTCACACAATAATGAAGACGCAGAATCAGTCATGGTTGCACAGATGGTGGTCTACGGCGCTCATGAAATGATTAAAATGGCAGAATTAATCGGTAAAAAAAATGATGTTAAAAAATTCACTGACATCGCCGATGAGATGAAAAAGAAGATCAACAAGGTTGCCTGGGATGGTAATTGGTATTTGCGTGCTTTTGATGAACAAAAACTCCCCATGGGCAGCAGCAAAAACAAAGAGGGTCAAATTTATCTGGAAACCCAAGCTTGGGGCGTGATGTCAGGTACTGCAGAACCAGAACAAGCTCTTAAGTGCATGGATGCCGTTAATAAACAATTGGCGACAGAACATGGCGTGATGCTCATGACCCCACCCTACAAAGAATTTATCTGGAAATATGGCTCAATCTGTGTTTATCCTCCTGGTTTAAAAGAAAACGGCGCTATTTTCTGTCATCCAAATCCTTGGGCCATGATTGCCGAATGTATGATTGGTCGTGGTGATATTGCTTATCAATATTACAAAGCTATCCAACCAGCTGCCAGAAACGAAATTGCCGATATCCACAAGACCGAACCTTATGTTTATTGTCAGATGATTGCAGGCCGTGACCACCCAGACTTTGGCGAAGGAAAAAACTCCTGGTTAACTGGGTCTGCTTGTTGGAACCTGGTTGCAGCCATGCAATGGATATTGGGAATTAGACCAGATTATAATGGTCTAATTATTGATCCTTGTATTCCTAAAGCCTGGAAGGGTTTTGAAGTTAAAAAAGTTTTCCGAGGAGCAACATATTATATAACCGTGCGAAACCCACAGAATGTTTCTAAAGGGGTTAAGTCTGTTACCTTGGATAATAAACGCTTGGAATCAAACCTAATTCCACCGGATAAAACAACCCAAGGTAAAGAACATCACGTTGAAGTGATTATGGGTTGAGGCAAGGATAGCAAACATCTTTGCGGCAATGGAAGAGAAACGAATCGCTGCGAAAAGGATCTTCCGACGGAATGTCCACATTAACCAGCTCGATATAGTTTGGCCCAGGAATTAATTCTCGGTGATATGACCCGCTTCGAAAATATTCTAATTTAGACAGATTGCGAACGGCATCGGGCAAGGAACCCCTTATTTCTATTTTTTCCTCAATAGAAACTATGGCTCGAGGCAAAATCCCACTCAGGACATAAGTAAAATCAACCAGCAGAGAAACATAAGCACTAAAAATTAGGGCAATCGGCGTTTCGTCCTGCCGCAAAAATTTAGCCCCACTAACTTTGATAGCATCATCAAGGTTTAGTAATTCATGATACAACTTAAGCGACTTCTTTTTTAATAATCCTTTTAAGATGCGCAGAGTTTGATCGTATCTTTGCAGAGAATGAACCAATTCATCGTGCACCTTGACCCTGTCAGCGAAAAGCCGCTGCATTTCAACATTCTTTTTCAAAGAAAAAACCTCGGCCGTGGCCAAAGCATCACTGAGCACCAAATAGCGATCGAGTCTGCGGTCTCGCCAAACCCCGGAGCCAATCTTGATAAATTTTTCGCTCTCGGCAACATCATTAATAACTGATTCTACCGGGGTAACATAAATTGTCGTCAACCCCTGCTCGGCAAAGGTTTTAGAAAAGGAAGTAAAGGGTCCACCAACATCCAAAATAATCGGGCTCTGCTGTTTAGAAACCTTTCTGGTCCAACTAGCTATTCTAGTCAATAAATTGTCGGTGGTTTTTAGCAACTGTTGATGATGAACAGAGGCTCGCTCGATACACAGCAATTCGTTTTCGCTTATCTCTCTTCCCGAGAAACGAAACCTAGCTGACATATCAAGCAGATGCCGCTCTAGCTCTTTTTGGGAGAGCGAAGCCAATGGCGGCAATGATTCACAATGCTCTATGACCAGCTTTTCTTCAAAGCTGTTATCGGTAATTATTTCCTTATCCATCTCTATTAACATATCGTCAATTTTCCCATAAATTTCACTTTTTTGAAAGATTTTTTGAAAAATAATTTTATTTTTTGCCAGAATGGGTTAAAAGTTGATTTTGAATCCGCCAAACTCACCAGTTGCCGGCTCCCAGGAAATCTGCTCGTCGCGGATAAAAGAGGACATTTGTGATTTTAGATCGGCGAGAAAGTTTTTGATTTCTATTTCTTGACCTTCGGCAATCAGCTCAACTTTTCTATCAGCGGTATTTTGGACCCAGCCTGTAACAGCAAATCCACGCGCACAATTAACTGCTGTGTAACGAAAGCCAACGCCTTGAACGTTTCCAGAGTATATAACATGCGCTCGTTTCATATAATCAAAACCTTATTACCCCCTCTCCCTCTGGGAGAGGGGGAGGAGAGTTTAACGTGGATGGGGGTGAGGGTTACTTAAACAACGACATAATCACCGGATGATAAACCGCAATCACCGGTCCAAACACTAAGGCAACAATCGACATCAGCTTAAGCAAAATATTAATTGATGGTCCGGAAGTATCTTTAAATGGATCGCCAATAGTATCACCAACAACTGCAGCAGCGTGTACTGGGGTTCCCTTGCCACCTAAATAACCATCTTCAATCTCTTTTTTAGCATTATCCCAAGCACCACCAGAGTTTGACATCATGATAGCTAGTAGGATACCTGTACCCAATGCTCCGGCTAAGAAACCACCCAAAGCTGTTGGCCCTAAGATTAAACCGACAACGAGAGGAACAATCACAGCTAAGGCGCCAGGAACCATCATCTCCTTAATTGCAGAGCTAGTAGCAATATCAACACAACGAGAAATATTTGGTTTAGCGGTCCCTTCCATCAAACCGGCAATATTTTTAAATTGATAGCGAACTTCTTCTACCATCGCAGAAGCAGCTCGGCCAACAGCCTGCATGGTTAAAGCAGAAAAAACAAATGGCATTAAGGCACCAATAAAGAAACCGACCACCACAGTTATTTCTAAAAGATCGATACTAGAAACACCTACTGTCTGGGTATAAGCAGCAAACAAAGCCAGCGCAGTTAGGGCCGCAGAACCAATCGCAAAACCCTTACCAATAGCAGCTGTAGTATTACCAATCGAGTCAAGTTTGTCGGTAATTTTACGGGCTTCCGGAGAACACCCTGCCATAGTACAGATACCACCAGCATTATCAGCAATTGGGCCATAAGCATCAACTGACATGATAATCCCAATGGTACCAAGCATGCCGACTGCAGCAATTGCTACACCATAAAGACCAACAAAATGATATGAAATTAGTAGAGCAACACAGATTGAAAGCATAGGCAGGACTGTGCTTTTCATGCCAACAGCTAGCCCGGCAATAATTCCTGTAGCTGGTCCACTTTGAAAACTTTTGGCTAATTCTTTAACTGTCTTGCCTGAAGTATAGTGTTCGGAAAAGAGACCAATTGCCATGCCAACCAAAATACCAGACAGAATTGCCCAGAAAACTCCAAGATTACCAGGTAATAACCAGTTAACCACAAAATATGAAGCAGCAATAAATAAACCACCGGCAACATAGGTTGAACCATTTAGAGCGGCAGCCGGATTCTTATCCCGAACAAGGTTAAGAAAAAGTGTCCCCACAAATGAACTAACGGCTCCAACGGTGATTAAAACTAATGGTAAAATCATCCACTGAAAAGTTGCGTTGGCCATTAAAACACCTAAGGCCATTGTCGCCACAACTGAGCCAACATATGATTCAAAAAGGTCAGCCCCCATTCCAGCTACGTCACCAACGTTATCACCAACGTTATCAGCAATTACAGCAGGGTTACGAGGATCATCTTCTGGAATACCGGCTTCAACCTTACCAACTAAGTCGGCACCAACGTCAGCTGATTTGGTATAAATACCACCGCCAACACGAGCAAATAAGGCAATTGAAGAAGCGCCCATAGAAAAACCCGAGACAACCAAGGCTTTAGTTTTTAAATCTGGAATTAATACCCAAATCAAACCGAGACCGATAATACCAAGACTGGCAACAGTCATCCCCATAACAGCACCACCACTAAAGGCTGTGCCAAGAGCAGCTCCAGGATTATTTTGATCAGCAGCGTGAGCTGTGCGCACATTAGCTCGAGTAGCAGCCTTCATACCGATATAGCCAGCTAACATAGAGAACAAACCACCAGCTACATAGGCTAAACCAACGTAGAGGCCGATAAAAAAGTAGATAGCCAGAAAAACAATAGCCATAAAAATGGCTAGAGTAGTATATTGCCGCTTAAGATAGGCCATCGCCCCAGTTTGAATTGCCTTAGCAATCTCTTGCATTTTTTCTGACCCCGCATCCACCTTCATAAAACTCCAGAAAATGTACAAAGCGTAACCCAAACCTAAGAAACCGACCAACAAAATCCAATTAGTCATCTTAAATCCCCTTTCGTTTAATTAATTCCACGCAAAAATAGATTATAGCATAAATTTGTAGGCTACTCATCTCCCCTTCTGTGTTCTTAAAGCTTATGTTAAAATAGAAATATGTTCATAATAACCGAGCGCCAATACAATATTATTATGCAGCAGGCTCAGGCTTGTTATCCTCAGGAAAGTGGCGGGATTTTGGGTGGCACCGACAACAAAATCATGGCAGTGCTCCCCATTGCTAATAAAAACATTTACGACCGTACCAAAGAGTTTGCCCTCTGGAAAGAAGACATTGAACGCGGTTATGCCTTTCTAGAAAAATACAACATGCAGTATCTGGGGATCTATCACACCCATCCCCAAGGGGTCCCCTATCCATCGGACCAAGACCTATCCCACGGTCAAAAATATCTTTTTATCATTGGCTTAAGAGATCGTTATAACCCGGAACTACGAGCTTGGCGTTGTGAGGGCAAAAAAGTCTATCAAGAAGATATCAAAATTATCAGTGATCAGGGGATTACTGTAATTGACGTTAAAACCGGCAAACCAAAACTTTCTCAAAACACTACCAAAGAAGAAATGGATCGTTTAGCTCTCATGATTAACGCCATGATCGAGGGGAGAGATCCTAGTTATTTGAAGCTAGCCCCATCTAAGTGGGATGCATCCTCCTTTTCCACGTTTGCGTAATCGGCGTGCTTGACAAAACTATAATTACATGTTATTTTAACCTCACTTAAATTACACACAAATACGGCAAGACAATGGACAAAGCAAAAAAAAGACTGGAATTAATAAAAGCGGGGGTTAAGCTCCCCCCTCGGGTTGCGGCCAGGGAATTGAAAGGGGAAATCACCAAATGGCTAAAACGGGAGGAAATAATTGTTATTACCGGCGCCCGCCAAACAGGGAAAAGCGTCCTGCTCTACCAATTAATCCTCAACGATATCCTGCCCAAGACCACAGCTGTCCACTATTTTAACCTGGATGTCCCTAAACACCTGGAATTTTTCCAGTCCCCGGACAAGCTAATTGCTCTGGCCAACAAGTCAAAGGGTAAAACCTATGTAATTATTGACGAGGTCCAGAGGTTAAAAGAACCAGGCCTTTTCCTCAAGGGTGTCTACGACTTGCACTTGCCGTTAAAAATAATTGTTTCTGGTTCAAGTGCCTTAGAAATCAAAAGTAAAATCCATGAAGCCTTGACTGGCAGGAAGGTCTTATTCCACCTCCACCCTTTCAATTTAAAAGAGCTTTGCTGGGCCCTTTTCCCCAAAGAAAAGTTTGAAAAAATTGTCAAGGATAAACAGAAATTTGCTTTGGCCTTGGACCATTTTTTAACCTACGGCGGATATCCAGCTGTGGTGATGGCAAAAAGCAAAAAGTTAAAGTTGGCTTTACTGGCAGAGGTGTTTCAAAGTTACCTAGAGAAAGATGTTAAAGCTTTTCTTAAAGTGGAAAACGAAACTGCTTTCATGAACCTATTAAAACTACTGGCCTCACAGGTTGGCAGCTTGACCAACAAAGAGGAACTCTCCAATTCACTGGGCATCCACAAAAACACTTTAGACAATTACCTGTTTTATCTGGAACAAACCTTTATCCTTGATTTTATCAGGCCATTTTACAAAAACCCCAGGAAAGAACTGTTAAAAAATCCCAAGGTTTATTTTAATGACCTGGGCATCAGGAATTTTGCTGTCAGCACATTTGGTAAATTTGAATACCGGCCGGACAAGGGCGTGATCTTGGAAAACTTCGCCTATCTAAGCTTAAAAAAACTGGTCAAATATGCCAATACGATCTCTTTTTGGCGGACCAAAGCAGGCGCTGAAGTTGATTTTATTCTGGTTGATAAGATGCAACCCATTCCTTTTGAAGTAAAAGCAACCAGGCTGGAAAAATTTAAAATCAGCCGCTCTTTCAGGAGTTTTCTCTTAACTTATAAGCCAACCAAGGCCTTTTGCTTAAACCTGTCCTTATCAGAAACAAAAAATGTCGGGGCAACAAAAATATCCTTTTTGACGCCGCAAGACCTGATTTTGCTCTAAAAATTAAGCCTACGCCAACTAAGTGGGATGCGTCGTCCTTCTCCACTTTCGCCTAAGCTTGTAATACAACCAGCTTAAATATTTTCGCCGATTCCAACAGCCATCCAGCAATATCTGATATTTTTTGTGCAATTCAGCCATAACCATTTTTTTCTGCTCACTAGAAAGATTAAGCTTCAACAATTTTTCCAACGCTTCCACTCTAAACCGATCCATCCCCCAATATTTATGCGACAACTGGTCGGCATGGCCGCCCCTTTTCACAATTAACTTTTCCTCAAGAAAAGCAATAGGATATTTTAAGCTCATACGCAGCCATAAGTCATAGTCTTCACACACTGGCAAAGATTCATCAAAGCCGCCCAGCTCGTGAAACACTTCCCTTTCCATTAAAATCGACGAAGCACTGACAATGCAGAGAGGTAAACACTTATCAAAAATTAACCCATGATACTTCTGGTGCTTTTTTAATTGATTAAGATGCTCTCCATTGCGTAGCCATTTCTCATTGGTGTAGCAAATTTTAAATTCTGGGTGAGCGGCAAGATAAGCCAGCTGTTTTTCTAGCTTTTTCCTGTCCCACAAATCATCAGAATCAAGAAAGGCAAGATACTTGCCAGTGGAGACAGAAACGCCAAAGTTGCGCGCGGCAGCAACGCCCTGATGTGGTCGTCTAAAATATTTTAGTCTGGTAGTCTGGTGGTCAGGCAGTCTGGCAGTCATGCCCCCACCATCCTCTACTACTATAATCTCAAAGTCCTGGAACGTTTGTGCCAATACAGACGCAATTGCCTCTTGCGTAAATTCTGGACGATTATAGGTTGGGATAATGATGGAAACAAGCATAGGATCAATTTTACCACTAATTCTCCAGCGCTGAACGCACCAAAGCAGCTAAAGCAGCCTCTGCGTGCTCTAAATACTTAGGCTCATCAAAAATAGCATCAGTTTTGGCCTGATACGCTTTAACCAAAACATGTAAATGCCGGTTAGCTAAATCACCTTTACAGCCAGAAAAACAAGCAGGCAAGACTGGCTGTGGCTTTTGGCTAACCAGGCCTAAAATTTCTAAAATGGAGTTTTGGTGTAAATTACCCCTTTTAAAAGCAGGCAAATATTTTGTTTCACAGCAAGCATAATTAAGCCCATCCGCACCTATCACTAAGGGATTGAAATCAGCATAATAACAAGAATTGTAGGTTCTCATCACATCTTCAGTTAAAAGCCGGTTAATCTTGGCAACTTTGACCTTGGGATGATTAAGGCCTAAGATAAATTGTGTTATGTCGTGATAATTGGTTGTACCAATAGAACGACTCCCATCTTCGCGCCACAGGTGCGTTGGTTTAAAACGGACCAAATCTACACCTAAATCATTTAATGTCGCAATCCTGTCAGTAATTTCTCCTTGCGGCGTATCTGGACGTATTAATAGACTGGCGACAATCTTAACAGGCAGGTCTTGATCTTTTTTATAACACACTGCTGCTTCAATATTGTCATGAATTCTGTCCAAATGGTCATAACCATGCAAGACCGGGGGAATAGAGATCCGCAACAGTTTTAAGGCCCTTAATATTTGTGGTGATATATTCCAACCCAAATATACCCCATTGGTTAGCAAGACATTTTCAAAACCAAAATAACCAGCTACGTTTAAAATCCCGATAAAATTAATAGCAATATTTTGGACGCCTGGAACATTTTTAATTTTTGCCTTTCGAGCAATGTCACGATAAATTTCATCAGGAAACGGTTCTAACGGCTCTCCCCCGCCAGAAAAGATAAGCTTTTCCACGCCTAAAGCCAGTAATTGCTGTAAAATATCTCTGGCAAAAAAATAATCCAGTCTTTCTCCCTTATTTCTTGAATGCCGATAAGTGCAATCAGCACGACAACTTGGCAAACCAGAACAACACGTGGTAACATCGATTTCTACTTCTCTTGGCCGTAGTCTTAATTCCGGTTTTCTACCGCCTGCATTCCATTTAAGCCAATCGAGTAGATCTTGGGGTTTAATATTTACCCTCATTTTTTATTCCTCCTGCTTAATTTTCGAGCACTTATACCACTAATTCCAAATAGTCTGTAAAATCAAATAGCTATCGGGTATTTTTTTACCATAATAACAACAAAAATAAGATAAAACGCACTATTAATTCTTGTAAAATTTACTACAATTATTTGTAAAAAGAGTGAAATCACTCTGGCATTACAACGATAAAGTGTATATGGGTAAAAGAAGAAAACTGGTTACAATTAAAGACATTGCTAAACAAGCCGGGGTTTCTATTTCCACGGTTTCTTTTGCTTTAAGCAATCCCGACCGTGTAGAAGCTAATACTCGCAGGCATGTGCTTCGCCTTGCCAGGGAAATGGAGTACAGCCGGGTCAGAAAACTAAAAAAGAAAGGCAACATTGGCTTAATTGCTGACGATTACTACAATCTGCTGTTTGGCGAGTTCTATGATCACGTAGTCTTTGGGATATTAGAAGAATTAAAAAAAAGAAAATTAAACGTACTGGTTGAGTCAACCGGCAAAGACCCGGAATATTTTCCCAGGATGATTACTAAAAATCTAGTTGATGGTGTTTTGTTCTTAGGCAAAAGCTCTAGAGATTTGATTTATATTGCCCAACAAAAAGGTATCCCCAGTGTTTTAGTCGGCCATCCAATCCCCGAAGTTGAACTTCATACCATTGTTGCTGATGGCCGCTCCGGCGCGTTTCAAGCAGTTAACCATTTAATTTCTTTGGGGCACAAAAAGATTGCCATTATTACAGGAGAACCATTGTTTGATCCAATTACAGCTGACCGCCTTGAAGGTTATCGTTTTGCTCTAGGCCAAGCTGGTATTATAGAGAGAAAAGAATATCTCGTCGAAGCTGATTATGGCAAGCCCGACACGGCAATTGCTGCTACTAAAAAATTGTTGGAACTTGCTGATCCACCCACAGCAATTTTCTGCACTAGCGATTCATTAGCTTATCGCGCCTACCAAGTAATTAAAAATAAAGGTTGGAAAATTCCGCAAGATATTTCCGTGGTTGGCTTTGATGAAATCTCTGCTCCAGCTTATGCCGAGCTAGCCAAGCCAGAACTTACCACTATTAGTGTTGACCGTCAGGAAATGGGCAAAGCCAGCGTAGAAATTTTACTGGACATTATTCAAAATCCCAGCAAAACCGCTTATAGATACACACAGCCAGTTAAATTGGCTATCAAAAACTCCACCACAAATATTTAATAGTTACCTATTTTTTTGGTTATTGCCTGCCGGCAGGCAGGGGTTCACCCCTTGCCGCACATACTATAAGCTGTAAACTTCTGTCAACCCAAGATAGAAATGTTACATTCCTACCAAAGTAGAAATGTTACATTTATGGGGGGGTAGGTTCAATTTTTCCTTTTGTGCACAGATGGATGTCTTCCAGGCTCCCGCTTAATTAAAATCT
>Ga0208953_1000264_pt1 | contig 50841 bp, 32 predicted proteins | sample RifOxyB2_FD_184033 | JGI IMG/M metagenome (GOLD analysis project Ga0208953, IMG submission 184033) | Groundwater microbial communities from Rifle, Colorado - Rifle Oxygen_injection B2 (SPAdes) | ecosystem: Environmental > Aquatic > Deep subsurface > Groundwater | place: USA: Rifle, Colorado...
CTTATCTGATGTTCGCCTTTGTTCGGTATATGCTGGGTTACTTCTGCTATGAAATCGAGTGGGTCGAATATCTGAAAGTTTCTCGGGATTCCGGCTTTGAACAGGTCATTGTCATGGATTGGATAGGTCGCCAAAGGTCTGGACAGCGGCAACCATGCCGGGGAAAATAACATCATCGCCAACTTCGGCAGCCATGGCTTCAAAAAAAGCTTCGTAGGCGGCCTTACAGAGTTTCCCCAGCAGTTTCCGATTATATCTGAAATAGCCGCGGAAACGCTTGGGTATGGTAAAAACCCATTGCCTGTGAGGGATTTGGGCAATGACCTCGTCCACAAGCCGAATTCCCAGCAAAAGGGCCCGTTTCTGGTCGCATGAGGGGCAGCAGGACCTTTGCCGGCATGAATAGGCCACGAAAAATTCCTCGCCGCAATCCGGGCAGCGAACACGGGCAAAGCCTTCTTTCAGGTCCCCACATTTCAGGAATTTATCGAGGGACGAACGTATTACTGGACGCCAGAAACCGTATTTTCCCTGGAACCTCTCCGGATACAGTCTTTCAAACGCGTCAAAATGGCTGGTTATAACCTTGAAGAAGGGAGAGGTGTCGGGTTCTCGGGGGCGATATACTTTTTGGGCAGCCTGAGTTATTTCACATAGCACCGCGCGCTTTCCCGCGCATGGTGCAGGACAGAGGCTTCAAAATCAGCTGTCAGAGGCATCATTTCTACGCGCAAATTTTTGCATCACACGTTTCAGGGGCACATGCGTATAAATATAACGATCAGATGTGACAAAACCTGTCACAAGTGGAAAATTTACCGAAAAAAGAATTGTTGTGGACTATGCTCCGTTTTATGGAGCAGGGTATGTGGGTGTTGCCCACTTGAAACATTATGGGAAATAATGTATATTATATAGCAAGGAAGGAGATCTGATATGCCGCAAACAATTCAGATAACAGAGAGCTTTACCGAGGTGGCCACCAAATCCATCGACGAGCGCAAGCGTCTGTCTATCGGCGAAGTTGCGCACTCCATATTCAAGGGTATTTCCCGTTTCAGGATATTCCAGGGCGCGGACGGCGACGTGCTGCTGCGGCCTGTTGTGGAAATACCCGCTAAAGAGTTATGGCTCTACAAGAACAAGAAGGCCCTTAAAATGGTCGAACAAGGTCTCCAGGAGTCGGCAAAGGGCAAAGGAAAGAAGCTGAACCAGTCATTGCTCGCGCCTGAGGAATAACCGTGCAATTCGATGTCCGCATCATGCCCGTTGCCCAGGAACAGCTGGAATTTCTGAGGGATAACGCCGAGACCACCTAACAATATTGTTTTCTATTTCCTCCAGCAAATTGAATTCAAATACGAGCAGGTGTTTGTGGGCCGCAGCTTTTGCTTCGACTATATATTCGATTTCTCCTTCTAAATTTTACACAAAAGTCACAATATCGGATTCGTTTCCGAGGAAAATACCGGACATTGCTTTTTTCATTGATTTCTTCCGGACAGAAAATCGGTTTAAAAAGTACACAGTGGCTTTTCCGTCTCCTCAACCTGGAGGAAACAAACATTCCATGAACCAAAACTTTCGGGGCAAGGTCCTTTGCCATATTCTCTTGATTTATAATACGTTACCTCAATTTACACCTTGGTTATTGTGAGGCGTTTCACATATACCTCCCTCCAAACACCAATTTTCTGCCCTTTTGCTGTGATTATTTTCACATATGATATTTACTTTAGCCTGAATTTTATTTTATATTATTCATTCATTAAAATAGCTAACCTATCCATCCTACCTTAAACCAGTGAGGTAACTGTATTATGGAAGTCCTGCACATGCCGCAGTCAGCCTTTCACGCCTTTGTGGATGCGCTGATAAAGGAAAACAAGCAGGAGATCGTTGGGGTCAAGCAGAAAGAAAACAGTTTTGCTTTCGACACGCTCGAATCCGCCGGCGAACTCTGCCTTGACTACACCGAGACCATCCTGCCGCCAAAAAAATATTTCCTGCCCTTGAAGGAGCAACTGCTTTCGTTCAAACCCCTTGACGCGGGTTCGTACGCGCCAATCTACGATGAACAGGACCGGGTGGTCATTGGCATGCACCCCGCGGATTGCGCTGCAATCGCCCTGCTGGACAAAACCTTCTCCGAAGGCGAACCCGACACCCCCTATCTCAAGCGCAGGCCACACATTACGGTTATTGGGATATATCCTGTTCAGCCATATAAAAACAGGTTTACTTCACCGTTTGTCACTGCACTTGCGTACAAAACGTGCGACCTCATGCTTGTCGATCTTGGCGATAAAACCTTTGCCATTGAAGTGGTCACCGACAAAGGCAAATCGCTCATTGCAAAGGCACAGGCCAAAACTGCGGACGCCGCTGTTCAGAAAAAAATGGAAGAGCGGAAAAAAGCGCCCAAGGAAGAAGTAACGCTTTCAATGGATCCCAACGCTGTTTCCGACTTCCTGAATAACAAGGAAAAAGACCCGGTATTTGCCAAACGCGCGCAGCGCTGCTTCTCGTGCGGTTCGTGCACTCTGGTCTGCCCCACCTGCTACTGTTTCAACGTGTCGGATGAAATCGAACTCTCGCTTCTCGAGGGAAGACGGGTACGGTCGTGGGACGGCTGCATGCTCCAGGGCTTTGCAAAAGTGGCTGGCGAGCACAATTTCCGTAAAAACCCCGAAGATCGTCTCCGCCACCGCATTTTCAGGAAAATGAAATACCTGAAGGAGCGCTTTCAAATGCCCGGATGTGTGGGCTGCGGCCGCTGCGGCCAGGCCTGCGTTGCCGGCATTGCCCTCCCCATTGATGTGATAAACGAAATGAACGGAAAGGGGGCATAAACCATGTGTGCACACGATAAAAAAGATTCCTCCCTTTATCTGCCCCAGGTCTGCACCATCGTGCGGACCGAAGCCATGACCCAGCGTGACCGTTATTTTGAGTTCAAACTTGCCAACGGCGACCTTGGCCACAAACCCGGCCAGTTTGCCGAACTTTCCATTCCCGGAATCGGCGAAGCGCCCATCTCACTTTCCTCCTCACCCACACGCAACGGCACCTTTGAAATGGTGATCCGCAACGTAGGTAAAGTGACCAGCATGATCCACACGCTCAAGGCCGGCGAAACCCTGGGCCTGCGCGGCCCCTTTGGCACAGACTTTCCCATGGAAGACCTGCGCGGCAAAGACCTGCTCTTTGTGGCAGGCGGCATTGGACTGGTTCCCCTGCGTTCGGCAATCCAGTATGCACTCGACAACCGGAAAAACTACGGCGCCATCTACATTCTCTTTGGTTGCACTGACCCCACGCAGCGGCTTTTTACAAAAGAGATTGCCGATTGGGCAAAGCGCGAGGACATTGTGTTTTTAGAATCAGTGGACCGGCCCGCCCCAGGATGGACCGGCAACACGGGTGTCATCACCACTCTGTTTCCAAAAATTAAAGACAAGCTCAACACGAAAAACACGCGAGCGCTCATCGTAGGGCCGCCCATTATGTACAAATTCGTCATTCTTGAACTCAAAACCATGGGATTCGAAGACAAGGACATTATCATGTCCCTGGAGCGGCACATGAAGTGCGGCGTGGGCAAATGCGGCCACTGCCAGATCAACGGCTGCTACGTGTGCCAGGATGGTCCGGTCTTCACCCTCGAGGCAGTACGAGGCCTCATGGAGGCAATATAATATGAAACCACAAGTAGCGTTTTTTGATTTTGCCTGCTGCGAAGGATGTCAGCTGCAGATAGCAAACCTCGAAGAAGACATCGTCGGCCTGGTCAATGTCGTTGACGTGGTCGAATTCCGCGAAGTGCTCACCGGTACTGCTGAAAAATACGACGTTTCGTTCATCGAAGGCTCCATCACCCGGCCCGAGGACGAAGAACGTCTCAAAGACATCCGCAAACGCTCGAAACTGCTGGTCGCCTATGGTTCGTGCGCAACCAGCGGCGGTGTCAACAAGCTGAAAAACCTGAATCCCAGCCTCGAAAACGTGCAAAAGACCGTGTATGGCAAGGATTGGAACATGCCCCACCTTCGCACCGCAGCCACCAAGGCTGTGGACGAAGTGGTAAAGGTCGACGCCTATATTCCCGGCTGCCCGGTCAACCGCAAAGAGGTCGTGGAGGTGGTGAAATCCCTGGTGCTTGGCCATGTGCCTGCGCTTCCCGAATACCCGGTATGCGTGGAATGCAAATTCCGCGAAAACGTCTGTCTCTTCCAGAAAGGCCAGGTCTGTCTTGGACTAGTCACCCGCGCGGGCTGCAACGCCATCTGCCCGTCGAACAATTCGCCCTGCGAAGGCTGCCGCGGTGTTATGCCCAATCCCAACAAAAACGCAATGCACGAAGTACTCAAAGAGAACAATCTGACTGTCAAACAGATCTTTGACATGTTCACCATGTTCTCCGCAGACCCGGAGGTGAAAGGATGAGCGACAAATCCATGCATATTCACGTACACCACGTAACACGCGTCGAAGGCCACGGCAACATAGATGTGGTCGTGGACAACGACGTCATTAAAAAAATAGAATGGCAGGTGCCCGAGGCCCCGCGCTTTTTTGAAGCCATGGTTGTGGGCAGGGACTATATGGACCTGGCGCCCATTACCTCGCGCATCTGCGGCATCTGCTCAATCGGCCATACCTTTGCCTCGCTCAAGGCCACTGAAGCTGCCATGGGCATCACCCTTTCGGAGCAGGACACCCGCCTGCGGGAAATTCTGCTGCACGGCGAGACCCTGCAGAGCCATGTGCTCCACGCGGGCTATCTGGCAGTGCCCGACTATTTCAGGGTAAACAGCGTAGTTCCGCTTGTGGGCACGCACAAAGAGGCTGTGCTGCTCATCATCAAGCTTCACAGGCTGGCAAACGAGCTCTGCGATATCATTGGCGGCCGTACCACCCATCCCATCCGCACTACGGTTGGCGGCTGGACCATGCTGCCCACGGAAAAAGAACTGGTCACGCTCAAAAAACGCTACGAAGAAGCGGTCGAAGACCTAAAGGCCGTGGCAGGCGTGGTGCTTTCCGTGGCTGGAAAAATCCCCAACTTCACGCGCGAAACCGAGTACATCAGTCTTACCAGCCCCTCTGAATACGCCTTTTACGATGGCATGATCAAATCGAGCGATGTGAAAGCTCCCATTCCCGTGAGCAACTACCGCACTGTGGTGAACGAATATGTGAACCCACAGTCAACGGCAAAGTGGACCAAGTTCAACCGCGAATCGTATGCTGCCTCGGCCCTTGCGCGCTACAACAACAACTACGCCCAGCTCTCGCCGCTTTCAAAAACAGTGGCAAGCATGTTCGGGCTTGGCGCTGCCGCATGCCACAACCCCTATATGAACACCGTTGCCCAGGTGGTTGAATCCGTGTACGCGGTCGAACGCACCATCGCCAACATCGACTGGATCCTCGACAAAGGCCTGAAATATGTCAAGCCCGATATCAAGGTAAAGGCCGGCAAAGGCGCCAGCGCTGTTGAAGTGCCGCGCGGCATTCTCTTCCACGAATACGAATACGACAAGAACGGCAAGTGCCTCATGGCCAACTGCGTCATTCCCACCAACCAGAACCACGGCAACATTCAGAAAGACTTTGAAAAGCTGGTGCCCGAGTTCAAACACGTGGGAAAAGAGGAACTCCAGTTCATGCTCGAAATGCTGGTGCGTGCGTACGACCCGTGCATTTCCTGCTCAACCCATTAAGGAGAACACAATCCATGTCACAGGAATTCAATGCAGACCAGGTCTTTGGCATAGGCGTTGAGATAGAAAAGAACGGAAAAGAATTTTACACCGCTGCGGCGCAATCCTCGGCCGGTCAGTCAATTAAAACAACCCTCGAAGAACTTGCCAAATGGGAAGACCAGCACATTGCCATCTTCTCGAACCTGCGGAAAAACCTGCCCGCAACAGCGGCCCAGGACAACACGTACGATCCCAACAATGAAATAACGCTCTATCTCAAGGCAGCCGCGGACAACCATGTGTTCATCAAGAACAAGGACCCGCGCGCGCTGGCAAAGGTATGCGACACCCCGATTGAAGTGATTGGCATTGCCATGAACTTCGAGAAGGATTCCGTGGTTTTCTACTCTGCCATGAGAAACGCCATTCCCGCGGAACTGGGCAAAAGCGACATTGAGAAACTGATCGACGAAGAGCTCAAGCATATCGTCATTCTGACCAAAATACTCGGCGGACTCAAGGGCAAACAATAAAAGTCTGTTCTGTATCAGTTGATTTCTGGCGCCTAGCGGCCTGCATATGGATGTATTTGATCCCTGTAAACGCAGTTTGATAATGAGCAGCATCCGAAGCAGGGACACAAAACCCGAACTGCTTCTCCGGAAACTATTATCCTCGTTAGGCTGCCGGTACCGCCTCTATTCCGCAGATTTACCCGGCAAACCGGACATTGTTTTCCGCAGAATGAAAAAAGTTATATTTCTTCATGGATGTTTCTGGCATTGCCATACCCGGTGCATTGACGGCCGGAAGCCGAAAAGTAACAAAGGATACTGGAATCCGAAGCTCCTGGCAAACGTTGCACGGGACAAGCGCAATAGTAAAGCCCTGCGGAAAACAGGCTGGAAAACCCTGGTAATCTGGGAGTGCCAGTTGAAAAATGAGTCTAAGGTTAAATTAAAATTGGAGAAATTCCTTTCATAAATCATGGAAACTCTCCGGTGTATTGAAATCTGCGCAGGTGCAGGCGGCCAAGCCCTCGGGTTGGAACGAGCAGGATTTCATCACGAAGTCCTGGTAGAAATAGATAAGCATGCATGCGAAACCTTGCGGATAAACCGGCCTCGTTGGAATATCTTCGAAGGAGATGTCCATGATTTTTCGGCAAAAAAATACTCCGGCATAGACTTGCTCTCCGGAGGAGTGCCGTGCCCGCCGTTTTCCGTGGCAGGCAAGCAGCTTGGTAAATTCGACTCCCGCGATCTTTTTCCTGAAGCCATACGTTTGGTAAGCGAATGCATGCCCAAAACTGTGATGCTTGAAAATGTGAAAGGGCTTCTTAGCCCTTCCTTCATGAAATACCGGAAGCATATCCTCAAAAAATTATTCGAAATGGGATATTCCTCTGAAATCTGTGCTGTTAACGCATGCGATTTTGGCGTGTCCCAGAACAGAACACGGGTTATCATAATTGCTATACGGAAAGATATAAAAAAATCTTTCTGTTGGCCTGCAATTTCACCAGCATCCTTGCCCACGGTCGGTGAGTTGCTTTATGATCTGATGAAGCAGAATGGGTGGCATGGCGCTCTGGAATGGAAAAAAAAAGCAAAAGGCATTGCACCCACGCTTGTGGGAGGATCGACTAAGCATGGCGGTCCTGACCTTGGCCCTACCAGATCAAGAAAGGCATGGCTTCAACTTGGCGTTGATGGTACAAGCCTCGCCGATGAAGCGCCAGTGCGTAATTTTATTGGAAATCCAAAACTTACGCCCCGTATGGCCGCGCGCATCCAAGGTTTCCCTGATGATTGGCAATTCTCAGGCCGTAAGACAGCGGCTTACCGGCAAATAGGAAACGCCTTCCCCCCCCCTGTTGCTGAGTCTATCAGCCTGGAAATATCCCTTTGCATAAAAAAACCGGCATTATTCAAAAAGGTGGCTTGATATGAAAGATAGCACTGGCGCGCGCGCTAAATTGCGGAAGCATTTTCTTGCAAACATCGGCCGGAAAATGAGGGTCGAAGAATTAAGGAAAGTCGCAGGGGGAATCACAGAATGGGCCCGCCGTATCCGTGAACTCCGGACAGAAGAAGGTTACAAGATCCTTACTAATAACGACCGTAGCGATCTGCACCCTGGCGAATACCTTCTCCTTGATCGCAAACCCCAGCCTGCCTTTCAACGCAGCATTTCAAAAGAAACCAGGGCATTGGTCCTGGATCGGAACGGTTTCACCTGCCAGATGTGCGGCGCGGCTGCGGGCGAACCTCATCCATACGATCCATCAAGAAAAACCCGCCTGCATATCGGACATATCATCGATAAATCGCAGGGCGGTGGTGACGATCCATCGAACCTCAGAGCTATATGTTCTGTCTGTAATGAAGGCGCCTCTAATGTGACACTTGTGCGTCCCACAGCCTCCAAACTGCTCGCTCAAATCCGGCGCGCACCAGGCGATCAGCAGGTTGAAGTCCTGAAATGGCTCATCGCAAAATTTCCAACGCAGACCGCCAAGCTTGGCGATGCAAAACGTCTTTAATCCGGCGGCTGTATCGTAATTGACGGCACAGTCGTTCCTCCGCCCGCGGTGTTGCCATTGTTGCTGGAATTGCCGCTTGTCTGAGGAGTATCGTCTCCGCCTCCGGCAAGCACGCCGATGAGCACGCCCGCCAGCGCCACGCCCCCTACGGCGGCATACACATAGGGATTTTTCCAAGTAATATACCGCTTGAAATCAGGTTCGCGGCGGTACGAGATGATAAAATTCCTTCCCTCCTGCCGCACGGGAAAATCGAGCGCGCTTCCGTCTGTTTTCAGCACAAACTGCGTCATGAGCAATTCGTCAGTGCGATAGTGCCGCACCTCAATGTTCCGCAGCGGCGCGCAAGCGCTCTCCAGCGACGTTGGGCCCCGGTTCCACGTCGAAAAGAATTCATAGATAACAGCTGAAGAGTCTTTAGCGGTATAGCGGGGGACCATGGGCGGTATTGAATCGAGTTCAATGACCACATCGAACCCCATGTCCTGGGGAACCACCGAATAAGTGTTGACATAGTACTTTATTTCACCCTCGCGCCAGAACGAGACGCACGCGATCACCCGGTTGCCGTCCTTGATGACGTTGATGCCGCGCGTTTCTTCGAGCTCGATGACCGCGCGCATCTTTCTTTTTTCCGGGACCGATGAATCCACGGTGACAAAGATCTGCGTGACCGGGCTCCGGGGCGACAAATCTTCGGGGAACGCTTTCACATCGGCGTTTAAAAAGTCGATAGTGAGCGCGGGCGGCATAGTACTGGACATGCTGGCAATGAACACGGGAAGCGTGTCAAAAGTGAATACGACCTGCAGGGAATCGTGCGCGCTGTTCTCGTCAAAGACTACTGAAAGAAGGCCGCTCTTTTGTCCATTGGGCAGCGCTTGCGTTGCGGGTGCGGCGGCGGCAAGCGGGAACTCTGGTCCTGGCTCCGGAACCGCTACGGCGGTTCCGCTAGGAGAAGCAACGGGAAGCGCGGGGCCTGGTTCTTGCAGCACCTTGACCAGGGACTTGAAGACCCAGCCTGTTTCCATGCCGCCGTCCGAGGACACAATCCGGTACCAATCGCCTTGGATGGCATTGAAAAAGACCGTGTCGTTTTGGGCGACCTTCAAGACAATGGGGGCGTCGGTGTTGTTCTTTTCACGCACATTGCCCGCTGAGATAATCAGTATTTTTCCGGGCGCTCCCGGCTTTGCCGGAGTAACCGCCACGGGTTCGGTAAGCACCTGGGCTATGGATTTGAACATCCAGCCTGTTTCAATAGTGCCGTCCTCGGACACCAGATGATACCAGTCCCCCTCTTTTTCACTGAAAAAGACCGTGTCGTTCTGCGCGACCTTCATGACAATGGCCGCGTCAGTGCTGCTTTTTGCGCGCACATTCCCGGCGGAGTTAACCAGTATCCTGCCTGGAACAACCGTAGCAAGCACAGCCCGCCCCGCAGCGATGCAAAGGATGATAAAAATGAACAGTATTTTCTTCATGGCAAGCACCTTTCTCATTTGACCAATAACATCTTTTTAACGGTACTGACCTTGCTGCCCGCGGACACGCGGTAAAAATAGAGGCCGCTTGCAAGCATACGGCCTTTTGCGTCCCTGCTGTCCCACACAGCGCGGTAATAACCGCTCTCCTTGCGCTCGTCAACAAGAACAGCAACGCACGAACCCTTTGCGTCAAACACGCGCAGTGATACAGGAAGGGTCTTCGCCGAAACGGGTACCGCATATTCTATAACGGTCGCGGGGTTGAACGGATTGGGATGGTTCTGCCATACCATGAGTGTTGCCGGAACATCCTTGAGCCCGGCCGTATGCGAAGCAATATACGCGCTGGTCCCAACAAGTATCTCCACTGTCCGGGCCTTCTCGTTCTTCAGGCCGGTAAACGAATACCCGCCAGCGCTCTTCAGATCGGCCCTAAGACCCCGCGTATAATCAGTAACACAAACCCCCAATGAATCGGGAAGAAGGCCGAGGCCATTGACAGTGCACACATACTCCTGGCCCTCGGCAAGACCCGATATGGATGCTGTCCAGGCATGACCGCCGTGTTTTGGCTCGCTAAAAGCGCACATAAGCCCTTTGCCAAACACGGTACGGACCATGGCGTCGACCATGGCCGGGGGTTTGGGATATTCCTTCTCCGGCCCAAAACCAAACAGGTTGCCCTTGTCTTGCCAATTGTCGCCCGAAACTTGCCATTCCAGCATGACGCTATTCTTGCCGCGAACAGCGTGGCTTTTCGCCGTTGCGCTGCCGCTGTTTGGCGGGACCTTCAGGGTAATTGTCTGCGTGCCCGTGTTTTTAACATAATACCCCTGCCACGGCTCAAGTACCGTGACTTGCTCGGGAGACACCCAATTCCCGTCAGCGTATGCATACGGACCGACAAGCGGGCCAGCGGTCCCGGTTGAATCTTCGATTAATGACCAAGTCACTGGAAAAGAGAAGGGATTGCCTATGGCGGTCCATGCTCCAGGTGCCAACGGTATGCTAAAGCATTGGGTCACCGGACAGACTGTACCGCTATCAACAGCGATACGCGCACCTTGGTTTTTTGTCCTCAACCAATATGCGCTGCCGGTCCTGAGTGAATCAAAATTTCCTGTGCCATACTCCACATACGCGCCATGTTCCCATGAATAGGCGCGCCAATTCGCTGCATAGGGCCCAAGGCTGCCAAGGACCCTGCCGCACCAAGCATTGTCCGGCTCTGACGGCAGACTGAACAACCGGTATTCATCAGCGGGGAACACGTCGCGCATGACGGTATTCCGCACCCGCACTGCCACGTTCTCCCGCGCGCTGATCGTCCGGTTGACGCCATCGTCGCACACGATGAAATATTCCAGGCCTGCGCTGGTCAGATTGTCGCCAGACAGCGTATAGGCATACTGTCCCGCCGTATCAGGATAGACCTCCACGGAATCAAACCCAGCCGCATCGCCCCTGCGGAAATAGATAGCCGTTTTTACATTCGCTATGTTGTCGGTCACCCGTCCGGAAATGGCAAGGACGCTCCCTGTTTCATGCGGGGCGGCGGCGTTTGTCGAATCGTTCAGGGCTGGAGCTGCCGTATCCACACCCACGACAATGGTTGAAAGCGTTTCACTTGCAAAAGAGAGGATGTGCAGGGAATCCGGAGCCGTTCCAAACACAACCTCCCAGACCCTTCGCACCGCATTGAAACGGTATATCCTGACCGCCTCCGTATCCGCGAAGGCCTGACCCAGGTCAAGACTGTCGAGATCAAAACGATAGATGACAGGCTGCGTGAATGCGCGGGGCGCTGACCCGCTGAAATCGAGTACCGGGCTTAATTGATTGAAGCCGGGAAGGTCCTGGTAATCGCCCATATCGGGATTTTCCCCGGATTTCACATAGGCTCCTCCTGAAACCACGGGCAGTTCGATGGAAAGATACTGGGTAACCGCAATAGTCCCTGAATCAAGCAGGGGAACCGTAATTTCGATAGTATCGCTGGTATCGGCCAATGCACCGGCGCGCGCGATGATACGGCATGCGCCCGCCGAATCAGGATACAAGGTCCCCGAACTGTCGATATGCGCCACCGCAACGGGGAATACATGCCATTCTATGCTGGCGCCGGGGGGCATTAGGTTCCCCTGTGCGTCAAAAAGAAGCGCATTTATTTTTAATGAGTCTTTGAGTGAAATGACCCGTACGCTGGGTAGCTGGACAATAAGTGAATCCGGCCTTCCCGCTGTTACGGTAAGGTGCAGGGTATCACGGAAATCCCCATAGGCGAGCACCACAAGGCCCTTCCCTGCGCGGTGCAGCGTCAGCACGCCGTTTGAATCAATGCTTCCCAAGGAATCGGCCAAGAGGAAGACGCTACTTGCAATGGTTTTCTGGTTGCTATCGGCGTCCATGCCATATGCTAAAAGCGCAAGGCTGGAGTCGGCTGTCACCACAGCCGTGTCCGGTTTCAGGACCACACGATTAAGTCTGCCGGTTGAAATAGTGAATTCACCGGTTGTATCGGACACAGCGCCGATTGTATACACAACCTGTACCGTACCTGGCCGTTGCGGATCATAATTACCAGCGCTGTCAATGGTTCCCAGGGTATCGCTCAAAGACCACGTTGCCATACTCCGGCTTAGATCAAGGACATTGCTGTCCGCATCATAGCCCATGGCATCAAACCGCAGGTTTGTATCAGCGTTCATGTTACCAGAATCAGGTTTGATGACCAGGCGTATCAGCCTGCCGGCCACAATATGCAAGGTATCGGAGAATATGGCCATGGTATTGAGCGAAGAGGAGGCCTTGACCACCGCTTTGCCCGGCCGCTTTGGTACAAACAATCCATTGGCCGGATCAAGACAGCCTATGGAATCCGGGGCCAAAAGACTCCAGGTAATCGTACCAGCGCTGGTTGTCTGGTTGTGCGCGTCTTTGCCAGCAACGGAGAATTGTATCTGCGTATCCGCGGCAATAGTATCGAACAACGGAGAAAGCGTCAAATACTGAAGGTCGCCATCCACTATTTCCACGCCCGTGATGCTCTGGCCCTGCACAACGTTGTGTACAACGGTTATGCCGCCCACGCCTATGCTGTCCGGCACAATGGTTATGCTAGGCCCGTTCGTGCTTGCCGCTCTGCCGTTAAGCGCTCCGGTCAGAATCCACATCACTGTTGTGTCGCTGATATAATTGGTATCCGCGTCATATCCAGCGGCGAACAAGCGGAGAGTGTCATCTTTTGCAATGATCCAGCTGCCCATGAAACCGCCCGTGCCGTTCGCGCTGTCGCGTACGCGCACCATGGCCAAAGGCCCAGGACGCACCTGCACGCGGATTGGATTTGACGCTGCTCCTCTGACCCGGGCCAGGACATTACCCGTGTCCACGCGGGAAGGCGTAAAAAGGCCGGAGCTGTTGGCCGTGCCAATGCTATTGCTGACATAATACGTGGGAACAGTGTCTATTGTCACAGAATTGCTGTCCACGTCAAAGCCGCTGCATATCAAATTATAAACAGTATCGATCCGCAGGATAAGGCTTTCGGGGGCCAACGACAGGCGGTACAACGCACCTGGTACCACTATGATACTGTCGGTGGTGTCACTGACATTGCCCAGGGAGGAGGTGGCTACTATCCTGCCCTTTCCCTGGCGGCCTGGATTGAACAGGCCCGTGGCTGATATGCTGCCGATATCCCCGAGGACTTTCCAGAAAATTGTCCCTGCTGCCGCGGGGCTGCCGGCGGAATCAAGTCCGGTCACGCTGTACTGCAACATACTGTCCGCTTTAACAGTACAGGCATAGGGCGTAATGACCAGGCTGTCCAAGCCGCCCTGTAAAAAGGTAATGAGACCTGTGCTGTCTGTGGCGCTTCCGTTGGAGGCGATGAGAACGCCAGTCCCGCTGCTCAGCGAACTTATTTTCACTGAATCGCCCGTACCGGGAAGTATAGCGGAACTTACCATTGCCGTACCGGTCCAGGACACGGTTTCATTGCCGGTAAAATTGCCGTGCCAGTCAAAGCCTGCCGCAAAGAAGACAGCCGTATCACCGATGGCGATATCATAATTATTGACCTGCATCCCGGTGTTATCGGGAGCTGTACGGATTGTCAATGTTGCCGCTTCGCCGGGGTTGACCGTCAGGTGCGCCGTATCGGACAAGAACCCATGTGTCCCTATGACTAAAACAGTTCCCGCGGCTGCAGGGGAATACAGACCGGTATTGCCAGCGATGCTTCCCATGGCAGCGCCCAATTTCCAGGAAACGCCTGTCAGGGAAACTGCGTTGCCGTCAGCGTCAAATCCTGAAAGTATAAATTGTAAAGAACTATCCGCTGTAATCACCGGATTGGCAGGCGAGATTTCCACCCTGACCAGCGCGCCCGCGGAAATCACAATATACCCTGACGTGTCCGCCAAGCTGTCCATAGTGACCCGTACCCGTCCTGTCCCGGTCCTCGCTGGATTATACAAGCCCGTACCAGAGATCGATCCCAGCGTGTCCAACGAGGAATAAGCCACAGTGACGCCGGTCAGCGCATTCCGGTCGGCGTCGCGTACCATTGTGCTGAACTGCATGGTGTTGTCTGTAGTGATCGCCGTATCACCCGCCGGACTGATGCTTATATACGCAGGCGCTCCTGCGCTGACAGTTATGTCCCCGGTGCTGTCGCTCCCAGCACTCGCATGCCGGACATAGACCCGGCCGCTGCCAAGCGAATCCCCGTAAAAAACGGTAGTTGAACCAAAGGTGCTTGAAAGATGCGCCAACCGTCCTGTCAGACCCCAGTTTACAATGCAATCCGCGATGTACGCCCCTTGTCCGTCATATCCCGCAGCGTACAAGACCAAGCTGTCATCCGCGGTAATGGCCGTGTCGCCACACTCCGCGCCATTGCCATTGGGGGCTGTACGGATTTTCAGCAAAACCAGGTTGGCCGTCACGGTGATGGTCCCAGTGCTGTCGTCACGCGCTGTCGCATGATCCGCCACTATTATCCCGCTTCCGCTGCTCCGGGGCTGCAGGGACACGCTTGCGCCCGTTACGCCGGATAGCCACCCGCTCAGTGCGCCAGTGGCGCTCCAGGCGACCGGCGTATCGGAAATATAATTGCTGTCAGAATCGTAGCCCGCTGCCCATACGGTAAGCGTTTCGACAGAGGTGATGGCTTTGGCCGTGATGACGCTCCCCTGGTTGCCTGCGGAGTCCCTGATTGCCACATATGAAAGACTGCCGGGGACCACTGTTGTCCGCACGGTATCGTGATAGCCGCTTAAATGCTGGGCAACTATCAGTCCGGCCCCGGCCGTCTTGGGCCGGAATAAGGTGCCACTGCCGGTCGCTGAGACCAACCTGCCGGCCGCTGTGCCCGCGCCATTCCAAAAAACCGTAACGTCGTCGATATAATGACCCGCGCCGTCGTATCCCGCGCAATATACGGAAGCTGAATCATCTGCGCTTACTGTCAATGAATCGATCGCGCTGCCTCCGCCGCCTGCCGCGTTCCGGATTTTGATATTTGAGATGGGGGCGGTTATTGCTATCACACCTGTGCTGTCATCAAAGGCCAAGGCATGGCTGGCAATGATGCGTCCTGAAGCGCTGTTCTGCGGTATCAATGAAGTAAATGCGCCGTATGCAGCGGAAAGCCAGGGTGTAAGAATTCCGGTAGCGCTCCAGGAGACCGGCGTGTCTGACAGGTAATTGCTGTCAGCGTCATACCCTGCCGCATATACCGTCAAGGTGTCTGTTGTCGTCATGCCCACAGCTGAAACCAACAAGCCGGCATTGCCTGCCGAGTCGCGAATACCGATATGATGCAACGCGCCAGCGGTCACTATCACGGTCCCGCTGGTGTCGTCACGCGCTGTTTCATGGTCCGCGATTATAGAGCCAGTTCCCGCGGCAACGGCCCGAAAAACAGTGGCCGTATCGTTCATCTGGCTGAACGCCGTTACCACACCTGTTCCCTGCCACGTGACGCTGACGTTTTGCTTGAAGTTACCCATGCTGTCGTACCCGGCCGCATATACCATAAGGCTGTCGTCAGCGGTAAGATCCGCTGTGGTTAATGCGCTGCCGGAACCAGGCATTGTCTGCGCCTGGACAAAGGACAAAGCCGCAGGATAGATATCAATACTGTCCGTTGTTCCCAAAGGCCCGGTGGTTTCAGAGGCTGAAAGGGTGAACGACGCGCTTGCTTTCACCATTTTAAAAGCAACGGTCGTGGTCCCTATCCCGGCCGTGAAAATGACGGCCTGGGATACGGGCAGCGCAGGGCTTTGGCCCAGAGGCGCGGCTGACGCCGTTGTGCTGAAACTGATGGTATGATTTCCCGTATACGTAGTGGCAATATGGCCCGCATTGTCCCGCGCCCTGAGAGTGAGTGAAAAACCCACGCCCGCAGTCTCGGCATTGGCATGCTGGCTGATGATTTCAAACGTACGCGGCGTGGTCAGCCTGATGGTCCCTCGCGGCAACGACGCCTGAGAAGAGACCAAGGTGTCATTGCTGGTTTCCCCCACGGCGCTAATAGCCGCGCCTGAAGAGATCCGCGCGGTAAATGTCTCGCCGTCAGAGGCATTGCCATTGAGGTTATACGAGACTAAATATTGCTCTGAATCTCCGGCAACAATGGTGCGGCTGATGTCAAAGGAAAGGGCGCCGTTGTCAACACTATAATTACCAAATCCCAGAGCTTGGTCCGTACCTATGTTCACACTGCCGTTGCGGTCCGCGTCCCGGTACAAGAACACAGAGGAAATGTCCGTTACCTCATGGGCCATACCCAGCGCGCTGACCGTAATGCGTTTGATAATGCTATTCTCCCACCCATGCGCTTTGACGTTGATAGAGAGTGCGACCTTGTCCGTGGCAATGGCGGAGGAGGTGATGGTATCATGCGGATTACCAGCGCCGGTGTCGATCTCAAAGTACGCGGGATCATAGGTAAAACTGACAGGGGCGCTCCACGCCGAGCTATCACCGTGATTATCATATGCCTTCACCCGCCAAAAATATGCGCTGTCCTTCCGCAAGCTGTCATGGTACGAAGGAAAGGCGTTCAGGGCAATGGTGGTATTTAGAAAATTTTCGCCTCCGGTCTTCGCGAAGATGACTTGGACGAAACCGCTGCTGGCCGACAACTGAAACCCGTAATGCAGGACATCCCCTGAGTCAGGATCGCTTCCTGTCCAACTGAAACCCTGGCTTGGATTGCGCTGGCTTCCCGGTGCCGGAAGCAGCGATGACGGCGTAAGCGGAAGGTCGTTTATTTTATTCAGATACAACACACCCGTGTCAGAAATGCCGCCCGTCAAGCCGTGATTATCAAGACCAACAATCCGCCAGGAATAAAACTGGTTGTCGTTCAAATCCGTAAATCCATTCAGACCGTCCATCCGGCACAAGGTATCAGTCGTGGTATCCTGGACCGCCGGCGCCGTAAAAGAGCCTGTAGTCAATTGGATAATATATCGTACCGTGTCATTCCGGTCCGGATCAGTGGCAGGGCCCCATTTCAGGGTGTCTCCTCCATCGATTGACTCATGGGAAACAGGACTTGCCAAATCCGCGGACACGGGCGCATTATTGGCTTTGTTGAAATAAAACCTGGCGTTGCCGGTCGTATCTGAATGCTTTCCATGGGTGTCTATCTCGTAGACCCGCCAGTAATACTCAGTATTGTCCTGTAGGTTGTTGTAGCTGCTCAGCGAGGAAAGACGCACGCCCGTCGCGCTGGATGCGATAGTGTGTTGACTCAATGTCAGTGAACTGAAATCAGCATTGTCGTCTACTTCAAGGTTTATAGTAAACGTGTCCAGCGTATCAGGGTCAGCCCCTGCCGTCCATTTCAGGCTATCGGCGCCGGAAACTTCCTCGTCTCCGGCTGGTGAAAGGTCGGTTGCAACGGTCGGTTTTGTACTGGCAAAGACAAAGGTGTTGGTGCTGGAATAGCTTGAAAACGCGAAATTATTATCTTGGGCGCGCACGCGCCAATAATACACGGCCCCGTCCTGCAAGACCGGATACGCGCTCATCAGCTTTATGGTACGGCTGGTGCTTGTGATGCCGGAATCGTTCTGGAAAAGGGACGTAAATCCAGCGCTGGCGGACATTTGAAACTGGTAAAAGACCGTATCACCTTCAGGGTCCGCACAGGCGTTCCATGAAAGAGTTCCCGAGGCGCCCAGCGAGGACCCCAGGACGGGAGTCAAGTTGGCCGGCGTTGGCGGCGCGTCGTTAGACGCGGTAAAAAAGAAACTGTCAGATGCGCTGGTATCGCCCTTTTCAGCGTGGTTATCCACCGCAAACACCCGCCAGTAATACTTCTTGTCCTGTACCAGATTGGCGTAACTGGCCACTGTGGAAAGGGTTCTATTCAGCCCGTTGATGTTCTGGGAGGCGCTGACGATTGTGGAGAAATCGCCGGATGAATCAATTTGCAGTGTATACAACAGGCTATCTTCAGGTCCTTTGTCAATATCCAGAGCGGCAGTCCACTGGAGCAACGATGTCGGATACGCGTTTACGCCGCCAACCGGGCTAGAAAGGGACGGCGCCACGGCTTGGGTGGAACGGAAAAAGAACACCTGGCTTGCCCCGCCGCTCCAGCCGGAAGTGGCCGCGTACTGATCGCGGGCCCGTACCTGCCAATAAAAACTATCTCTGGAAGCATATGCACGGAAGGAATCCACCATGGTTATCACGGTAAAAGTGTCACTAATCCAATATTTATTGTATAAAAGAACATCGCCGCTTTTCTTATAGATTCTGATATTATAGGTGAAAATGGCGAAAGAATCCGGGTCAATTGCCGTATGCCACCGCAGCGTGTCAGGGGTCAATACAGTATCCCGAATGGCAGGAAAGGCCAAAACAAGCGCGGCGGGGATCTGGTTTGTCTTGTTCAGATAAAAATAGGCGGTCCCGTCAGTGGTATCTCCAATCAAACCGTGATTATCGATCGAGATCAACCGCCAATAATAACCGGTATTGTCATTCAGGCTGGAATAATTAGTCACCGTGCTCAATTGAATGCTGTCCTGCGCTATCCCGGTAGTAGTGCTCACTATGATGCTGAAAGACGAATTCGCGGAAATCTCCAAAGTGGCCTTGACCGTGTCCCGGGAAAGTCCCTGCGAGTCAGGATCAGCGGAACGCCATTTCAAATACGTATTGCCGCTCGCTTCACCGCTTGCCGGGCTCAAGGATGTGCAGACCAAAGGGGCGTCGTTCTGTTTATTAAAGAAAAAATATTGCCCTCCCAGCGGGGTATACCCGGAAACAGCGTTGCTCGGGTCCTTGGCTTGGATGATCCAATAATATATGGAGTTGTCCTGCAAATTAGCGTAATTGGTGAATGTATTCAGCGCCTTGCTGACGCCGGTGATGCTGGCTTGACTGATCTCCGGCGAAGCGAAGGAGATATTATTATCTATTTGTATAGTATATAAAAGCGTATCTCCCGGATCAACATCATTGCGCGTCCAGGTAATGGAACCGGCGCCGGAGAGTTCGGTATTGTTTACCGGACCCAAAGGCGTGGAAAGGGTGGGGGCTTGGTTTCCCCCGGCATCGGTAAAGAAATGGCGCACTGAAGCGCTGCGGGTGGAATCGGGATAGTTGTCCTTGGCAAACACTCGCCAGTAATAGGTCACATTGTCCGTCAAGGCCTCGCCGCCGGTCAGGGTGTAACTGCTGAGACTTAAACCAGTCTTGCGTACATTGATACTGGCAAAATTGGAATCATCGTCTATTTCCAGGATATAACTTACCGCATCACCCGATACAGTGTTGGAGTCATAGGAATCCTGCCAATCCAAACCTGGCAGCACCGTAGCCAGTTCAGAACCGTGTACCGGACTGGTCAAATCAAAGCTATCTGGACGGCTGTTCATTTCAAGGGTAATATCCTGAAAACTGGGCACATTCATGCCGTCCGAAGTGTTTAAAATGGCCTGATATTGCACATAACGCTGTCTGCGAACCACGGAATTAAGCGATCCAACGCTGCCGCCGTTTACCGCATTATCAGCGGAACTAAAAGCCATGGCCCCGGACATTGAAGAATTATTGTCTGTCCTTACTTTCACCTGTATTGTCTGGCCATGCAACGTTTCGTTCCAATTAATAAAATACGGCCCGCTGGCATTAGCGCCCATATCGTATATCGAAGAGGTTAGATTGGTTGAATTAACAATGGTTATCAGGCTGGCGGACGCGCTTGGATTGGCAGTGCCGGAGAGAGTGACATACTCGACCCGGATCCTGCCGCTGCCGCCGTTGCCGCCGTCACCTGCCGCATTTTGTCCATTATATTGGGCCCCGCCCGCGGCGGTAACAAGACCAGTACCCAATGTCAAACCTGAACCGCGTAAAAAGATCGAACCACCGGATCCGCCGCCAGCGCCCCATTGGCCGGTAGCGGGCGGGATCGCGTCATACGCATTCTGGCCGTCGGCTGAAACTGTTCCGGTAACGTTTATGGCTGTCCCGGTTATCCAAATTAAGCCACCCCCATTTCCACCCTGCGGTTCACCGCTGTTGGGATGGCCGCCCGCGCCGCCGCTCCCCAGGAAAATAGTGGACAAATCAGCTGTTCCATAGGTATATCCAGCGACCCCAACGCATGTGGTAAATGGCTCTCCATCGGTTCCAGCGGTCCCGTAACTGCCGCCGCCGCCATTTACATACGTGCCGCCCGCGCCCCCGTTTGGCTGCCTTCCGGAATTAGCGCATCCATTATTATACCCGCCAATAATTGCAGTGGGATTGCCCCCAGGATAGCTCTCTCCCTTGTAGCCGTCGGTCCCGCCATAGCGGCCGCCCCGAAAACCGCACGCATTCGCGCTAATTGATCCTTCAACGGTAAGCGTGGCCCGGACGCGGAAAGCGATAATGCCGCCGGTATACCCGTCCCATGCAGGGCAAATGATTGATGCCCCGCTTTGGATGGATACAGTAGTAAAGTTAGGCACCCGTACTACTTGGGCGGCAGAGGCAGAGGCAACGTTCAATGTCCCGGAATAATAGCTGTTCGCCAAAACAGAATCCAGCGTCAAAGTATTTGTACCGCCCCCTGATGCGATGGTCCTGAATTCGTATGTACCAGCGTCTGTGGCGTGCTGCATCTGGATAATCAGGATTTCATCACCGTCGCTGAAATTGACGCCGTTATTAACTGATAGTGCGGTGGCTCCGGCGTTGGTTGTTGCCGCAGTAAGATAGGTATATTCGTTGACTGTGACCGATGCCCCGCCAATATTAATATTGTCCAAATAGGGAGTATTGTTACCATCATTAGAATGCAGAAACGCCTTAAATTTCAAAGTGCCGCTGCTTGCCAGAGTGCTGATATTAGTATTGATAATGGAAGCGGGGTTGCTTTGGCTGTAGGTACCATTGGAAACAGCCCAAGCGCTGCCTGTCCAATATTTCCATGTACTGCCATTGTCGCTGCTTAGGATGTATTGGACCGCGCTATTTGTCTTTGTGGCGGTTTCTGAAAAAGCCGATAATGCTGAAGTGAAAATATACCCGCTATTGTTAGTGACCGTAGGATCGGTGGTGATATAGGGTGGCATGGAAAGGTTGTATTTCTGCCCCACATAGGCCTCTATGACCTTGCGGTCTTCAGCTGAAAGGGCCGTGCCATACACCAGGATTTCGGCAATATCCCCGGTAAAATAATTGGCGTTTCTTCCGCCAATGCCATAGACCGCGGTATTGGTCGTGACGCCGGAAACAGTATTGTTGGCCAGAGCGGAACCGTTATTATATAGGTAATGGGTGGTTCCACTCCGTATTGAACCAAGGACATTCCAGTTATTGTCAGGAAAACTCCCGAAAATGCCAAAAGGCGAACCGCTTTCTTCTATTCCCCCGCCAAAAGAATTCACCGTGGAACTGTTTCTGCCAAGCCAGAACCCGTTGGCGTAATCTTTATCAAGCACCCGGTCGTACCCTCCTCCGATCGCAGTTGCTTTGAAAACCACAAAAACAGTAAAATCGCCCAAGGCATTGCCCGTGGCGGTGGATAGTTCCTGGGCGCCACTAAACCGCAAGACTGGTTTTCCATTAAGCGTATTGGTTTTATAAACCGGCCTTTTAGAGCTTGTGCTTTGCGTGGCATTGTTTCCGCTCGTGCTTAAGTCTCTCCACGTATCCACTGAATCCCCATCCGATTTCCCGGAAATGGAATCCGCGGCCATCCACAATAGTAGATTGGACGCAAAGGGCGCCGAAAGGGTGGTCAATTTCGCGCTGCCGCTGCTTATTCCCATCGCATTTGTATTGGAAAACGAATAGTTCGCGGCAGTTGAAAAAGTGTAGTTTGTACCCGTGCTTGAAGTGACTGTCAGAGTGCCATCAGCACCATCCCCTGTATTAATTTGCACCTGAATACTTATTTCTCCAGATGGATTATGGATTTCAACATTACCATTGTCTGATAAATATTTCGCTGGATTTGTCCATGCTGTTTGGCCGTTACCGCCTGACCAATCGGTCTGAATCCATTGAGTGGCAGCAAATGAATATACTGTAACTAAAAAAACAGTATAAACTAATAAATCAATCTTTATCTTCATAAAATATACCTCAATAAAACATTTGATTAGTTATATATGTTTCAATATCATGGCTTTATGTGTTATTTTATCTACAATATTTAGTAAATATTGAAATTTCCATGATATATTATACATCATAATTAATAAATTCTGTTATTTACATCACATTTGACCAATATTCCAAACTAGTTATGCAATATCTATTCCTTATTTAACAAATATGCCATTCTTAAGTTAATCATTAACTTAAAGTAGTCAATACTTTTTATTTTTCTTCAATTCCAGGAACTTTTTTCCATGTCCTTGCCTATATCGCAGACCTCCAGATCAGAACCAGCAGGTCATTGAATCAGCGCCTTATGCGCTTAGACACGGCATGCCAGGTAGTGGTTATTTATTCAGCTCATCAGTAACTGTGTGCAAACCAGCATGAAGGTCAGATAGAATGGATCATTACTTGACTCATAGTTAACTACCGGGTGCAATGATTGCTGTTCCGTAATTTTTCTTTGTGCATTTATCCTTTGAAGCTGTTTACGTCAACATGTTATTTTGATAGAAGAACAAAAAGGGAACCTCAATGGCCATGCTGATTACCGGCGCAAACGGCTTTGCCGGCCGCCATGCGCTCACCTTCTTCCTCGAACACACCACCTATCAGGTGGTCTGCGTTGACCTTAAAAATACAGACCAGCTGCAGTCAGACCGGGTGCGCTATATAGACTGCGACCTGGGTTCGTCCGACGCGGTCCGCGCCATGATCAAAGAGACGCACCCAAGAAAAATGCTGCACCTGGCAGGCATCAGTTCTGTCCGCTATTCCCTCGAACAGCCCGTTGCCACCATCCAGGCCAATGTAAACCAGGTCCTCAATTTGCTTGAGGCGATCAGGGTCGAAAATGTGCCAACAAAGGTGCTCATGGTTTCATCGGGCGAAGTCTACGGTTCGCCCATGAACGAGGAGGCCTTCAGGACCGAGACCCATGCGCTCAAGCCTGAATCGCCATATGCGGTAAGCAAGGCGGCCATTGAACTTATCGCGGGCCAATACCGGAAATCCTACGGTATCAAGACCATTGTTGCCAGGCCCTTTAACCATACGGGTCCTGGCCAAGCTGAAACCTTCGCCCTTCCCAGCTTTGCGAAAAAACTCGCTGATATCCGGCTCCACGATCTCGAACCGGTAATTTATACGGGAAATATCGAAATAGAACGCGATTTTCTCGATGTGCGCGACGTGGTGCGCGCCTACCATGTATTGCTTGAGCAGGGAAAGGTGGGCGAAACATACAATATCTCTTCGGGTAAAGCGCAGCCCCTGCGCTGGATTGTCGAGGAAATGATCCGCCGCACAGGAATTGACATCGAGATTCGGTCTGATACAAAACTCGAACGGTCCGTGGACATTCCCCTGCTGGTGGGCAGCAACGCGAAGATCGCAGCCGATACTGGCTGGAAACCGGAAATAGAGCTTACCGATACGTTGAAAGACCTGATTGATTACTGGATGAAGAAGCTCGGGGACTGAGTACCGTTCCCGGGAATCCCCCGGTCTATATCAGAATGTCATGTTCAGGCCGATTAGTCGCCAATCAATTCCTGCAATCTCGCATTGTATAACGTAAAAACCGCGTACAACTCCCTGAGCATTTCCCATGGCCGCTCTGCAACACAATTTTCCACCAGGGCCTTGTAAAAACCAACAACACTTTGCCACTGCTTGTCTTTGAATGAAATGCGAGCAACGTGTTCGTCAATGCTCTTTATCGCAGCCGCAATATCAACAAGCGTCTGCCGCTGGGGTCCCTGCTGCATGGCGGCAATGGCCTGCCGGAGCATGCTGGTCCCGTCTGCCACAAGGCGCGCAAACTGCGAAATTTCCTCAGGCACTGCTCCCCGTTCCTCTTCCCCGCATGCGACAATGGGCATGGCGCCAATGACCGAGAGCAGAAAACGCCTGGCAGCATGATAATGACCGTTCAACCAGCATCCGCATTGGCCGCAGTGAGTGGCGAACATGCGCGCCGGATCCGGGAGCGGCCCGCCTTGCACCATGGAAAGCGCCGCCGCGGCCACTGTTGCGGGATCAAAATCGCGGGTGCACACAGGATCGTTGCATCGCATACCCTGTCTGCAGGGATGGCACTCCCTGGCGGCGGATAAGATCACATGACCGTGACCATAGGGTCCGTCAAAGGCGGGCTGGGACGTGCCGCACGAAAGCACCAGGCAGCGCACGCCAGTGGCTGCGGCAAGGTGCATGGGACCTGTGTTGCAGGTGACCAGCAGCGCCGTATGGCAGAGAACGCCAAGCAGACCGTCAAGATCGCAGACAAGCGGGATTGCTCCCGCCCGTTTGGCTATGCGCTCAGCGCGCGTGCGTTCAGCCGGGGCGGCAAGCACCGCAACCTGGCAATGCCCGGAAAGAAACCGGCCCGCTTCCGCGAACACGTCTTCGTGCACTGCACGATACGGGTCGGCCGCCGTGGTCTGCATGCATACCAAGGGCCTGCGTTGATCAATACCATGCTGAGCGAGAATTCCGCTGCCAAGTGCCGGGTTCGCCGCCCCTTCCTTGAGATAAAAGGCCGGTTCCATGGGGCCAGCCGCGACCGAATGTCTCAACAGGTCTGAAAAGTTGAAAATAGGCGCTCCCGGTGTATTGATAAAGTTCCAAAGATACGCTGTTGCCGGATCGGAAAACTGCGGCCGTCCGGCCGCGGTGAGCAGCATGCCAATGCGTTGGGGCGCGGCAATACGGCTGAGTACTTGCGCTGCCAGCGTTGAATACGAAAAATTATATATGGCGTCGTACGAGGGTTCGCAAAAAGGCTGCAAGGGTTTGCGTGTATCAAAATAGCATATCGCGTCAATGCCGGGAATAAGGCCCGCGGGCCAGGCGTATTCGGGTAACACGGCAAGGGTGATATGCGCATCAGGATGTGTGTGCCGCAGGGTGATCATGGCGGGAATGGATTCAATCAGATCGCCCATGCGGGCGATGTTGAAAACAAGGATGTTCATGCTACAAGAAAAATACCCTGAGGACACCAAGAGAGGCAAGGAGGAAAAGGAGGGAAAAAAGGCCTGTACATGCGCCATTCATTGGTTTATAGCGGCATGACATGACAAGAAGAATTGCCCGGGCAGGGCTTGACGGAAAACCTACTTGCCTATCATGTCCCTCAGCGTTATCTCAGGGTGATGATACCGCTCGTATCGCGGCGTCTTCTTGCCGAATTGAATCGCCAGCCTAGGACACCATTGGATGCACGCCAGGCACTGTTCGCAGCCATGGTTCCATACAGGCTTTGTATCGGACATGGTGATGTTCTTTGACGGACATATTTTCACGCAAATCCCGCACGAATTGCATTTTTCATCGACCCAGAAGCTCTTGTCCATTTTGGGAATCTGGTTGTGGCTCAGTTTGTACAGGAGTGTGAATACTACCCTGTGCCACAGCGGGCCTTTTTCAACAGGCCTCTTTTCCTGGGACCGGACAATGCCCGCTATCCGTGAGAGTTTCTCCAGTGCCGCGCTGCATCGCGGTTCCCATACCCGTCTGGGTCCGGGACTGCCCCAAGGGATGTAATTAGAGGGCATCACAAGGTCAAAACCTGACGCGAGTTCGCGCCCGTTCCGCGCCATGAGCTGTTGCAGCTGCACCAGTGTATTTGCCACCTGGCCGCCGTTGGTCGCAATGGCAAAGATATAGGGTGACCCGTTACCCTTCAGTTTGTCCGCAAAATGTCTGACTCGCGCTGGAAGGCCCCAGATGTACACTGGAAAGACCAGGCCGATCACAGGTGCGTCAACAGAAACTGTTTCAAGGCCCGGTGCAGGCATGGGCGCAATCTCCGCATCGGGCAGTTCGCGGGCAAGCATTCGCGCGGCCCATAGAGAGTTGCCCGTGCCCGAAAAATAATAAAGTACCGTTTTCATGTATTCCCTTTGTTGATTGTTCTCTCATAAATATACTTGTTTTTACGGTAAAAAATCAGTTACCATTTTTATCGTGCATGCGTAAATTCAGGGATCACGATACAATAAGGTTTTTATTGGGCAACATTGAAAATTCTACTCTTATTACTTTACTTATCAACGACTTAGCATTAATAATCCCAAAAAATAACCATTATTAAATTTTGGTAATATTTTGTACCAGATTTGGTTGGTTTTCCACTTTTTTCGCGTGTTTCAAAGATTTTGTTATTCTTTCCAATAATTAGTCGAAGCATTTGGTCCATTTTTAATGTATTTTTTCTATAAATTAAGTACCCCAAAAGATGGAGGCTTTGTATGAAATTCGCTCAGTCTGTCTTTTTTCCGGCTTTAATCGCGCTCCTTTTGTTTCTATGCGCACCTGCCCCATGCCAAGATTCCACGCGTATCCTGTTTATTGGCAACAGTTTTTCCTTGCGGCTGCCCACAACACTTGTGCGTAGCTTTGCCAGGGAAAGAGGCTACCATGTGTATACAAAGGAAATAATCAAGGGGGGTACGCGCTTGGAAGGCCAATGGGCAGATACCACCACACTGCATGAAATACGCGTAGGAAATTACGATTATGTGGTTCTCCAGGGATATCAGGTGGATTATTCAGATTCAAAATTCAGTTTATACGCTGATTCATTTAATCAGGTTGTGACCGCTGCAGGGGCAAAATCTGTTTTTTACATGACATGGGCATATGTCACTCAAAAACCCAGATATGATTCCACCAATCTTGTCTGGTTTCCGTCAAGACAGGACACCATATCCCAAATATATATGAACGCAGTGACCTCTCTTGGGGCATTGGTCTCGCCGGTTGGATTCGCCTTTGACACGGTCATCAAGGAAGATCTGTCTTTTCCGCTCTGGTACACCGATGGGTATCATCAGTCTACTGAAGGCGGATATCTCGGTGCGTGTGTTTTCTTTGCGGCATTTTTTGGAGAAGACCCGACCGGGTTGACATCATTTGGCACTTATTATACCGGAGCCACCATAGATTCCGCGACAAAAGCATATCTGCAACACATGGCATGGGTTACCGTTAACAAGCCGGAATTGAATCAATATATTCCGTATAAATATACAACAAAGACAACAACTTGCTTTGTAGCTGATAAAAGCCAGTTCCAGATCACGTGCTCGCCCAATCCGTTTAACCCCCGGACATGCATTACTTTGGAAAATTATAGATTTCAAATTACGGATTACGAATTAGGCATTTATACTATTTCTGGAAAACTGGTCAAGAGCTTGACACCGGACATTCGTAATTCTTTTGTATGGGACGCTTCCAACCAGCCAAGCGGCGTCTACATAATCAAAGCGACTGCCGGGGGCGCACGCATAGCGAAAAAAGTTTTATTGACAAAATAAGGGGCGTTAATTCTCAACAAGGGGAGGGTTTCATGGTACGAGTCCTATTATTTGCCTTGACCTTATCAGCTTCTTTGTTCGGCGCAACCCCAACCAATATGACGGGCTTTTTTCGTTCAGGCCAGGTTTTTCTTACCTGGGATGAAGTGACAAACGGGCAAAATTATATTATTTACAGGAGCACGGCGCCCATAACAGCCGGCGACCTGACAACGGCCAATAAAAGATATGAAGTCGCCCCGAACTCCTCGTTCAACAGGGTCCTGGCGCACCTTGCCACCAATGCGGACAGGTCTGACATGCAATTGCTGACCCCGCCATGCTCGGTCAGCAGGAATGTCGTTGTACCGCTCGATACGTCCTTAACAGGCAACGTGACGGAGATTCCAGCCGGGACCGGCGTGGCTGTTTTCACCACACATGTTGCCGGTACCTATTATTACGCTGTCACGGCCGTGGTTGGCGGCGTTGAAGACAAGTCCATTGGCGCTGGCAATGCCATTGGTGCTATTACCGAAACAGTCCAAGACGCAGCGCCAGTGCTCTTATACCAGTCAGGGATAAAATGCGCGCGTCTCTATCTGCTGTATACTGACGTTGATTCGTTTAACCCCACATATAGCGGCACCTATGCGTGGCCATTCTGGGTTGGTGTCAAACAAAACTATGCCACTACCTCTGACAAGGTCGACCTTCGCCTGACCATTGAAGGAATGGATGGCACCATCCGCTATACCCAGAATTATGCCGCGTGGAATTCGGACGGCATAGAAGTAAAAGCGTGCGAAACAGGCAGTTGGTGGTTCGGCTATAGCCAGACCTATCAGTTTGACACAAGTAAATACGCGCCAACCGGTTCGAGCCCAATATCAGACCAGGGGCCTGTTGTTAATTTTGTCCAGGCCCGGATAATGAATTTCCTGAAATGGATGATCCAGGTAGAGCCATATTATGCCAATAGAATAGACACCAACCAGATATATGTTGCCGGCGGTTCAATGGGCGGCGGAGGCACATTGCTGTTCTTGCAATACTATCCTGATTTTTTCGCTTATGGTGATGGCAAAGTTCCGCCGACGAATTTTCTGGAAACAACCTGGACATGGCTGCGGCAATGCGAGGCGCGATGGGGATCGCACACCAACGATGATATAAAGGTCCATTTCACAGGCTGGCGCAGCGAAAGGCTTGAGCAGGCATATGGTGGGATGATCCTTCATCAATTCCTTAATGTAGAACAGATGGTCCTTTCCATGGAAGGAATGGAACTGCCATGGATAACATTCTGCAGCGGAGGGAAAGACGGCAGTGTGACTTGGCCGCAGCAAGGCAGGAATTATTATACAAATTTGAATGCCTCACGGCGCGGTTGGAACGGCGGATGCCAAGGCGCTTCCGGCCACGACTGCGGCGGACTCGTGAGCGGCCAACCGCAATTGAGTACCATACATAAGAACAATTCTTTCCTGGCTTTTTCAAACGTATCCGGCAATCCAGCTCTGCCGCTGCCAGATGTTACGGATTCCATCTTTTATATTTTCAACAAACACCTCATCTGGAGCACTCCGTATTATAAAGTTGGCAACTACCAGAACCAGGTGGACCAGATTAACCGGTACGAGATTGTCATAGCCTCGCTTACCGGCGACAACACAGCTGACATAACCCCCCGCAAGCTCCAGCAATTCGTTGTCACCGAAGGTGCGGATTATATTGTTAAAAACACTGCTGTGAATGATACAAATACCGTGTTTCAGATTGATACAATTACAGCAGACAGTTTTAATCTGATTACATTCAGGAATTTTCAGATTAAATCAGGCGACCAGAACACCGGCGGCAGCCGCTTTATCATGGTCCCGGTTGATCCTGTTTCTGAGGTAGCGGCCCAATCATTAAAAACCAATGATATGTGCATCACAGTTTCCCCGAATCCGTTCAATCCAACGACTGAAATAAAGATCACGAATTATGAATCGCAGATTATAAATGAATTAAAGGTTTTTAATCTTAAAGGCGAACTTGTCAAGGATTTCTCACCGCACGTCCGTAATTCAAAATCCGTAGTCCGTAATTCAATACTGTGGGACGCGTCCAACCAGCCAAGCGGCGTCTATATAATCAAAGCCAGGCTCGGCAACAGGCAATTGGTAAATAAAATCGTTCTTACACGATAATGGCGGCAGCTGCTTGCGACGGATGCTGCTAAAAAATTAGTTTGTAGTTCGTTGGGGTTGTACCATATCAACCCCATTTTTTAAAGGCTGTTATTAAGCGCATAACGAACTGAGCAAAGCCTTGTTGGTGAAATAAGTAAAAAAAGAAGGGGGGCGCATGCGATTGCTATCCTTGCTCTTGGCAGTGATGCTGTTTCCTTTGGCAGGGTCTGCCCAGCAAGACCGTGTCAATGCATTGTATCCCGAAAATTTGATTTACGAAGGAGCATTCACGCTCAACGCCGGGGCCTCGGTCGGTGACTACGGCCGGTTTGGGTATGGCGGCGATGCTTTTGCGTATTATCCAGATGGCGATCCAAGTGGAACGAACGATGGATACCCTGGTTCATTGTTCGGTGCAGGCCATGCATCCGGCAATTATATAACCGAAGTGACTATTCCTGTTCCAGGTTTTTCAGCCACAAAAAGTTATACTGATCTCCCCCGTACGTCTCCAGTGCAGCCTTTTGCGGATCCATTCACCGGGCTTCCGGATTATCAAAGAATGGGTGTTTGGGGCCTCGCATATCTTTCCGCCCAGGGGCAACAGAGTTCGGGAAAACTATATGCGAATATTGGCAATGATTATGCCGCTCTGCCAAATCAGGTGCATATGGCCTGGCTCGATGTATCGCTTTCCAATCCCAATACCGCGGGATTCTGGCGCCTGGGCACCTACTCGCAATGGGACATTGGCCATTATATGTTTGAAATACCCAAGGACTGGGCTGACCAATATGTCCCGGGAAAGACCCTCGCGTGCGGCCGTATGCGCAACTGGGGCGCCGAAGGACCAAATCTTTTCGCCTGCGCGCCATGGGAAAACGGCAATCCTCCTCCGGCCGGAGATACACTCGACGGCACACCGCTGATGCATTTTACCGGCAAATCCGATAAAGGGTTTTCCGTATGCAGCTGGTATAAGGCTGGCGCCTGGCTGACCTATGGCCAGCGGTCAGCGGTCGTCATGTATTGTACACAGAATTACAGCCTTGACTTCAGCTATTTCAGCGGGCCGTTTGGCGCTGGCATGTATCCCACGCTTCTCTTTTACGATCCAACCGACCTCTCCGAGGTTGTTCAGGGCTCCAGGAACGAGTGGGACATACGGTGGTATGCCCGGAAAAACCTGGACCTCTGTTTTACCGGTGAGAAATTAGGTCCCCGAGGCGGAAATCTTAACATGGAGGATAATTATTTCTCGCCAGGAGGCCTGGCATACGACCGCCAGCGCGGCCTGTTGTATGTCGCCCAAACGCTGGTCAAGACCTCGGGCGAACCGCAGCCGGTCATCCACGTATTCCGTATCGATACAACCGCTGCCTTGGCCGGACAGAATGCGGCCAGAAAAACCAATGGAACACCCGTTCTTTCCGTCTGTCCCAATCCGTTCAATCCAATGGTAAAAATAACAATTACAAACCCTCCGGCAGGGCTCGGGACAAATGCAAAATTAAAAATTACAACTCCTGAATTGAAGATATTCGATATACGGGGCAAAGAGGTAGCTGATTTATCTTCAAATATCAATAGTTCAAAATTCATAATTCGTAATTCTGTTATATGGAACGCTTCAGGATTGCCCAGCGGCATGTATGTACTGTATTTAAAAACAAGCGGCCGCGTATTTTCAAAATCCATGACACTGCTAAAATAAGGGGGCGCACATGAAACAGTACCACTATATCGTTGCATTCCTTTTTGTTGCGTCGTTTTGGTGCTTTGCACAGGAACCCGCGGTTGGCTGGACAAAGGAAATCGCCAAAGATAGCCTGCCTGCCAAGTCGGGTGATCAATCCGGCATTAGGTCACACAGTATATGCGAGACCAGCAACCATGGTTTTGCCATGACCGGCCATTGCTGCTGCTCGCATTGCAACGGCGACCTGTATATTGTCCGCACTGATTCCGCGGGAAACATCCTATGGACCCAGCGGTACGACGACAGGGCAAGGGACGAAGTGGGCAATTGCATACAGGAGACATCAGACCGCGGTTTCATTATCGCCGGTGTCTCTGAAAATCCGGCCAGCAACAGGGCCGATGGCTATGTGATTAAGACCGATTCTCTGGGTGTGTTGATTTGGGAAACAATAGCAGGAGATACATCCTATGGCCGCCTTGAAGTCCTGTATGCTGTCCAGGAAACGTTTGACCATGGGTTCATAGCCGCCGGATACGCGTCCTCCAATGGAAACAGCGACGCCTATCTTGTTAAACTGGATGCAAACGGCAACATACTCTGGTCCAAAACAGTTGGAGGGCAACGGAACGATTGGGTGCGGTGGGTAGAGCAGACAACTGACAGCGGATTTATTTTTTGCGGTGCTACCTATTCATTCGGCGCCGGAGGGTCTGATGCATATGTGGTCCGCACAAACGCTGCCGGCGACACTCAATGGACAAGGACTTTTGGCGGCAGCGAAGTAAATGACGGGGCGTATTGCATACGCCAAACAACCGGCAATGGGTTCATCATGACAGGGCAGACCAATGATTATACCGATATCTACCTTGTCCGGCTCGATGTGCAGGGAGACCTGGTATGGGAAAAAGCCGTTGGCAGCGACACCACTTCTGAATGTGGCCGTACCATACGCCAGACGCCAGACAATGGTTTTCTCATTGGCGGCCATACCGGGGTTGACACGGCAAACAGTTTTTTTGTGCGTACCGATGTTTCCGGCAATGTTTTGTGGACTAAAACGCTCGATCCTGGCGGGACCGCTCATTGCAGTTATATCCATTCGTTGCAACTCACCTTGGGCGGAGGCGTGATAGCGGCAGGATGGAGCGGATACGGAGACACACAGGCGGACCATAGGATATATCTGATAAAATTATTAGGCCTATAAGTAAACTATACTATATCAGCGGGGCGCTTCCCCTTCCCCGCTGAACCATCCTCATTTCTCTTGCGCACAGTACGCCACCCGTAATATATTATCCACTACAATTAGGGGGGTGTTATGACAAAATCAATTCTCGTTGCAGTTCTGTCCATTTTTCTCATCGCGCACATTGAGGGCGCCATCAGACTCAAACACCACTATGGCCAGACCTTTGTGGTCTTTCCGCGTGGCGCAATCACCACTGACTCATTCGTGGTCTATCGCTCGGCAACTGTCATTGATGCGGGTAACTATGCCAGCGCCACTCAGCTTGCGCGGCTGCCCTATGACTGCTACTGGAACATCTGCCTGCTGGCAGGCTATGCCTCAAAGACCTTCACTAACTTTGTTATTGATTCCATGGGCCAGTCCCTTGCAGCAGACACAGGCATGTTCGCCAATACCTCAAAACAGCACGGAACTTTTTACTATGGCGTTAGCCAGGTAACAGGCGGCAGTCCCACATTCCTTGGCAGCGCGTCTATTGTTGAAGATTCCAACGAGATTCCCGTGCCCCTATGGGTCGATGCGCGCGTGAACGCGGGAAAGATCGAGGCTGTCCATCTTTTGCAATACATGGACTTTAGCACATGGAACCCCAAGTGGCAAAGTTATGCCTATCCATACCAACTGAAAATCCCTTCTGATTACTATACAACGTCCCTCAGACCCGACAGCACAAAGAGATTCCGCTTCAGCTACCAGCTTCACGGGCTTGGAGCAGGCGGCGGCAGCAATACCCTTGGTACGGTTTCCGGCGCCGGGTGGTTCGATTTGAACGTGGTCGATGATGACGGTGACGGCCGCAGCACATGGCATTACGGATTTGCCAATAGGTGCAGGGCAAACCCTTCGGGAAGCGGCGGGGCTGACGCCATTGCTCCCGGTGACACAGTATACAATTACACGCAGTACCGGTATCTTAAAATGCTCGAATACATGCAAAGCGGCAAGGATTGGCTCATTCCGGACTCCAACAATATCTACCTCAAAGGCGGGTCCATGGGAGGCACAGGCGTCATCCAGTTCCTGTTTCAATACCCCGATCTTTTTGCCGGAGGCTTCAACAGCATTGGCATCACCAACTGGATCAATGTGGGCGATTCAGGCAGTGCGGGGTATAAAAACGGCAATGGCGTTCGCAACTGGGGACCCTGGGTCTCAAACCAACTGCCTTGGATCGATATGTACCGCAGGGAAAAAGGAGATACTACCATACCAACCTATTGGAAAGGTACGAACATTTGGGAACGGCTTTCTATGAGGGCATACTGGATCGACAGCGTGTACCTGCCAAACCTTGTTGAAAAAACGCAGACAGTCTATTACCTGGGCAAGCACAATTCCAACGACATGAATGTTGGCTGGCCCGAGAACGGCTATCCCTTCAATCTTGAAAACTCTCCGCTCTGGAAAGGCAAACTCCATCACGAGGAATGGAACGAATTCGGGGGCCACAATTCTGGCGACGGATACGGACCCGTGGCCCAAGGTGAGAATTACGCAAAGAACAAGGCGCTCTTTGCCATGCACAATGCCACGGTGGACGAGATCCAGGCAAGCAGGGACTACCGCTTTCCAAGGGGCGGCATGAACAGGCGCGTGGTATGGGACCCAGCGACAACAAAGGACTACGCCGAATCCCTGAGCGTTCAGATCAGATATACGCCCGTCATGTACCCCTTTGAGTTCTACCGTATTCCTGACCCGCGGTACGACAACACCCAGCAATGCCCCTACCCGTGCTTTCCCGGTGTGTTCACGGTTGACATTACCCCGCGGCGCGTCCAAAATTTCACGGTAACGCCCGGCCAGCAATACCACTGGTACCGCAATGGTATTGACATGGGCACAATAACAGCGCAAGCTGCGCGGCCCGGTTCCCCAGATGGCATTGTGACCATACCAAATTATGATTTCCACCAGGGCACGGTCACCTGTACAAATACCGCGACACTCACCACCCTCACGATTAAGTCAGGGGCAGGATCTATTCCTGAGGATGTTGTCTCGCCCGGGTCCATTTCAGGGCTCGAGCTCGTGTCAAACGAGCCTACAACAGAGTTCCTGGGACTGGGAAGATACTGGGCAAACTACGATTCTGTCGATCTTGTTAAACGGGATTTTAATTATATTACCCTGCGTTTTCCAGCGTCCGGCGATGATGGCAACACCGGCATGTGCACCAGGTATATACTGAGAATATCGGGTAATTCAGGCGATGTTGCGGCAAGCCCGACCATTGTCCGGTATCTGCCTGCGCCGGTTCCGGCTGGCCAGAGTGTTGAGTTCACCTTTGGCACCTATTTCCTTTCCAGCGGCACGTATTACATGGCCGTGGAAGCGTATGACGAGAACAACAACAGTTCGGGCATTTCAAACGTCATCAATACCTCTGTTACCTTCAGCGACAACGGCGGCACCATACGCATACATTACACCCAGCTCGATTCCCTGCTGGCAACGCTTGGTCCGGAGGGCCGTCTTGCCAATGCGCAGGCATTGGACCTGCCGCTCCTTGGGGTGTGGCCCAATCCTTTTAATCCGAACGCAGTCATCAGGTGCTTTGTACCCGCACGCATTGCAGGAAACGAGGTCTCGCTGGCCGTATTCGACGCACGTGGCAGGTGCGTACGGACCTTCAGCGCCCTGCAGACAGGTGTTGGCAACCGTATTGTATGGACTGGCACAAACAACGCAGGCATTGCACTTGCGTCAGGTGTATATGTGGTTAGGCTCAAGGCAGGCGATATGTCCCTTGAACGGAAAGTGACGCTACTGAAATAGCTGTTGACCAATAAAAATAAGCGCCAAATTCCAGTATTATTGCCTTTTCCAAAGAATTTGGCGCTCTTTTCTTAAAATATTGAAAGCATTGCCCGCCCTTTTTCTGTATATTATCATCAAAAGAACAAAAAAACAGAGGAGTAATTCATGACCAAACACTTGGTGGGCATAGTAATGGCCTGTTTGATTCCATATGCGGCCATGCCTGCTGAACAGGCGGCTCAGGCATCTGTAACTGTCAAACGGTACGCTTTTACAGGCGGTCATAAGGAAGAAAGCATGTGGAGCGCCCTGTACGGCGCCCAAAGCGGTAAAATCTATATAGGATTATGCACGCATGCTGAGGCGGCCCATTTCTATGAGTTCGACCCCGAGACCAGCACAATGACCCATATTGCAGACATGACCCAATTTCAGGGCGAACGTGGCAAGGGCATCAGGACAACGGGGAAAATCCACGTGCGCATGGGCGAAGACAGCGAAGGAAATATTTATTTCGGGGGCTTGTGCGAGGACACGGGCCCTGAAGCCATTGACGTGGCCAGTTATCCTGGACCGCATTGGTACCGGTACAATGTGAAAAAACAGCAGCTCGAAGACCTTGGTCTCATCAACCGCTACTGGGGGCTCCTTGGCATGATCATGGACCCCAAACATATGTGCCTGTTTGGCCTGGCAGAGGATGGTAATTTATACAAGTACGACATTAAAAAAGGCATTACCTTTGACCTTGGGCGGGTGGACGACTGGGACATTGGCCGGACAATCTTTGCCGATGATATGGGAAATGTCTATGGCTCTTTTCCTGTCAACCGCATATGGAAATACGCTGTTGACAAGGACCAGGTGGTCGATTTCCCGTTCATCAGGCTTCCGGAAGACCTGCAGGCGCTGCCCAGGACAATGTCAAACCCCATGATAGACAGAAAAACCATCTGGCGTGTGATCGAATGGGACCCGGTCAGCAGGGCGGCATACGGCATCATGGGAGCAGGCTCCTTGCTCTTCAAGTATGACCCGTACGATGGTTCTGAAGGACGCCTCACTCCCCTGATAAAACTGTGCGCTCCCCAGTACCTTGAGGCAAAGGACGCGCGCCAGACCCCGTTTGCCACACTCGCCCTGGCCATTGACCAAAAAAACCATATCCTCTATTTTGCGCCTGTCTCGCACGGCTCTTTTGACTACACGGGAATATCATGGGACGTACACGACGAGGAAAAGACCGCCGCGAAGCTTGCGGGCGGCCAGTTCGCCCCACTGTCGGTACTGGTTTCGTATAATATCGACACTGGCAAACGCCGCGATTTCGGCGCAATGAGAACCGAGGACAGCCGCATGGTATATGGCCTTGGCGGCGCCTGTTGGGGGAAAAAAGACGGCAAAATATACTTTGTCGGTGCTGTTGAGGAAAAAGACCCATCAAAAATCGCGGCAAAAGTGCAGCGAAAATATCCATTCAGCATGGCGCTGGTGTGCTTTGACCCGGTCCAGTACAAATGAGTTTTTTACCGATCACTATGCAGACAAGGGAGAAACATATGAACATATCAGGAAAATCAATCGTGTGCTCTGTTTTCAGCGTGCTCGTGCTTTCAGGCGCTGTGACTGCGCAGAAATGGGTGAATCCCAATTTTGACGCGCAACGCCTGGATTACCGCGACCTGGGATATCCTGGCGCCAATGAGATCGAAGCCGACAACAGCCCCATTACAGCGCTGCTCTCACATACAAACGGCAAAGTGTACGGCGCAACCAGCGGCGACCAATCATACCTCTTTTTCTTCGACAGGACCATAAACAAGGTGCGGCCGTTGGGAAAAATACCCGCTTCCCGTGGCGTGCACCACTGTCTTCTCGAAGGCGGGGATGGCAAAATTTTCATCGGGACCGGATTAAACATCCTTGAACAGGTCATTCTGATAAAAAATTTTCCCGGAGGCCAGCGGGCAATAGAAAACCAGTTGTGGGAAGACATTAAAGCGCCCTATAAGGCGTATGAAGGCGGTCATATTTTTGTGTACGATCCGGTTAAGGGCGATGCGCAGACATATCTGCCCGAGGACAAATGCCCTGTTGAGGACCTGGGCATACCTATGAAGGGAAATTCCATCTACGCGATGACATGGAACAAAGACCGCACAAAAATCGTTGGCATTACCTATCCTGACGCCCATTTCTTCATGTATGATTTGAAAATAAAAAAAGCGAAAGATTATGGAAAGTTGCTTTCCGTAAAAGTGTATTCCGGACCGGAACGGACATGGAGGAGCGTTCCCCGGGCGCTGGTATGCGCTAAAAACGGGAACATATACACATCCGGCGACCATGGGTTAATGGTATACTATGACCAGGGAAAAGACGCCCTCGTAAAAACATCCATGCGTATTCCCGGCGAGTATTACGAGACGTGGAACTACTATGGATATCCCGTGATCGAACAGCTGATAGAGGACGTTTCAGGTATGATTTTCGGAAGCACCAGCGATGGTTTTATTTTTTCCATGGACCCCTCCGAAGAAAAAATCGTAACCCTTGGCAAACCAAGGCTAAGCAGGCGCGTCCGCGCCATGACAAGGGGTAACGACAACCGTCTCTACATGATATGCGGAGAGTTCCAGGAACCATGCAAGATGTACTCGTACGATATGTCCGGCAAGGAAGGGTTTTTCGATATGGGCGTTCTCGGGGTCGACCGGAGCCCCTATTACGCCAAACGGCCCTACCAGTTCGACGCCATGGCCGTTGGCATCGACGGGTCAATATTCATCGGAGAAAGCGAGCGTAGGGCAAAGCTCTTTATTTATATTCCTGGAGCCAGGGTGTATGACGGTATATTGAATCCGAACAACCCCCGGTACAATCCCGAGTAAAAGACCGTGTATATGAACCGTTGTATCGTGCTACTCGTCTTCTTGACGCTGCTCGTTCCCGGGTGCCTGTCGAAAGACCGCAAAATCTGCAACCTTAAAATCGCCCATGGTCTTACCAGCGATCATCCTATCCACCAAGCCATGATCTATCTGGCCAAACGCGCCCTTGAAAAGTCGGACAGCACACTCATCATCGACATCTATCCCAGCGAGCAATTGGGAAATGAAAAAGACTGTATAGAACAGCTCCAGTTTGGCATATTGTCTATGACCAAGGTCTCCAGCTCGCCCCTCGAAAGCTTTGTGCCAAAAATGAAGGTCTTTGCGCTGCCATTTCTCTTCCGTAATGCGGAACACAAATGGAAGGTCTTAAATGGCCACATCGGACGGGAATTGCTGCTGGCGTGCGAGCCCAAAGGCGTGCGCGGTCTATGTTATTATGACGCAGGCGCCCGCAGTTTTTATACCAAATCAAAGCCCATTCTGCGCCCGGACGATCTCAAAGGGCTCAAGATCCGCACCCAGCAAAGTCCTATGGCCATTGAAATAATCAAAGTACTGGGAGGGTCGGCCACGCCCATCCCATGGGGTGAACTCTATACCGCGTTGCAGCAAGGGGTGGTCGATGGCGCGGAAAATAACGAACCAAGTCTATACACCTCAATGCATTATGAGGTCGCGAAAGAGTATAGCCTGGACGAGCACACCATGGTGCCCGACATCCTGCTTATCAGCACAATCCAATGGGAAAACCTGAGCGATTTTCACAAACGCGTTTTACAGGAAGCCGCGGATGAGTCCGTGGTCTATCAACGGACGCTCTGGGCCGCATTTGTGGAAAAAGCCATGGCTGAAATGAAGGCCAAGGGGTTGCATGTCTATTACCCGGACAAGGCCCCTTTTATGGAACAGGCCAAAAAGATGTACAAAACATTTGAAGGCACGGAAATCGGCGACCTGGCAAAAAGAATCCAGGAGGTTGAATAGGTGTGGAAACCCATTAAAAAAACGCTCGATCGTTTTTTAGAGGCCTTGGTTGCGTTAGCCATGGCCGTCCTCACCATCGATGTACTCTGGCAAGTCATCACCCGCTTCATCCTGAAAAATCCGAGCAGCTGGACCGAGGAACTGGCCACCAATATGATGATCTGGGTGGGACTGCTCGGGGCCTCCGTGGCGTTGAAGTACCAGGCCCACCTTGGCATCGATTATTTCGTCAATAAACTTGGCGAAAAGAAACGGCTGTGGACCGAGGTCATTGCCTATCTATCAATATCTTTATTCGCGGTTTTTGTGATGATTCTCGGTGGATTACACATGGTAGTCATCACCTTTCGGTTCGGACAGCTGACGCCGGCCCTTGGAATTCCCGCTGGTTACGTGTATCTCGCGGTCCCGGTGTCAGGGATCTTTCTCGCCATCTACGCCATTGAATTTCTTATTGAGACGCTGCTAAAACTTAAAAATTACGGTACTCGTCAGAATGCGGCATTGATTAAAAACGGGTAATGGAAAACATGGATTTGCCTCTCATTGTTTTGGTTGTCAGTTTCCTGCTGCTGTTAATGGCGAACATACCCATTGCGTTCGCGATCGGCATTTCCTCGCTGTTCACTCTCTATGCAATTGGCGGCTTGCCGGAATGGTTAACAATGGCGCACCAGATCGCCACGGGAATAGACAGCTTTGCGCTGCTCGCGATCCCTTTTTTCATTCTTGCCGGACAATTGATGGGCCAGGGCGGCATAGCCCGGCGTTTAATCGACCTCGCCAATGTACCCATGGGCCGTTTTCCCGGCGGCCTGGCGCTCGTGAACATTGTGACATGCATGCTGTTTGGCGCAATTTCAGGGTCAGCCGTTGCCGCGGTTTCCAGCGTTGGCGGGTTCATGATCCCATTGATGAACAAGGAAGGATATCATCGCGATTTCAACGCCGCGGTCAGCATCACCGCTGCCACAACAGGTTTGCTGATCCCGCCGAGCAATGTGATGATTGTTTATTCATTAGCAACCGGTGGCATTGTATCGGTCGCGGCCATCTTCATGGCGGGTATTATTCCCGGTATTTTGGTAGGACTGGGCCTCATGGTTGTCGCCGCTATCTTCTCGGTACGGCATAAATATGGCAAGGGCGCCACGTTTAGCTTTCAAGAAGGCGTAAAAAGGTTTTTCATCGCGATTCCGGCTTTACTGCTCATTGTCATCGTGCTTGGCGGCATTTTGAGCGGTTTTTTCACCGCGACCGAAGCGTCCGCGGTCGCCGTAATATACGCCTTTTTGTTGTCCGTATTTGTCTATCGAGAGGTAAAACTCAATCATGTGCCCGCTATTTTTCTGCAGGCAGGCATCACCACTGCGGTGGTCTTTCTGCTCATTGGCACGTCCATGGCCATGTCCTATGTTCTTGCGCATGAAAATATCCCTCAAACCATCAGCGCGGCGCTGCTCGGCGTCTCCAACAATCCCATTATAATTTTACTGATCATCAACCTGATGCTGCTGTTTGTCGGCACATTCATGGACATGACACCCGCGGTCCTTATTTTCACGCCGATCTTTTTACCGGTCATAAAAACGCTGGGGATAAACCCGATTCACTTCGGCATCATCATAATCACTAATTTATGCATCGGCATCTGCACCCCGCCGGTTGGCTCCTGTTTATTTGTCGGATGCGGAATAGCCAAAACCACCATCACCGATGTGCTGCGATACATTATGCCGTTTTTCCTGGCCATGGTCATTGTATTGTTCATTATTACGTATGTTCCCTGGTTGTCTCTGGCGCTGCCAAAGGCATTGCATTTGTTCTAACCTGTTTTTTGGTCATTGATAATCGCCGGGACTGCGGTTGAACCGCTTTTTAAACCGCTTATAAAAATTCGCTATGTCGTTAAAACCGATCATTTCGCACACATCGATGATTTTGTGCTTTTTATTGCTCAATAACATCTGCGCTTCAAGCAAACGCAACTCCATCTGATATGCCTTTGGGCTCATGCCGAAAAAAACCCTGAATTTTGAAATAAAATATTTATAACTGACATAACATTCCTTGGCAAGCTTCCTGAAATCAATCTTCCGGTAGAAGTTCTTCTGTATATAATTCCGCGCCTCTTCGAAAAAGGTGAGATAATATTCTTTCATAGTATTGGTTGGAAGCACCGGTACAGGATAAAAACGCACGGCAAGGGCGGATTTGATATTCAAATAACTCACCGGTTCCGCATAAAACCTGAACAGTTTTCCCGGCGTGGAGATGAATGAAACAAGTTGCTGCGCCCGCCCATCCATCTCCTCGAAATTGAAAAGGGTTGGTCTGGTCTTTATCGACAGTCTTTTAATAAACAGCGGCTTGGTATATACATAAAAAGAGAGGTGCGACGCGTGCTTTCCGAAAATAGGTTGCGGATCACTGTACTGCACAATAACGGTCCCGTTCACTGTGATGGTAAATTGGGCCCCGATCCGTTGTATCTGCACATGCGTCCCTGTTTTCCGGTTTTTTATCTTGGTTTTACCTGAGCAAACCACTACTGATCTGCGTGTAAACGCATAAGCCGCCGTTTCCGCGATTTGCAAGTCAAAATAATAAGCTGGATCGCAAAGCCTGCGGCCGCCTCCGGCAAGAGGGTGGTCAAAGGCTATGGTCACATCATTTCCATATAAGTCCGTAAACAGAATATCAACCTCAATGTCCTGATCCGGTAAATTGACCTGCTTATTAAGTAGGACGAGAGGGGTTGATATGCTGTCTGAATCAGCCCGTTCAAGGACAATGTAATCGTTCCGGTAATACACATGGGCCCGGCAGGGAATAAACATGGGTTGTGTCTGTACATTAACGGAAGACGGTGGATAGAAATTGAATACAGTGTCCCAGTCAGGGCCTTTTTGGGCCGCGGTTTCCCTGATATAATCCATCTTTTTCCGGTAGGTGAAAAGGTCCGTGTCACGGTATTCTTCCTGCATAAGATTCAGTATGGGCTGGGAAACAATGGCGTCTTCGTTTATGAAATTCAGCATTTCAAGAAAATATAAATTATATGAAACTATTTTAAATTCGTCGTTGAGCATGACAACCGGGGCGTTTTCGCTCCGGTAAAGCGTAAGAAACTTTTTTGTCAATGGTGCGCCAAATGTCTGCGGAATCAGCGTAACCAACGAGTATCGTTTATGACGGACGGAGAACCAATGGGAATGAGAAAAAAGGAACATTCCCGCATCTTCCACCATGTCGGGGTGGCGTATTTGCACATAGAGCTCTGGAGAGCAGGCGGCAACATCCCATTTCCCTGGATCAAGATGACGTTCAGCGTCGAAACTTATTGGGATAAGAAGATCTTGAAGCGTTTTTCCCTTAATCTCATTCTCTTGGAATTTTATTATTCCAACCGGCAGTGAAACGACATCGCGTACAACGCCCCTCTTATCAACAATAAACTGAATAAGCGCAGGACTCTGCGGCAAACCGAACTTGTTCTTACTTGCCAAGCTTTTTCCCGGTTTATTCTTTGTAAGCGACGACCTCGACTTCTACAAGCGCTCCAAAAGGCATCTTTGCCTGAACCGTTGTTCTGACCGGCGGCGGGTCAGCCGTAAAATACGAACCATATACCTTATTGAATTCTGGATAATCGTTGAGGTCCGATAAAAAAGCCGTTACCTTAACGACGTCCGGCATCGCCATGCCCGATGATTCAAGTATCGCTTTGATACTTTCAAAAACCCGTTTTGTCTGGTCTACGATAGTGGCTTCAACCAACGTGTTGGTCTGCGGGTCAAGCGCAATGACACCCTGGACATACAGCGTATTACCCGCCTTTATTCCCTGTGAATACCGTGCAACCGGCACTGGCGCCTTGTTTGTTTTAACAGCTGTTTTACCCATGTTTTTCACCGCGTTACCTGAGGTTGGAATATTACCTTGATTGCCTCTCCAGACATAAATTTATTAAAACCTTCGGCCCATCTTTCCAAAGGCAATATATGGGTAATGAGCGGAAGAGCCTTGATTTTACCCAGCGAAGCCAGTTTTATCGCCTCTGCCCATGCTGTATATTTCTGACTAAATGAACCCGTCGCCTTAATTTCCTTGTAGACAAACTGGTCCACATCAATATGGACCGGTGAACCAAATATTCCTATTTGAGTGTATTTTCCCTGTTTGCGCAACAACTTTAACCCAAATTGCAAAGCCGACTGCTTTCCCGAACACTCCAGGAACACATCAATTTCCCCCTCTTTTATTGCATCCTTAAAATTATCACTATCGATGTTCACGGTTATATCCGCTCCAAGCTGCTTTGCCAGTTCCAGCCGCCCGATATCCTGGTTTTTCCCTGCCACTAGTACCTGCGCCCCATTTGCCTTTGCATATTGAAGCGAAAACAAACCCATGGGCCCCGGACCTGTAATAAGAACTTTCTCTCCTGCATTTATGCCTGTCAATTCCTGTACTGCATGGTAGGCGCACGCTGACGGGTCTGATAATGCTCCTGTATGAAAATCCACATTTTCAGGCAGAAGATGGACCCTCTCTTCCGGGACAACACAGAACTCGGCAAACGCTCCGTCAAAAGCATATCCTGTTGCCAGCCTCTCTGAACATAGGTTATAGTTCCCTGTCCTGCAATATCTGCAGTGGCCGCAAACAAATCGTGAGTTTTCAGCCGTCACCCTGTCTCCCTTTTTCCATCGGGTGACTTTTTCTCCGGTTTCGACTATCACGCCGCTAAATTCATGTCCTATGGTAAAAGGAGGGCGCATTGGAATTTGAATGTCCCCTTTATAGATGTGCAGGTCAGAGCCGCAGATGCCCGCGGATTCCACACGTATCTTGACTTCTGTATTGCCGGTACGCGGTTCAGGCACGTCTCTCAGCTCGATATTCCCTTCACCAAGCGCATATTTTACAACAGCTCTCATAGTGGTATATCCTCCATCAATAATATACTTTAATCCCGCATTCTATTAAAAGAGAGGTAGCAGGATAATGATAATGTGGAATATTTACTATTGAAATTTCGAATAAATACCCCCATTTTCCATAATTTTTCGATGTATATTTATAGAAGGCCTGACCAATTTGATCGATTAATCAAATCCTTGGGGGGTATATGAAAATAACCACATTATTGCCGGGTATTTGTTTTGGGATAGTCTCCTTTTCTATCTTTGCGCAACAAGATTCAAACAACACCCTTTTTCCCTGTCATTTTACCTACGAAGGCGCATTTCTTCTAGATGCAGGACCAACAGTAGATGCAGATGGCAAATGGAATTATGGCGGAGAGGCATTTGCTTACTATCGTGAAGGCGACCCCGATGGGCCGAACGACGGCTATCCCGGGTCTTTGTTCGGGTCTGGATTTGAAGAGAACGATTATCTTGCAGAAGTAAGCATACCCGCTCCTGTTATTTCACCGACAAAAAGTCTTGCCGATCTTCCTAAAACAACTCCCTTGCAGGGATTTGCCAACCCATTCGCAAGCCTTCCAGGCTACCAAAGAATAGGGATAGGAGGCCTTCTCTGTTTACCAGCGCAAGGGCAACAGGATTCCGCCAAGCTATACGCGAATCTCTGCGATGACTATAAGTCCCTTCCCAATGCAGTGACCATGTCGTGGATGGACCTTGATTTGTCCAACCCGAACATTGCCGGGTTTTGGCGCGCAGGCAGGAGTATTGAATGGAACATAGGGCGATATATGTTTGAGATTCCCAAATCCTGGGCTGATGTAAATACTCCGGGCAGAATCCTCGCTTCCGGAAGAATGCGAAACTGGGGAGGCATGGGGCCCAACCTTTTTGCCTATGCGCCATGGAACGAGAACAATCCGCCTGTATCCGGCGATACGCTGGACAGTGTCACAACGTTACTTGAATATGGTACAAGTGAACAGGAAGAAGACCGGGGATTTTCGATCTGCAGCTGGTACAGAGGTGGCGCCTGGATCACTGTTGGCAACAGGTCAGCTATTATTATATATGCGCAACAAAATTACAGCCTGGACTGGAGCTACTTTTCCGGCCCCTTTGGCGCGGGCCGGTATCCAAGCCTGCTTTTTTACGATCCAGCAGATGTGGCTGATGTGGTGCAGGGCCGGAAGCAGTCATTTGGACCAAAATGGTACGCACGGAAAAACCTGGATATATTTTTCTTTGGTAAGAAAAAAGCGGTTGGCGGAAACAAAAGCATGGATGATGGATTTTTTCAGCCAGGTGGAATAGCGTATGACCGTGAAAGGGGCATAGTATATGTGGCACAGACACATGTATCCAGCAATGCGTTTAAACCGATCATACATGTATTCCGCATCGATACGATGGTAACAGCGCGTGCGGAAACAACCCATCCTGTTGAAGTACGCACTTTTGATCTTACCACATTCCCCAATCCTTTCAATGCGCAAGTAACTATTGCGCTATGGCCCGTATCATTCGGCCGTATGCCGCAAAAAGAAAACATCGTTTTGGACATCCATGATATTCGTGGAATACATGTAACCAGTATTCACTCTTTACCGGACAAACCATACAAATTTACTTGGGACGCAGGGGTGTATCCGAGTGGGACATATCTTGTGCGGGCAAAAATCGGGAAATCGGTGGTTGTAAAAGCGGTTACGCTGCTTAAATAGGGGGAAAAATGAAGACCTATATACTTGTTTTTTCCATGTGTCTTTTTGGGGCCATCAATATTTCTTCCCAGACCCCAAACATATCCTGGTCAAAATATTTTAAAAAAGATTCGCTTCATAACGATAAAACCGGCGACCAAAACGACATACGATCGCATTATGTTGTCGAAACAAGCGATAAAGGATTTGCCATAACCGGCCATTGTTGCTGCGCGCATTGCAATGGAGACCTTTTTATCATGAAAACAGATACAAACGGCGCTATACTATGGTCGCAAAGATATGATGACAACAACAGGGACGAAGTCGCGAATTGCATTCAGCAAACAGCCGATGGAGGTTATATTGTCGCGGGCGGTTCACAGGGAAATTATGATTGCCATATGCTTCTTGTTCGGACCGATTTGACGGGAAATGAGCTGTGGAGGAAAACGGTCGGCATAAGCGGCGATTTCTATTATTCGGGTACTGCCTATTCGGTCCGGGAGACAGTGGATAGCGGGTTCATTATAGTTGGATACACCTATCCATCAGATGGATCCAGTGACGTATACCTTCTTCGCTTGAGCTCTAATGGAGATAGCATATGGGCAAAAACTATCGGGGGCCCGGAAAATGAATGGGGGCATTGCGTGCAGCAAACCCGTGACAATGGGTTCATTATCTGTGGTGTGGCTCATTCCTCCGGCGCTACGGAAGAAAAAATATATCTTATACGTACCGGCCCATCGGGAGATACGCTGTGGACAAGGACGTTTGGAAAACCGAACATGTATAGCGGCGGTTATTATATAGAAGAGACGGCAGATGATGGATATGTGATAACCGGATATACCAACGATTATCAGGACATGTATCTTGTCCGTACTGATATGAACGGGAATCTCTTGTGGTCCAGGACGATTGGGGAGAACGACGATTCAACCGAATGGGGAAGAGTAGTGAAGGAAACGGCTGACAACGGATTTCTCATCGGAGGGCTTATCGGAATAAACCGTCCGTCGGCGTATCTGGTCCGTACTGATTCATTGGGAAACGTCGTATGGACAAAAACATGTGACAATACACATAGGTCCCTTGTTATGGGCATGGACCTGACATCAGACGGAGGAATAGCCATCACCACGCGGGTTCACGAAGGTGCTACTGCAGAAAGTGGATTTGAATTGATTAAACTAAAATGATGGGCCTACAACGCCTCTAGTGCAAATCCATAGCGCGCTTCTTTGGATGAGTGTCTGAAAACCCCGGTTCTGAAACGACTTTTCCTCGTGGCCTAATGCGTTGTAGCATATCCGCGCATTTTTATACGATTTGACCCACATAATAGGATGTCTTCTTTTCTCCCAATCAGCTTCAACCAACGTAGTGAAGGGACTGCACATCTTGGAGTACATATACAGTTCGTCGTACATAACAAAATCTTCCAGCCCTTTTGTAATGGCATGGGCTTTGTCCTTTATAATCATCGTATGGTTTTGCACTGGTGCATGGGATGATGCGCCCCAAACCCATCGCGCCCCCAATATCTCTGAAAACTCATCCCAATTGTCAAAACAGATGGTTGCGGTATGCAGACCAAGGAGCCCTCTTTCTATGGCGAAAAAATCAATCAGATTGTTCTTCGCGGCATCCGAGAGGAGACAATAAGAAGATGGGAACCATTCATCGTAATACCTACTGTTCTTCTCCTTTGTTAACGCAAATTTCATACAATTCAGAGTAATCAGGTCGAACTCCATTAATTGTTTTTTATCAAGAATCTTCAAGTCTTCGTCGATTTCTGACGTTATCCCGACCTTTTCCAGAATAGTGGAAAGGATAATGGATGTCTCCCGGAAATCATGCGCGCCGCCGCCGGAAAGAATCAGGTTCTTCATGACATACTCAATGTGTCAACTCGAATAAATTGGGCAATTTATATTTGAATATTTTTTCAATGCCTTTTTGGACTGCGGCGACGATTTTATCGACATCGCGTTCGGTCATATCCGGATGAAGCCCGAACCCAAAACTTCTCTTGAGGATATCCAGGGTATTAGGACACATGTCCCGGCTGTACTGGACCGGACTTTCCCAATCCAATATTTTCCACGGATACCCTTTTCCATTGACCGATTTTTTCTTTAAGATAAAATCCCAGTAATAATAAATATGCCAATCCTTGGCTTTGTTGGAAAAAGAACTCGGGATTCCCGTGGCTCGTGAAAATTTATTGGCCAATGCAACTTTTGAGGCAATCATGCTTATGCCACTTCCTGCATCGCCTTCGGGATCGTGGGAGGGGACTGGATAAAAGCCTTCCCCCATAAATTTGCTCAGCTTTTTCGCTGCCATTTTTCGTACTCTCCGTAGGTCGGCAATGATCCCTCCAAGGCGGTCGGCCTGGGCGGAAGCCACAGCGCCCGTGATCTCGCTCATCCTGAAATTCACCCCGGGTATTGTCGTATGATGAAACAATCCCTTCCTTCTGAATGCCTGGGCTGAATCATGGTAGCAGCCGGCGCGTTTATAGAGAACAGGATCGTTCGTCAATAAGCATCCGCCTTCTCCCGAAGAAATTATTTTATGCCACTGCAGGCTGTAACATCCGATATGCCCGATTGTTCCCAGTATCTTCCCCTTATACGACGCGCCAACAGCCTGTGCGGTGTCCTCGATAACCATGAGATTATATTCAGATGCCAGTTTCATAATCGAATCCATATCGCAGGGAAAACCGATCATATGGACCGGAATAATCGCCTTAGTCCTGGGTGTAATTTTTCTTTTAATGTCGAACACGTCTATGGTATGCGTCTCATCGATTTCCGCTATAACCGGGACCGCCCCAATAGCGACAACCGCGGCCGCTGTCGCTACAAAGGTGTATCCTGGGATAATGACTTCGTCTTGGGGGCCAACCCCAATTGCCGCAAGGGCGCTGACAAGGGCGCCGGTGCAACTGCTGGTTGCCAGGACGTAACGCGCACCCGTATAAGACTTCATTTTTTTTTCAAACTCATCAACTGCATGGCAGTGCATCTTTCCGCCATAATAACGAAACCACGAACCAGAGGCTACTATCTTTTTTGCATTAGCGACTTCTTTCTTCCCGTAACGGTACATGGCATTACTCCTTTCAAAACAATGATTTAATTGTTCATCTTAGCAGCGTAACCGGCCTTGAAATTGCCTTGTTCCCAACCCGGATCCTTATCATATAAACCCCGCTCGACAGTTCTGCCGTATCCCATACCAGACCGGCTGACAGCTGTTTACCAGTAGCTGAGAACTTCTGGATTTGTTTTCCATAAATATTATAAATACTTAATTCCAACTTCTGGCCGCCCACTATTTGCCAGGCAGCGGGTGATCTAAGTGGCCCGCATACCGTTATCTTTGTGCTTGGATTGAACGGATTCGGATGTACTTCCAGATCGAACGCCTTTTCCTGGTCTGACGTATTTCCGACAATAGAGCTTGATGATTTCCTCAAGAATATCGGGTTCGACAGTCCGCGCACGGTAACGTTGTCTGTCAGGTTCTTTGCTTCAATCTCAACCCGCATATACGCGACGGAATCTACGGGAACCCGGAAGATTGAATCAAGATCAACACGGTTTGGATACAGTTCGGCCAATATTGCGCCGTTGCTTATCACTCTGACAGTATCCAGTTGTGGGACGTTCTTGTTGAGCGAACGGGCATAGGCTGTATCAACGGCAGCTTCAAGCCGAACCTCGGCATAATCTTCGGTCACTAAAACCGTGCTTCCCATCATTGAATCTCCAACTGTAACGTTCATGTTTATGGCGAACATCGCTCCGTTACCAGCAGTCATATAAAATCGACCGGCGAATAAAGCTTCCCAGTATGCCTCATACGTGACCGAATCACTTAAAATATAAACACGGTTTGCTCCTCTGTTATAAAAAGTGCTGCTGTGAAAATCCGTGCCCGATAAAGCATAAAACCTGTATCCCAGTTGAAGTATTTGGTCCCACCATCCACCCACCCGCCATATAAACCGTGATTGTAACCACTCCAGGCCATTACCGCCATTGTATGCCTCAAAGCCTTTCAACCCTTCCTGGACAAGCTGGACCAGCGTATCAAAGCCCCATAAACGGAAACTATATGTCGCGGAATCGACATATACAGGAGGGCCGGGATGGGCCGCTGAAATCCATGCTCCCATGGAATCGGCCCAGTGGCAAAAATATTTTTCACTAGTCCAATCATAAAAGTTTCCGCTAGGCCAACTTGCTGGCAGCGGCCCAGGAGGATAGATGTGGCCGAGAATGAAATGAGTATAAATATGATATTCTATTCCAATATCACAGTGGAAGTCCTTGCTTCCATAAAGAAGGTTTGCGGAATCGATATTTCCATTAAGATATTCTCCATAAAGGGGGTTAATAGCAGTATCCGACCATCTATGGTCAGTAATAAGCTGATAGTTATACCCAATCGCTTTGCTAGCTGCCGCATCCCCCAAGGCGGTGCCTCCCCCCTCAAGGGGGCTCGCATGTTTGTGCATGTCGGACTTTATCCATCTGCCTGCCGGGATGGCAGATAAAAAAGAAAACGATAGTATGACAATCATTATAATCTGTCGAGTAGGCGTGTTGAGTAGACCGGGCAGTTGCCTGCCCAGCCCCTCGCGGAACCGTACGAGCAGCTTTCCCGCATACGGCTCTTCATTCGGTCTTCGGGGTTTTGTATTCATGCTTGAAACGGACATAGGTTCCTC
>Ga0208953_1000267_pt1 | contig 50536 bp, 24 predicted proteins | sample RifOxyB2_FD_184033 | JGI IMG/M metagenome (GOLD analysis project Ga0208953, IMG submission 184033) | Groundwater microbial communities from Rifle, Colorado - Rifle Oxygen_injection B2 (SPAdes) | ecosystem: Environmental > Aquatic > Deep subsurface > Groundwater | place: USA: Rifle, Colorado...
AGAACAAAATCCATGGTGTGGCCCAGCGTATACCGCCTGAATTCCGCCGGATGCGCCTGCGCGCCGTTCATCATGGCCTGGAAAAAGGACGTGCCGTCTCCGCCCGGAAAAAAAGGAACGACGCGCGGGCGGGAATACACATAATATGCGGATGCATTATTGTGCCAGTCGTCAAGTGATGCGATGGTATCAGGACTGTTCTGCAATATGGCCCCCTTGACCTGGAAATCCAGATATGCCCAGTCGCCATCCACCCAAACCTCGCTGGTAACGTGACCCCCGGAAATTTCGCTTGCATCCATGACGCGATTTTTAGTGAAACCAAGGTTATGGAGAAACCCGGGCCCAACGCTGCTTAATATTCCGCAAAAACCAAAGCCGCGAACATTGATGTTTTTTACCGGGTCGCGCATGGCTAAAATGTCATAATTATGATGTGCCAAGTCGGTCTGCCATGAATAGGGAACCTTTTGAGGGACATCGTAGGTCCCGCCCCAATGACATACGCCGGTAAGCGTGTCCGCAAGGTACTGCCATACGGCATACGCCAGCCTGGTATTCTGGAGCTGGGCGCCGGTACTGTCGCGGAATTTCTTATGGCGCAAAAAGTTCTGCCAGTCGCCGGAAACATCGGCCACTTCCTCGGAAACGACTTTGGGCGAATAAACGATCGCCCACAGGGATGCTGTCATGACTGTTAGAAAAATAATGGTCAAACGCCGGAATGAAAGACAGCCAATAAAAGGCCTGAATCGCGCGAATAGAAAAGATCGCATACGCCCCCCCTCTGATGAAACAGCCGCTATTTTAGAAGAATCGCCTTTTGAGTAATCACTCTCTTCCCGGAATTAAGATAAAATACATATATTCCGGTGGAGCACCCTTTACCATGTCTGTCCCTGCCATCCCAAACAACATTCACACTCCCAGACACAATGCCGGACTTCAAACTCCGGACCAATTGTCCGCGCAAATCGTATACGGCAAGCCTGACCTGCTGTTTTCCATCACAAGTAAAGGAAATACTGGTCGAAGGATTGAACGGATTCGGAACAATGGAAAATAAAGACACCGGGATATAACCACCGATCCTGGATTCGCCTCCGGTAACGCAGTTGTCGCATGATATTTTAATTGTCCTTTGCGTCTTTGATATCTGTAAACCTGTTATCGTAATGATCCCGTTGCTGCCGGCAACTGCATTACCGTTTGCAAGCTCGGTAGCCCCTTCCAAATACTGCCATGAATAAGTCGAACCCGGACCGTGCATGAGTTGCTGCAATCTCCTCGGCGTCAGATCCGCCGTACAGGTCGCCGCCGGAGCGCTCCCGATGAGCCACATCGTCATCTCCCATTGCAATGGCTCATCAACAACCGTATTGATGTCCCACTTGAAATAACGGTTTGTCTGGCCCGATGAATCCGCCGCATCCGGCGTAGCTCCCAGATTACGGTCCAGCGTACAACTGGTAAAAACCGGCAGGGACTGGTTGAGCCTGAAATCCAGGCCGCTCACGCGGTCGGTTCCGTCGATCAGCTGGGCACGCTCGCCGTGTCCGCCCTGGCCCCAGCTAAAATTATAGGGACATTTTGTGTCTATCAGGGACCGTGTGTTTTTCCATGCCTGGGGCCAGCCAATACCGCCGTCATTCTTGCCATTGGCGTGAGACATCCAGGGTGTTTCCACTTTTGGATTATCGCGCAGCCACTTCTCATTGTCCCAATAATCCCACACATCCACATTGTCTTCGGGGCGGATCGCTGGATAGCCGAAACGAATAAGCCCCTCGTTAGAATAACCGCAGTGCCATGATGTGTCACCAAACATGCTGCTGTAAGAGCCGTAATAACCCGGCGTCTCCCGGGCGATATGCACGCCAACCCAGGAAATGATATGAGAGAAAATATGACCGCTGCGCAGGCCCCACATGGAGGCGCCGGAGCCGCCCATGGAAAGACCGGCCAAAAGGATTCTATTTGTATCTATGCTGTAATGTTCCTTAACAAAATCATGAAGAAAAGAGAGCGTCCTTATCTGCGTAAAAGGCTGTACTGTGCCATCATTCCAGGATTTGAATGTTCCGTGGTTTTCATGATAAGCCGTCCACCAGTCATAAGGATTTTGGATTGTTGACACAAGCATGGAGCCTTCGTCAGCGCGATACCACCAGCCATACCCACTGGTCATGGATCCGCCCCAGCAGTGGAGCATAAGCGCCACGGGGAAGTTTGAGCTTCTTATTGAAGAAGGCGGCAAGGCCACTAAATAATTATGGGGTGTGCCGGGTAGATTGGCATTTGGAGAACTTTCCCAGCGTACATAATAATACCCTGTTGAATTGCCCTGCGCCCCTGAAATGCCGATGCTGTTCTGGACAGCCCTGAGCAGGACCATTCCCTTGCCCGGCGCCTCTTCAACTGAACCTGTTGCATTTGCCCCTTGATTCAGCGAGGAAAAATCTTCCGCGCCGTTTATAGTATGGCTGACTAAATAGTAAGCTGTCTCCGCGCCCGCGCTTTTGAACCGGTTCACATATATTCCGGTTCCGGCCGGCGGAAGCATAAGATTATTCACGGGATAGCGGATCGCAGGAACGGGAAAGTTCTTGCATCCATGATACCCCTCATTGATGCCGTAAAAATCATGGTCCCACATGGAAAGAGGCAATATCTCGTCAACAAATTCAGCCGATTGCACTGCTGCCTCGGAAGTTAACGGAAGAGTCGAGCGATAAATTCTGTAACGTATGATGTCCCCGGCATCAAGATTTAAAAATGCCGCATGCATAAGCGAACATTGCATTGCCGTATCTGTCAAAGGAGGGTTGACCTCCATGAACGTGATCATGGCATCGCCGTCTTGAAATCTTGCGGCTGCGCCCGTGACTTGCCCAATGGCTGCCGGAGCGGCGCGATTGCACGTCACGTCCAGGCGGATGGCCTTGTTTCCGCTGCCGAGTCCTGCAGCATTGCGCACGTTCAAGGTAAGCGTCCCAGAACCCACAGCAGCCTGGACCGCCTGAGTGACATCCAGCATGAGATGGCGCGGCGGCATCAGCCGGAGCGTATCGCCTGTGGCCGTGGTGATAATGATATTCTGCCGGCAGTAGGCGGTCTGCATGTAACCGCCGTTGGTGTACCGGTCCGGGTAAAGCATGGCGCGGTATACTTCCGCGCCTGCAATGGCTGAAAGGTCAACGGTGATGATTCCGGCGGAATAGGTAAGCTTCTGTGGATCAGAGCCCATGTTCTGCTGGTCTGTGAAGCTGCGAGTGGAAAGAGCGGCATGGGTCGCGGCCGCAATCAAAAAAATGATGATGCAATATCTCATACAGACTCCTCCTGTTTTCTTATGGTATGTTTTGTCCAATATGTGCCGTTACGACATATACGCCGCCGGGCATCTTCTTCGCGTCCCACATATGCACATATTGCGTGCCGCGCACTGCATATTGCGTCAGTGTTCCTTATTGCATCAGCACAGTCCTTTTAGTATACATTTTGTTCTCAGCTTTAACGGTGATTACATATATACCCGATGGCCATTGAGGATGGCTCCATGAATGGACATGGTTTCCGGCTGACAGCCACTGGCCCTGGATTTTCTCTATCAGCCTGCCGTTAGCATCGTATATAGTAAGTTGTACATACTCCTGTGCCCTTAAATTAAACAAGATGGAGACTGCGGCATTGAACGGATTGGGGAAAACGTTCAGACCAATGTCCTCTATGCCCTTCTGGGCTGGCACGGTCTCCTTGCTTGAACCGCCTGCATTCCTTCCGAACCGCCTGACAAATTCTCTGCAAACAGCATTCATGGTGTTTGAATAGACCTGCCGTGCCACCTTCAGCTTAAAAAGCCTTATGGTCGCTTCCTCCTCCGTACAAGGAATGTATTGTAGATTGAACTCACTGGTGAAAACCGCCCTATGAGGAAGAAAATCATATATTTTTATAAGTCCTGGGATAGAGTCCCGATAATCCACCGTGATTTTCCCATTACCGATAAAAACATTCAGATCTGCGGCATGGAATAATGTCGGAGTAGTTAACAATCCGCGTACCATACCCGGCGACCGAATCTCCTGCTCTACCGATATTCCACTGATCGACATCTGGTCTCTCGGCTCGCTGAAGAACACGCTTCCATTCGCCTGTACCTTCTCTTCAGTGATCCCGTCAGGTACGGATGGCCTGTCAGGAAAAGGGATGTTGTGTTTTGTCCGATAGCCGTTGTCCATAGAATTGTAATATGCCCAGTAAACAACGGCAGAATGCATACTATCCGGCATGGTGTCTGTCATTGCAAGATATGCGGGCAGGTCAAGACTCCAGCCGGCCTTGCTGTACGTGGTCGAATCCTTGGCATTAATCGTTATATAGCACGGCAGTTTGTTCTCCAGAAGTATCTTCACCGCATATGCGTCAGAACCCCAGTCAGGCCTGTTGTGGATGTCACCTTCGATACCGTCGCACATATAAATGCGTTCCACCTTCTGCCTGACTAGATTGGAATCCCGCAGAAACGCAGCCGCAATGTCCCGGTAACTGCCATGGTTGGAAATCCGTATTTTTCCCGTGGCCCGGCCTAGTACCTCCAGTATTTTATTTACGCCTTCCTGATTCACTGCCGGCTGGTTTAACCCATTATCCATTACGCTACCCAACTGGTTGATGAGGCCCATAGCGTAATAATAATCTCTTCCATAGATATGGCCGAATATGTACCGCCATATCCTGCCATCGCCCCTTCCTGTATAGGGCTGATCGCATACGAACAGCTTCGGATCGAGGAAAGAATCGGTAAGTGTATATACCTGTTCAATATCCAGCACATCGTCCCAGTCCCATGGCGGATAATAATTGTCACTGATGTCGATATAGGGAACCTTGGGATTTTTAACAGCGGGAAATTCAACCGCGCCAAACAAAAGGGCCCAAAATGATAAAATTATTGCTATTGCTAATTTTGGTAAGTTTAACTGGCCTGTTCCTTTTGGCATAGTATCCTCAATTTATATTTTTTGATGTTGGGCCTGATTAAATACTGGACTTTATCTTATCAAAGTCACCAACCGCGCCATTGCCTTGTTTCCAACATCTGCCTTTACGACATATACACCGCTGGGCATGTTCTTCGCGTCCCATATATACACATATTGCGTGCCGAGTATTGTATGTTGCGTCAGCGTTGTGACAAGTCTTCCGCTTATGGAATAAATCTTTACCATTGGCGCGATCCGCATATGTTCTGCCGCGCCTGGCATATCTCGCACGAATATATGTGTTGACGGGTTGAATGGATTGGGCGCCGCGGCGATTGATGCGACGCACGCGCCCGTAGCAGCATTTTCCGCGGCAGTCATGCCCAGTTCCGTGCTGTCATTATACAGCGAGAGGACCTCTGCCCTGTTCAGGGGCCTGTTAAAGACCATGATCTCGTCCATGGTTCCGCTGAAGAATTCAGGCTGGCCATATCCTCCTCCACCCACACCGAACCCGACTCCTGTTCCCGAGTTATTGAGAAACGACGCAGTAATCGTACTTATCAGCGCACCATCAACATACACCGCGGTGCCATTGCTGACATGATTGCTGAATGAAATCGCGCAATGGTGCCACGCGCCATCCACGACCTGTGTATTTGTGCTCACTGTCGCATTAGCATGGCCAACATAGAGCGTCCCGTGGTATATCCTGAGATTATACGCATAGCTTTTGGAAACAAGATAGCCCACGCCCGTGTTCATTGAACTAGCGGCCTTGAACCAGAAGGCAACGGTGCCTGCCTCAAGATTGAGCGGCTGGCTGGAATTTACTTGCCGGCCTTCAACCGCATACTCTGTCACATCATAAAAATCATCGCCGCCAAACAAAAGCCCTTGTCCCTTTTTACCAGGCGCATAGGTTGCCTCACGGTAAATGTCGCTGAATACCATGCCGTTTACCCGGGAAGGCGAAAGATCCTTTACCGTGTATCCAGACAAAACGTCAAAATTCCAATACCCCACAAGACCCGGCAACGACTTTACCCGCACCAGCGAATCTACCAAGGGATCCATACCAAGCCCGCTATGCGTGGCATCATTCACGTTTTGCACACTAATCATTGTGGCGCTTGTCACTGCGGCATTTGTCGCAAGCCTCGCTGTCTGTCGATCATTGTCCAAGGTGACATTTGTCACCCCTATACCGCCGCTCAGGGCATAGTGTGCGGGATTTATCGCGCTTAAGCTATCCACAGGTTTCGTAAAAATGACCATGATTTCACTGGAATTATTTATTGAAACAGCTGTGTACACCGCAGGTCGAACAACATCAGGCCCCAGGCACTCGAAATAGGCGCTGTCAACGGCACTTTGCGCAAAACCCGTCAGAAACGAACGCACTTTCAGCAGGGCCGATGCGGTAAGGACAATCGGACCGGCATATACTGGCGAAGCAAGCGTTGGATCGCTGCCGTCAATTGTATACCGAATTGTTGCATTGGTCCATACGCTGCGCACTTGTACAGCAAGGGAATCGTAGAACTGCCTGCCATGCGGATAAATGGAAGGGACGGGCACTGGGCCACCCATGGATGCTTGCATATTCGCCTGTATCTCCTGCGCGGATAATGCCCTGTTGTAAATATATAGTTCATCACGGTCCGTTGTGTTGCAGCCGCCTTCGTCTGAAACCTGGACAAAGGCCATAGTGATATTGCAAAATACACCTACGTCAAACGGCGCGCCGTACCAGATGGTGTCTGTGCTTGGGACACCGTTTTTCTTCACTGTGCCGCTTTGAAGAACGCCATTCACGTATATTTCGAGTTTGGCGGACTCTGCGTCCCATGCCACCGCAACATGCTGCCATTCGTCGGGCCTGTCGAACAACGCCTGTACGCTATAGATGTCCCCCCGCATGGCGAGATAGGTGGCTTCAAGAAAACCGCTGGTCAATCCGGCCGCACTCTTGTACCGGCGCAATCCCACGAACGAATTGGATCCTGACTTGTAAACAGTGGTTCCTTGGTGCAAATACCAGTTGGAATAGACCTGCTGAGGTGACCATGAATATCCGAACATACCTTCTCCAGATGAGCCTCTCATGTCGTTAGGGCCTATCTGCCAGGTTGTGGATGGATCGCCAGTGAAGCCCGGGGCATAGTTGATTTCCCCGCTCTGCTGAAGCTGCTTGCGCGTCCAAAACAAGATGGTTCCCCTCCGATGGCTGATATTATTAAGGGTCTCCATACCAATTTTTGACCAGTGGTGCCGGGGATACGCTAATCCATTATGGCCGAACACACACTTTCCCTTTACACCGCCATTGTGAATCCATATTCCCTCATTCCAGAAAGCCGCGTATCCCACACTCGAATTATAGCGGTAACCGTCGTTGCCATCGCCGCCAGAATAATAGGCCAAAAGCCCTGTGGGGAAAAGCGGTGTATTTTTTAGACTCCGCCTCGTTGCCGCACCCACGCTGTCGATAAAAAAGGAATCTGTCAGCACATATGTTTTCAAAGAATCAGGGAAATTGACCTGCTCACCGCCAGACGCAGTAACCGTGGGCCGTATCACGGCCGGCGGCGCCCATGTGCTGCTGGAAACTTTAAATGAAAGGTCTTGTGAGGCCCCGGGCGAAAGCGTGAAATCCTGCGATTGCGGCATTGACGACAGCCCTGGAGGAAGATTCGTGAAACTTACCGTACCAGTGCATGAGGAACTCGCGTTTGAAAGATGGATCAGGAAATACTGGTAATCACCGGCTCGCAGGACAATGCGCGGGACCGGATCCATGTCCACAGTAAGACCATACGCCTGATAGGCCATGCAAACAAGTAATAAAATGTGTTTCATCCAATACCCCTTTTCGTCATTTGAGACTAATTGTCTATTAATGGCGTCCGTATCGCCTGTAATAGCGCCTCGACATTCTCCCTTGGCGTATCCTGGCTCCTAAATGTGGTTGAAATAATAAAACCGCCTCCAACAGCAAGGTCTTCAATCATTTTTCTGTATTTACTATAAACATCTTTTGGTTTCCATTCCCTCATGACGATTTGTTCGTCAACCTGCACGTGCAAAATAAGTTTGTTTCCAAAATTCCTTTTTATCGCCCATGGATCATTGCCTTTCGCCGTTGGCTGCAGATTATCCAGTATATCAATTCCAAGTTCTACAAGGTCGGGAACCAAGGGCATTACGCATCCGCAGGAATGATAATAGACAAGCTTGCCGTACGAATGTATCAGGTTAACAAGCCTTTTATGGTACGGGAAACTGAATTCTCGGAATTGTTCAGGAGACATCAAGAGGCTCTCTTGGGTACCCAACTCATCCGTGATTATAAAAATATCCACCCATGGTGCGGTTTCCAATATCCGTTTGATCATATCATACCTGCTTTGGGTGATTTTTTCCATGAGCGCGTGGATAAGGTCTGGCGCTTCGAACATCTTTATCATGATGTTTTCCATACCCATGAGATCATAGGCCTTGTCCAATAGGCTAAACGGTTCTCCGCAAATTGTCGTATGGTTTTTGCTTGTTTCCGGAGGAACACTGAATGAGCTAAAATCGAACCATTCGACTTTAGGGCAAATGTAATTCTCAATGTCCTTCATTGTGGCATTGGCCAAAGGAAAGCCATCCAGTGAATAATCGCCGTCTTTAAAGGTAACGCCGGGCCACACCGTCATCTGGGCGCCGGTTTTTTTGGAAATGGGCAGTTCAGGGCCGATATATACTGGATAAACGCGTCTGAAATCATCGAGCATGAAAGTTAGGACTTCCTCCTCGGTCAAGAGACCGTAGTTTTTCTTCACCCACTCGACGTCAACCGGCGTCATGGATGAATGGGCCGGTACTCTGTCGGGAGTCTCACGATCAATCGCTTTCCGGACTCTTTCCTTAGATGTCATAATGCATTACTCCCTGTCTGTAATGGTTGCAATACGCTCAATTTCCCGAAATAATCGACTTGCATTTTATTATATCCGCTTGTTATCTACCTTGCTATACATGCGCCGCCATCGCACTCTCTTCATTTTTCAATCATCTATATCATTTATCATTTTAACAAAGCAATTCTTTTTGTCATTTTTTGCCGTCCGGTCTTTACCGTAAGTATATATATTCCACTTGCCTGCTTCTCCGCGTTCCACATAAACCGTGAATTGGCAACAGACGCGATGGATCGTGCGTAAACAAGTTTTCCCTGCAAATCATATATACCCACCTCAATATTCTGACACACTTCCTTCTGGCCAATAATGGTGATTACCGTGCTCGGATTAAACGGATTGGGGGAAACATTCATTACCATTTCGTTGCTTCCTACTATATCGGCTTTTTCCATAACTGCGGACAGGTCCGTGCTATCATGATACAGTGCCAGTATCTCAACATTACTTAGGGCCCTGTTGAACATCATAATCTCATCCATATCTCCCTCAAAAAAAGCCGGCTGTCCAGCCGCGCCCCCGCCCATGCCATAGCTTAGGCCAGCTGACTCATTATTAAGAAGACTTAGCGTCATGACCGCGATTTCGCCCCCGTCAAGAAACAGCTTTGTTCCATTAGCCGCTCCATCACGGACTATGTACACCAGATGGTGCCAGAGGCCATCATTAACCTGAACATTAACGCTCTGATTACAGTCCCAATTCCCCATGCAGAGTTTACCGCCTGAAACTGCTACGCTGTAGGAATAATATTTATGGAACAAATACCGGTGGTATCCGGTAATTCCGAACGGAACCTTGAACCAAAGAGCAATGGTGAATGTATCGACGTTGTGAGGTGAATTCCTATTCACTAAAAGTCCTTCGGTAGTATAATCGGTCACGTCAAGAAAGTCATTTCCATCAAAATACAGGCCCATGCCGCTATGCCCGGGAACCCTATTGGCTTCACGGTAAAGATTGTCGCTGAAGACCGTGCCGTCAATCCCGGACGAAGAGAGGTCCTTCACATAATAACCGCGTAAAACATCAAAATTATAATATCCCATCAGTCCTGGAAGGTTCTTAACTGTTATGGCCGCGCCGGAGAGATCATCCATCTGCAGCGAAGCATTTGAAGCGTCCGCGACATTCCTGATCGTCATGGTATTTTGAGCAACCGGCGCATCGGTAGTCAGCGTCACGGCAACCTGTTCGCTGTCTAAGGCAGCCTGTATTACGGAGACCCCGCCGCTTATCTCATAGTTCGTTACATTCTCCGCGCTGGTTTTTTCCACCGGGCCATCAAAAACAACAAGGATTTTCTGGGGATTATTAATTGACAATATAGAGCTGACATGTGGTTTGTCAACATCAGGGCCGAGACATTCAAAATACGCACTGTCAATTTCACTTGGTGAAAAACCAGTCAGATAAGACCGCGCTTTAAACATGGTCGAACCGGTAAAAACAAGCGGCGTTGAATAGACCGGGTCTGATTCTGAAGGATTGCTTCCATCGGTGGTAAAATGGATGGACGCGTTGGACCATAAGCTCCTGATCGCAGCCACTGTAGAATCATGGAACTGTATGCCAGCTGGAGCAATAACAGGAGCGGCCACTGCTCCCATAGAAGCCTGCCGGTTAGCCTGTATCTCTGTCTGCGTCATGGCTTTGTTATAAATATAATACTCATCACGGTCAGTAGTGCTAAAGCCGCCTTCATCGCCTACCTGAACTATTGTAAAGTTACAATTGTTAAATTTGACTACTGTCCATGGGCAACCATAAAAAACCGTATCCGTAGTTGGAACCCCGTTTTTTCTGAGCGATCCGCTCGCAAGCTGATCATCTAAGTATATCTCAAGTTTTGCGCTGTCCGCGTCCCATACTACCGCAACATGGCGCCATACCTCTGACCATTCGTATGGCGCCTGCACCGTATAGATGTCTCCTCGCATAGCCTGATAATATGCCTCAAGGTATCCTGCCACGCTGCCATGAGCTTTAAATCTCCGTAGTCCGATAAATGAGTGGGAACCCGGTTTCCACTTTGTGTATGTACTGCCGCCGGCGATTTGTGAGTTATATATCTGCTGCGGGGACCATGAGTGTCCGAAAAGCGCTTCACCTTTGCTGCCCTGCATTCCATCGGGCCCGATCTTCCATGTGGAGTCCGGGTTGGCGGAATAGGACATATCGGCCACCCGCTGAAGATTCTTACGGAACCAGAAAAGGATTGTTCCTCTTTTATTGTTGTCAACAGTATTCATTGCCTCGAATGCTATCTTTGACCACCTATGACGGGGATATTGCAAACCATTATGGCCAAACACGCATTTTCCTTTAACGCCTCCTTCATGAATCCAGACCCCTTCGTTCCAAAAACCAGGAAAACCCACGCTTCTATCAAAGCCATGGCCAGAGTAACAAGGAGCCACACAGCCGCCATCTCCGCAGGAATAATATGCCATGAGTCCAGCGGCATCAAGCGGATTGTTTTTCAGGCTTCTGTTGCCCCAACTGGAAGATTCATAATAGACCGAATCGCGCATTATTTTCGTCTTGAACGAATCAGGGAAATTGATCGTCTCTCCGCCGGAGGCAGTAATCGTTGGTCTTATTTCCAATGTGTCACCCCATCTGGTGCTGGAGAGATTAAAGATCAAAAGCTTTGCGTTGCCTGGAGCAAGAGAGTAATCCTGCGATTCAGGCGCGCAGACCAGGCCAGCTGGAAGACCGCTGAAGCTCACGGTGCCATTGCACGAGACGCTTGCCTGTGAAAGATGGATAAGAAAATACTGGCTTTCCCCGGGCCGCAGGGGTATGCGCGGGCACGGGTCCATGTCAACATAAAGACTATATGGCCGGCCAAAAAAACATAAAACAATAAAAATAATGGATAATCTCACAAATCCTCCTTATTTAACCAATATCACCCGTTTAACCAGTACCCTATCCCCGGATTGCGCCTTGATAACATACACACCGCTTGGTTGATCGGCCGCATCCCATTTAATCGCTGATTGGTGTATATTAAAAGTTGAAAGCCCTTTACTAAGCACCTGCTTTCCGGTTAAAGAATAAATGCTTACATGGCATTTGGTATTTATTTTCCCACCTTTTAATGAAATCGTGATTGAGGGATTAAATGGATTCGGGCTCGCCAAAAGGGCCATGCCCTCATCTGGTTTCTTTTCGCTTTTCTGTATTATTTCTACCGCAGGATTGCACGTAATGCAGTCAAGCCGCAGGAGCGCGCCGCCGCTCACGTGCGGAATGGTTATCAGCCCGTACTCATCCGCGGTCACCGTATCGCCGGGCACGCCGTCCAGCCGAACTTCATATATCGACCCCGCTCCGTGCTGCAGCCGCTGCAGCCGTTGGAGTGTTATGTCTGCGGTGCCAATGCCGGTGAGCCGCACTTCATAAAAACCCGCCGAATCCTTTATCGTTGTATGGTCCCAGCCGTGCACGTCGAGATCATTGAACCAGCCTGTCTGCGAAAGCGAATTTATGCCGTAGTCCCGGTTGGTGAATGCCAGATAACTCTGGTCTTTGCGAAAATTCCGCAAGCGGCGGTACCGCATGAAATTTTGATCCGAATGGCCGCCTGAATGACGGTAGAAGGTGTATCCGCGACGCTGCAACTCAAGTGATGGTTGCACATTATCGCCCTGGGCTACCGGGTTGTCATTTGCGCCGTTTGTAAAAAAAACATACGGGGTCGGAAAACCGGGATTGCGAAAGTTCCATCCCCCGGAACCGTCCGGACCAAAGTACCAGCCCAGATCCGTATATAGACCCGCGGCATACTCCTCTTCCATAATTCCAAGATAGGCCTGATCCGCATTTCCCTTTATCATTGTATTTGGGTCATATTCTATGGCCGGATAACTGCCCATTGAGCCGATCATGTCGCAAAAGCAGCCGCAGCAGCCGTTCGCGTGATTAAAAAATATATTGTCATATCCATAATATGTAGTCCATCCTGAATGTGCGTGAAATGCGGCGAAAATCTCAGGGTGTTTGACTGCGAATTGAAAGGTCGCTGTTCCGCCGATCGAATGGCCTTTTGCGTAGATCCTGTTCGTGTCTATGGTCAGGCCTTGCCAGCCGCAGGAATCCGCGACACTAAACCTGCCGTATTTTATATCGTTAATTATTTCAGCTACTGCGTTATGAAACCAGGGAACCGACCAGCGCTTCCCGGCGCTGTCGCGCCAGATTTTCCCCCAGTACCAGTTCCCCTCCACATACGTTGGCCCTGGCACATCCCCCCCATCTTCAAACGTGATGAGCAAAAAGGGATCGTTGCCCTCATATTCATACCCCGCATTGCTTTCTACTTCGTCGATCGAAGCGCCCCATGAATGGAATCCGACCATAAGCGGCATGTTCGGCGCCGGATTGGAGAATCGCGAGATTCTGAATGTGACTGTTCCATTCACAATTTCCGATGTACCGCTGTTGATGTGGCATACATCAATGGTACGCGTGAATGTTCGGTTCTCCACAACTATCAATCGGCTTCCGCCAGCGGCATCGGTAATATTCGCGGCCTCAAGATGCGTTGCGGAAAACAGCAGCAATGCAAACAAGGCTAATATCATGCCACCCTCCTTTTCTCGAACTCTTCCAAGCCTCTTTGGCTATTCACTTATTTTGATAATACCAACTTTTCGTGAATGTTTTTTCCATCAATAGTAATGGAAATAAAATATACACCGGCTCCAAGGGTTCTGCCTGAACCGTCCTTTCCATCCCAGCATACCTGGTAGCCATCCTTTATCCTGCTGGAAACAGAAAGAACCCTTACAATTTTTCCATTCATTGAATAAATATTCATCTGTCCGGATGTCCGAACACTATATTTCCTGCCAATACCAAAAGAGACAATGGTTGAAGGATTAAAAGGATTGGGTGTAATGGCAATGCCGGTTTTAATAAAATCCATTTTTCCCAATGCCCCTGTTCCGGTGGTGGGGCTTCGTGATTTTAACACAACCTTTGCAATAGCACCGTTAAGCCGTACCGGCACCTGCGGTATCAGCAATAGATTGAGGCTGTCGGCTATAATTTCGCCGGAAGCTTCCATATTATCGGCGGTATCCGTGATTGTATAGACAAACGTGTCCCCGTGCCACACTTCAAGCTGCTGGAGATTTCTTGGCGTAATATCCAGTGTATAATCTCCGAATGTATAACCAACAGGAGCGTTGCTCAGGGGAATTCCGAATACCGGGATGCTCCATGACGAGTCTGTCTCTGCTATTTTATGGCCCCCTATCGGGGCATCAATGCAGCCCCATTTTGCATCCAGGCAATATCCGCGGCTTGTATCTGTTCCATAATATGACAATCCTGAATTGTAATTGTTCCACAAATAAACGATCCGGGGAGGCACATTTGAAAAACCAGGTCTGCTTTCATCCCATCGTATACGTCCGCCCATCCCGTTGCTTTGCAGCTGTCCTGAACTGTGCCCTGCCTCTGCTTTATAATAATAGGTAAAACAATGCCTCGAATTTTTGATATACTCCTCAAAATGCGCGCCATTACGGGCATAAGGGATCGAACCATCCCTGCCTCCATGAATGGCCGCTAAAAGCCCGAAACTTTTGGCCGTATTTATTCTTAAAAAATTCGCCGCATCCCTGGCGTCGTAGATATTCATCCCATTATATTGTGTTACCCAGTCAAGTTCCGGATAATCAGGATCATTAAAAGGCAGGAATTTTACCGGATTTTCCTGGGAATGATCGCTGAAATTCGGGCGGCCGTAATTTCCCCATGCAGAGCTTGCCCATATGGTATCGCCATTTTCATTAATTCCAGGAACCCGGTATTGGGTAAGGCCTTCCTGAGCGCCGGCATAGGTGACAAAAGAGGGAAATGCCATTAAAAAACCATACATACCCGAGCCGCCCATGGAAAAACCTTCCATTTTAAACCTCGGATCAGTGATATTGTATTTTCTTCTTGCCCATAGGGCTGACTTGATTATTCTATATTGAATATAGTTGGCTATTGTGTCTTTGAGAGCATATCCGACGGTGGACGTTCCATCATAATCAAGGGATTTATGATGGCCAAAATACCATGTAGGCATTCCCTGATCACTCAAATCGCCTTGTCCGTAATTGGAATAATTCGCTGCACATACGTTCATCGTTCCTATCCCGTCAAGATATAAGCGGGGCATTGCCCCTCCCTGCGAGAATGAGCTCATGGTAAGGGCGACGGAAAAAGCATAACCCATATAGTTTTCTTTAAAAAGCGCGTAATCCAACCACATGATATACCATTCTTTTATGGTACCGCTCGCGCTTGTCGTCAGGTATCTGACCGCTCCTGCGGGTTGTTTTAATTCGTTTATGGGACCGCAGGTGTTGGAAGCGTCAATGACAGTGTTTTCAGAAACACCGGCAACCGTGGTCACCGCATAATAATAGTTTGTCTGTACAGTTTCATGCACGGTATGAACAAAAAGCCCTGTTGTGGTGCCTAGCTGGACGCTGTCATCATATATAACGAACTTATCGATTATTTGGTCACCGCTGCAACGATCAACAAGGCTTCCGTCTTTTTTATGCATGTCCCGCCACGTGCTTGAGCCTTCATTTACTTCGGCGATAAGGTCGGCGCTGTTAATGTCCGTTATCTGAGAAGCGCTCCGATATACCCTGTATTTTTCGCCGGTTTGCGAATTATCTTCTTCCCAGGTAATGAAAGCCTGGCCTTCCCGGAAAAAACCCTTTACATCCGATGGTTGCGCAGCAAAAATTTGGTAACATACTATGCTTAAAACGATCAAGGATATCGACTTCATGAAAGCCCCCTTTTACGATTATTTTACCAATAATACTTTTATCATTTTACCAGTTTTCCCTGCGCTCATGCGCACAACATACATGCCTGTGGACACCTGCCTGTTGTCACGATCAACGCCATTCCAATCCACAGTATACCCTCCCCTGTTCCGTACTCCATCGGCAAGCACTCGTACTAATGTCCCTTTAACATCATACACTGCTATCCTAACTCGTTTTTCCTTTACCCCTCCCCACTGCACGCTTGAATGCGGAGGAACAGTGTAATAAATCCTTGTTGAAGGATTAAACGGAACTGGGAACGCGCGAAGCACGATATCTTCACTTGCTTGCTCCGTTTTTTCCACAGCGGCATTTATCGTGCACACTCCGTCGCTCCTCCCTTTCAACAGCAAGGTGAGCTTCCGTTTTTCCTTCGTGATGAATACACCAGGGACCGTCACAACATTCTTGTTAGAGGCCACTATTTCACCACTGTCTACCGTAGCGCTATTGTACACAATATTCCACGTAAAGGTGTCGCATGCATTCACTTCGAACTGCTGCATGCGCCGTGGCGTTGCATCAACATGGGCACCGGTATCAAGCGTAAGGCCGCAATTACGCTTTACCGTCGGCGTGCATGCAAAATCACTCAGATACGGTGCATTTAAAAACAGATTTACTGAAAAACTGGTAGACGTTTCACGAATACTGTCAAAATAGGCGAAGCCATTTATCTGACCACTTCCGTCTCCTCCATAGCCTATCGTATCATTGTGCCACATAGTATCGCCGATATCCTGGTCAAGAGTGTTGTTTGTAAAGGCCATAAACGGGGACGAATGCCTTAATCCCTGGTAATTAGAACAGCACGTTGGCGATTGGTTGAGTCCTACCCATCCTGCATCCAGCCCACAGTTGCTGCAACGCCATGAGAAAACAAAGGCTTGCTTATATTTCTGCGTATTTTCCACCATCCTTGGTTCGCCTCCCCATGCGCGGTCACCCCTGCCTTTCCAGTCATGACTTGGTCCAGGTTGGCTGACAAGGGGCGACATATGGATAGAGTCTGTGTAATAAGCCTTCGAATAATCAAACCAGTCCCATGCGTTTATCATGGTATCGGCCATGCTAACTCCCCACGCTTCCTGACCCCATACTCTGTCGAGCCTGCTTCCAAGCTGCCAGGTAAAGGATGGGTTAACTTGTCCGGCATCAGTAAGCCCTTTGATATAATGCGCCGCAAACACCTGGGGGTAGCGTACGGACCACATGCCTTCGTAGTCGGTCATATAGATCTGATTGCTGTCTATGCCCCATCGCCTGTCGGCCCAACCCACGTACGATATAATTCTACGCGCAGCGTAATTGTGGACTTTGCCATCGCGCCACGACCTGAAGGTGCCCAGGCATTCATGCAATCCGGTAAAACCATTTGGAGGCCATTGATCATTTGTGCGTATCTTTATTCCGTTATTAATGGGTTGTCCAAAGCCGGTAACGCTGTTGCTTCGCACTCCACCCCACGAGGCGCATTCAAGAGTCAAAGCCCCGCCCCTGTTTATCACTTTTGTCCGCAAGTTAACATAGTGCCATCCATCATTAAATTGGCGGGCTCGCGTCTGAAAATCCCATGACAAACCCGGGCCTGGTATATTGGCGAACGGCGGAGATAGAAAGTGAATAAAATGCTCCACCTCGCCGCCATAGCTGACAGTATCAAGGCCTTGAAATGTAGGTTCTGTCATGGAAATGGTTTCATTTATCGGTCCGACAACGTTCTCCGCGCTCAGATCGATCGTATTCGCCTTGCCGTTTACGACAGTCACCACGGCGTAATACGAATTCTGATTGCTTGTTACGGCATGAACGTATAGTCCTTTGTCGCGCGGTAATCTGGTGCCGTTGCCATCCTCATCAGTTGAGAAACGTTCGAGTACATACGTGGCCAAAAGTCCGTTCTGGCACTGTTCGCACTGCCAATCATTTGTGATATCCATAAGGTTCCATATTGATACGGGCCGGATGCTTTCCAAAAAGGTCGCGTCTTTTATATTGGATGCGGTTATTGGAGATGTATGCTGAAATACATAATATCTGACCTCCTGGGGACTTATGCTGTCGCGGTTTGCCATAATATCATACATTTCCAAGGTTGTCGGGTTATCCTTGCCTACCCAGTCCTGCATCTCATTCCATGTAATAAATGTCTGGCCTGCCCGGTAAAATGCATGCAAACCTGTAATCTGTGCCGGTGGACTGCCCGCATCCCCTTCATACATTATCTCTAAATAGCTCTTCGATGCGTCAAAATTGGGGAATTGTTTTACATAAAGGCCATAGTTGCTGCCGCTGCTGCTGAGCCACCCCCTGACTGCATCTGTCATGTCAAAGCTGCGATAGTAAGGAGGTAAAAGCTGAAGTGGAACAGATGAATAATCCGAAGCACCCGCACCAGTTTTATTATAAATTAAAACACTGTCAAGAGCATATGCAGTTCGTCCATGTGGCGCTGCCCCATCCCAGCCGTTCCACACGTTCATGGATGTGTAGAGGGTCGCCCGGTATACTACCGATGCGGAGGACAGCGGCGCAAGATCAACGGAAAGCGCTTTGCTGATCGTAGTATAACTAAGGGTGGGATGCTGGTTTTTCCCTCCGGCAATGCCCCATCGTTCTATAATCACAGTACCATAGGTGACATATGCCATACCGAGTAGTAGTGTGAACATGCAGGATATTGATCTAAACATGGCGCCTCCTTTTTTTGTTTATTTCATTTTGTCACTATCAGCTTGATTGTCTTTTCCATGCCCATCACGTTCATTCTGGCCAGATATACACCTGAAGGAACCGTATTGCCTCTATTGTCACTGTTATGCCAGGCAATGCTGTGCGCGCCGCTTCTCATGGTTTTCCGTACCAGCGTATTTATTAATTTCCCCTGGACATTGAAAATCTGGATAAGGACATTCTGGGCGTTTCCTTTAAAACTTGGAATCGTAAAATTCAAACGCACCGCCGGGTTTGAAGGAACAGGGAAGGCCGTAAATACCAAACTAGTACCGGCCTGGTCCATAGAGCTGACCGAGGTCGGATATTTCTGAGAGGAGGCATTACCGTCTAGGTCCCACGCAATCACAACGATCTGCTTTCCTGCCGTAGCAGTCTTGGAAATAACAGCGCGGAGATCGTGCGCATATAGGATAGAGACGGAATCATGCGTACCCTCCTCGATGCTCATGACTTCATAATATGCGGTGAGAACATTGTCGTGAGATGGATTCCAGGTGATGACCACTGAATCACCTTGGTCGGTCTGCGCTATCCCGGTTACCGTATCCGGTGGTTCAACATCCTGACCCTTATAAACGATAAAATCACCTATTGTCAGGGCCTCACCAGCGAAAGTAAATGATTGAATATCCAGATGATTCCGCCGGCTATCATACCAGTGCCAAACCAGGTTCTGGTATGCGGGCCCGCCATCGTTCAATTCCAGCCTTAACCTGCAGATATTCCATCCTGCCGAAGGGGCCATAACAGATGTTGATGTTGCCTCTCCGAAATAATTCGTGACCTGCCTCCAACCGCCTGTTGTTTTTCCAAAACGGCCCACAGTATATATGGCCATCTTGTCCGAATGGGTGTCATAGCCGTAGTTTACAGGATTAGCAGGCTGGTCTGATGCATAGCTTTTATACTCCCCCCAGTTCTCATGGAGGTGGGGAAAGAGCTGGTCAGCTGAACGCGGATACACATTCAACCTTCCTGAGCTTATCTTGCAGGTAGCCACAACGGTCACATCCATTGGGTCTCGAATACTGACCCCGGCGCTTATCCAGCCTCCGGACTGCCGGTATCCTTTCATGGAACCAAGATAATTTTCATCGACTATGGCGCCCAACGAAAAAATACCGCTGCTGCCGTTCTCAAAATCCTCCTTATATAGGATCCTGAACAGGCTGTCCAGAGGGGGTGGCGGCGTTGGTATGACCCCGCTCTCAATAATGGCGTGGCCTAAGCGCCAAGGGCAGTAGACGTCTTCTACTGGTCCCCAGGAAAACGGATCATAGGTGGTACTTGGGCCTACAGGTCTTTTGTAATCCAGCCAAAATGGCGCAAGGGACGTATTCTCACCATATCGGCTGTTTGCAAGATTCGTCACCCGCTGAACCGCGGGCGCAGCCATGCAATTGCATGGATTTGTCAGCCCCACCTGCGGCCTGATACGAAAGAAATTGAATCCAATGATGGTTGGAATGTTGTCCGGAGAAATCCACAGCAGGTTCCATTGTACAAAAAATTCGCATGTCCAGTGATCACTGCCCTTTGTAACACGGACCTCAGCGCCAGAAAGGTCGCACTGGCCATTGAGATTGATCTTCAGGCGGGCAAGCAAAGGCATTTTCGGGTGTGTATGGTCCGGGTCAACACAGAGTCCCACTATATCACCATTCCAGACACCACTCGACAGGGCAAGGTCCATGCGCGGTTCCGTGCAATATGCCGCAACATACAGGCCGCTGTCATTGCATAGGAATTTGACTGTTGTTGGGGCCTCTATAGGCGAGCTGCACCCGTCAAAATGGTCGAGTTGATAGCTTTGAATATCCTGCCAAACCGCGTCGTTTAAGTCGCCATCAATAACAGGCGGTGTGGTGGTTCGTGGAATGAAGAAAGCCGGTTTTCCGAAACTCTTTTCAACTTCCCTTATCGTGGGTAGTTGGGAAAAAACCAGACTGACTGTAAAAAGAATAATACCATAATAATAGAGTCGTATCATAAATCCCCTCCCTTTTAAAAATCGGAATGTCTCAACTATTGATTACTTTGATAATATAAAAGCCTCATAATGGAATAAATTTATAAAAAACCATGAATATTTATTAAAAAAAGGGGGAATTTAGTAAAATATGTCGTTTTCTTGGATCCCCGGTTGGCTTTGATGATCTAAATAAGTATCACCGTTCACCAGACCCCTGAAATCAGACATCCCGAGATCATGGCTATTAAGAACCTTATGTAGCAAAGCAGTGAGAACTGGTCATTTGACACTATTTGAAAAGAATCGCTTTCTTGGATATGACCGTTTTTCCCATCCGTACCTGTACGACATATATGCCGCTGGGCAGGTTTCCCGCGTCCCAAACAATGAAATTATACGAAGAATGACGAATGACCGAAGACAAATCCTGCACCATTTCCCCTTGGCAATTAAAAATCTTTACTTCGACGTTCTTTTTCACTTGTTTGATATTCGAAATTCGAATTTCCGTTCGGGGATTGAATGGGTTCGGAAACACATCGCACACAAGCCCGTTTTCCACTCCCCCCCCGATCTTCTCGACCGCCATAGTGGGAACATTCCCCGCAACCTCCATCTTTATCCACTCGTCCACACCCATGCCTGAAGCGGTATAGGTCGTCATATCTGTTCCGGAAACACTGACCAACGTGTCGCATACCGCCGAAACCGTCTTATGGGTGATCCTGACAGCGCTGTTTGTGACTGGTCTGTCATATTCTTCATAATGCGCGTATATCCGCCCTCCCCGCAGTCCAGCGCCCCATGTGCCAGGCAAAGTCGCGCCGGTAAAACGTACCCAGACCTCAGGAACTGGTGTGTCAAATACCACCTCCTTGTCCTGCTGGCACACCCAGTGTGTACATTCGTTGAAATCGCCCCCAAAGTCCGAAGGCCCGCAAAGCCGCGTCCAGTTCGCACCGTTGGTGGAATATTCGATCAGATCAGACGCGCGGTGATTATTGAAACATGCGCCTGCGCTCATCCATTTTATTTTCCCTTCACGCGGAGGTTTTATGTGCACAGGAGAGGATGGCACCTCCTCAAAAAACATGCGTATTGGCGCGGTCTGGTATCCCTTGACATCCTTTGCGGTGTACTCGAATGCGGCCTGCTTGGCCACACCTTTCGACAGGATTGCCGGAAACGACTGGGCCGCAGCCTGGCACCATGTGTCCATGGCAAGTGAAGAAAGCCCTGCTCCGGCCGAAAGAAATATTATCTTGACAAGGTATCCGTACGCGCCATAGACGTCCGCAGTCACGTCAATGGTGTGGGGGCCTGGCGTTGCATTGGAAAGCGCCGGGGTCATCCAGCTGAAGCCTTCATCCCGGGAAACGCTGACCGAGATATTACCGCCAGCGTTCTGGAGCTGTATAATTGCGCCCCCAACCTGGTTCTGCACATTCTGAAGGTCGGTCTGGTTCGAACCATTTTTGCCTGCAACAGGCCATGGCGTGCGTACCGCGAAAATCGTGTATGCCTGCGCATATGACGCCGCCAGGCCTGATGCGGTCTGCGTTACACCGCTGTCCGCGTCATATCCGTCAGCGTAATCGATGTACTCTGAACTGAGATTTGGCGCATAATGCCAATGGACCATTGCGGGCAGATGGTAGTGGTTACCGTACAAGCCATTCTGCTGCAGCCACGGCATCTTGTCCTGCCGCGCAATAATGGAATTGCCAATGAACGGAAAACTGCCGCCGCTCCACCAGTCGGCATTGTTCAGATACCGCGTGGAGTCTGCCTGCCAGTGCCGCGTCATGGTCTCTCCGGTGCGAAGAACAAAATCCATGGTGTGGCCCAGCGTATACCGCCTGAATTCCGCCGGATGCGCCTGCGCGCCGTTCATCATGGCCTGGAAAAAGGACGTGCCGTCTCCGCCCGGAAAAAAAGGAACGACGCGCGTACGGGAATACACATAATACGCGGATGCATTATTGTGCCAGTCATCGAGCGATGCAATGGTATCCACACTGTTCTGGAGTATGGTCCCCTTGACCTGGAAATCCAGATACGCCCAGTCGCCATCCACCCAAACCTCGCTGGTAACGTGACCCCCGGATATTTCGCTCGCATCCATGACGCGATTTTTAGTGAAACCAAGGTTATGGAGAAACCCGGGGCCAACGCTGCTTAATATTCCGCAAAAACCAAAGCCGCGAACATTGATGTTTTTTATCGGGTCGCGCATGGCCAAGATGTCATAATTATGATGTGCCAAGTCGGTCTGCCATGAATAGGGGACCTTTTGAGGGACATCGTAGGTCCCGCCCCAATGACATACACCGGTAAGCGTGTCCGCAAGATACTGCCATACCGCATACGCCAGCTTGGTGTTCTGGAGCTGGGTGCCAGTGCTGTCGCGGAATTTCTTGTGGCGCAAAAAGTTCTGCCAGTCGCCGGATACGTCAGCCACCTCCTCGGAAACGACTTTGGGTGAATAAACGATCGCCCATAGAGATGCTGTCATGACCGTAAGAAAAATGATGGCAAAACGCTGGAATGGAAGACAAACAATAAAAGGCGTGAATCGCGCGAGCAGAAAAGAGCGCATACTTCCCCCTCTTTCATAAATAAGCATCAGGTATTTTCAACTTTCCATTATCTAAAAATAATATAAAAAATATCTACTGAAATAAAATCATGAAAAACCATGGATTTTTATTAAAAAGAGGGGAAATTTAATAATATATGTAGGCTTTTTATAATTATTATTTATTGAACCTGCTATTCCGGACTTTCGTTTAAAAAATACTCTTTTCTAAACTGGCTTGGCGATATACCCGTATGCTTCTTGAATACCTGTTTAAAATATGCAGGGCTGTTGAACCCTAGCTTATATCCGATCTGAGATATATTAAGTTGATTCTCCTTTAAATATTCCATTGCCTTATTACACCGTAATTTATTGATATAATTAAAGATAGCTACTCCTGTCTGTTCCTTGAACGTTGTGCTCAACCAGACAGGATTTGCATTTGCAGCCGCTGCGATATCGTTTAGCGAAAGATCTTCCGTAAATCTCTTCGCAATGAGTTCGAAAACGATTTTCACCCGGAAATCTAAGTTTTTATCATTGATCTTGACAGCTACCTCATTCTTCCGCTTGAATAGAAAAATACACAAACAAAGAACAACCATTGCGGCGGGAATACCGATAAAGAACACCCGGAAAAACCAGGATGATGATCCAGACAGGCCCTCGACAATCATGATTTTCTTCCTCACGGATATGGATGGTATCTCCTGGTGGTTGAAAACCGTACCTTGAAGCATCCAGACACCCGATTCGGCTTGAGGAAAAAGCCGGAAATTCGTCTTCCAGGACCTCTTCCGCTGATCAATGACATAACTATCTTTTGCGCCGTTGACATATGAAGTGCATGTAGGACAGAGCGGGGTTCCGTTCGAATATCCCGGCGTGTCCTTGACATAGACCAACTTCTCATCCTTTGAAAGGCTTATGAAATAACATCCACGGGGATCAAAATTTCCGCCCCGGTCGAGTGGATTGCCATCGGTGTTCTTTGAATGGCTCAGAATAATATAATTGTAAAAAAGGTTGTCAAAGCCTTGCGGATCTGACATATAAAAATAGAGATTATACCAGGTATCGCGAAAAAGCGTATCAACCGCCTTTGTATCTCCCTCGCGGGTTATTACGATGGAATCAACAACTGGCCTGCGTTTCTGCACCGAGGCATCCGGATGCTTCAGGCCCACGCTCCAGACGCTCCAATCCCTATTTTTCGCCAAAACAGTATCGGGAAGCGTTACATACGAATTGTTCCAGATGCTCCAGTCCTCGCCTATCCGTTTGACCCGGCTTTGCAGTGTCAGTTTCTCGAGCGGGAAATAGATATACCTGAAGTGGTAACGCAGACCCGCACCTGGGCCAATATGCTGAGAAAAATAGGGAAAACGGGCTGTGCCATCGTACGACAGCCTGAATTCCATGTCTTCAATCGATAGCGTGTCGTCTGGAAGGACGTCAAAGATACCCCCCATCAGGGGAATTATCCGGATAGCCGGGGACGCGGAACGCGGACCAATCCGTGCATTGCCGCAGGCGATATCGTCTATTTTAAAATCAGCATACAGATAATGAAGCGGATCATTGCTATACAGGAACCGGAAACCAAACACCTGAGCGATAGTAACATCGGGGTTGACCGCAAGTACCTTTTGGAACGAGTTCCTGCCGTCTATCCAGATCGAAAGCGCGTATGCATGCGTTTGTCGCAGGTAATTGAGATCGTATTCAACGCATATTGCTTGATCGAAAGGGATTATGACTGAAAGCAACGTCCCATACGGCTGAAACCTGAATTGCAACAAAGCTTCCTTTTCATTCATATATCGAATCTGCATGGCGACGTTTTTCTCAGGCAGCAGTTCATGAATGCCGATGACCTTTGAAGGCGAGGCGGTGCTATCAAGATACGAAGCAATTGTCAGGTAGAATCTCACGGCAATATGGTCTGTCGCTGGAATCCTCTTCTCGATGAAGGGACAGCCCCTGAAGAACCGCAAACCGAAACCTTCGCAGATAGCCGAAGAGGAATCGTTTTGCCCGGGGAAGAGCGGCGGAAAGCTGTTCCATTGCAGCTTTCCATTGGTCCGGACATCAACGCCTTCAGGATGTGAAAAATCCACCCCGGAAACGCCAATCAACGTGTTGCCAATGCGCTTCCTATAGGTGAAATAATCGCGCCGCGCAGGGTTGTCGCATTCGAGTATACCCAGGCCATTGGAATCAACCCATTGAATGACTGACGTGTCAGGGGTAAGCAGTACGGTCGTACTATTAGTGTCAATGCCCGCATTAGTGGAAGTAACACCATACTCGAAATTCTCTGAAAAAATAACCTGGCAGAACGCTGGCAGGGGAAAAATGGCCAGAAAAACAATAGCTAAAATAAAAAAGCGCCGTCGCATTTCTTAAACCCTTGTTCCGTGGTAACTATTCAGACTTCGGATCAATATATAATCCCCATTCCCATATCCTCAAGGTTAATTTATTTATCTATTTTCATCAGTATGTGTTGAGGGGACTGCAAACGTTTCATAAGCCCATTACAACCTCACCTCAAACGCCGGAAAGGTTTAAATTAATGCAGTTTTTAATAATTCTCCCCCTTCTTTTGATAAAAATCTTCTGTTTATAATAAATTTCTTGCTCTATTATGAGCTATATTTAATATCACCAAAAGGGGGTTTTGTGAAAATAAAGACAATTGAGGCAAAAGAAACAATTGGGGTAAATTTATCAATATTAATATTATTTATTAATTTATCATTACACGCTATTTTATAAGGATTATACCGAAAATCAGGTGGAAATATACATGAAATACTTCGCAAGTATATTGATAATTTTTGCCGCTATTGAGGCTGCGGATTTTGCTGTATACACGGTCATTGATGAAAACCTCAAAATTACCCTGCAGACCCTAAGAACGGATTTTTTTCCATCTTCAGGATACACACCGGGTAATGTTGCAGTGTTTGGAAACAGTATTACCAAAAATTCGGCTTTTTGGGAACCCTTTGGCAGGGATTCTTCCTCCATTGTCCCGGGAACAAATCTTAAAAGTTATCAAACAGACAAAGATACTTCCCGATACTGCGCGGTCGGAGGATACTTAATAACCAATGGGCTTGCCTGTATTGACAGCGCTCTTGAATTGCTCAAACCTGAAGTTGTGGTGTTTATGTATGGCACGAACGATATTCGAGACAAGGTGATTGGAACCTTTCCTTATAACTATCGTACCTATATAGACAAGATCAAGGCGAAAGGGGTTGTGCCGATAATGAGTACAATCCCGCCTCTTATGCTTAATAATGATACGACCTATAACCCGGCGGTCAGGGAAATAAACGACACAATACGCGCCATTGCAAAAGAAAAGGGAATAGTGCTGACAGATTACTGGCAGGCGGTAATGGATTACACTGATAATGATCCTTTTTCCAGTGAATGGTATAATGATGAATATGTGCATCCATCGAGCGGATGCGACCTGACGGACGTGTATGAGCCTGCGTGCGGTTTTGGGCTTCGCAATGCCGTATGCTGGCATGCCGTGAACCAGGTGTACCGGATTATCATTGACGATGGCGACCCCGTTCAATCAACAGCGCGACCTGGTCGGCAAAACAGCGGTACAAAAAGCATGCTTGAAACAAGTCCGAATCCGTTTAATCCGCAAACCACTATTACCATTACCGCGTTGAAAGGTCCGGAGGCGCAAAGGCGGAAGCTTGAAAAAGAAAACATTACCGTGCAAATTTACAACATCGAAGGAAAATTAATCGCACATTTTACGCCTTCCGCCGCCGTGTCCTTGCCCATCTCTTTTAATTGGAATGCTTTAAATCAGACCAGCGGGATATACGTAGTTAAAGCAAAAGTCGGAAATGATCTATCGTCAAAATGCATAACTTTAATAAAATAAGGAGGGGATATGCGTAGTAAACTTCCATTGATATATTTCTTTTTATTGTCAGCGGTTGTGTTTGGCGCAAACATAATAGAACCTGTTGCGGGAAATTTCTTTGGGGTTCCATCAGATAAAGTTGATCTGATGTTAAGCGATATTCTTGACTGGGAGGGCTTTCACGCAATCATCAAGGCGGACAGCGGTGATTTCCCGACAACCGCATTGAAACAAACTATAGGAGAAATCAACTTTAACGCTATTAAAAACGCTTCTTCTCTCACCCAAACGATGCGGACCCAGATTCTGATTGCCTTAAATGCAATGAAAAATGACACTGCTTTTTACACAAGAAACTACACTGCCATCGCTCTTTCTGAACACACCGGCCCGTATGACAGATATCACGCATTTTTGCCCAACAAAACCACTGTTACCTATGGAAGGCCGCCCGTCATCGATACGGGCACAACCGGAGGAATTCCTACTTTAAAAAGCGACCTGACGGAAGCGCAGTGGGAGCTTCTTCCAAGAAACAGCGCCTATCAGAGCTATGATAAAAGATTCTTGAGCGTCAGTGAAAAGACTAAATTGAAATGGTTTCATATAACTATTATGGAAACAGTCCTATATCCTGGTCTGGTATATAAATACCGCTTGTGGCAGACGTTTGTATTTCCTGTTCTGAGGCATGGGGATTATAATAATACAAACTATGCCGGCATAGACACAATGCTTTACAGAATTGTCATCTTCGCGAAAACCGAAGATATAAACAATCCCGATAGCCTAAAAAATCTTCCCCTGGCCGTATTATTTCATCCATGGGGCGGCGGTTTTTCTACCATGGAAGCATCTGGCGGTTATTGTAAAGATGGCGAGCCTTTTGTAATGCTGGAATTCGCTTTATGGGATTCGGACAATCCCGATACGACCATTGATGGCAGAAATACCAATAATTGGTACTGGGGCAACGTGTATCAGGGCAGGAGCTATCCATGGTTTCACAATGCGGTTATCGATGTAATAAACATGATAAAACACGATACAAGTATTATTTTCAATGCCGTTAAGGCGACAATTGACACGAACAGGATATACGCAAGCGGGCATAGCATAGGCGGAACAGCCACAAACCAAATAGCGATAAAACATCCTGAAATATTCGCCGCCTATTATGCCCATGCGGGATGGACCGTATATGACGGATCCGCCGGCTTTGACGGGGCTTTTGAGAATATGGTAGGGGCGCCTGAAGATCATATTTTGATTGAAGGAAATGCTGATCAGTTGTATCTTGGCCTTACCGGATTTGACTATGAGGCTATTAACTATACAAATCTTGGGTGGTATTTTGGAAAAACAGGCGACGATTGGAACTATCGCGATCCGTCATTCCCAACTCCGTATGCGTACTTTCAGAATGGCGATGTTGATGATCCACCGGCACAAGGGAGAAACCTTTATCCGGCGCTTGAATTTTCAAAACGTGGATATACGTATTACGAGCATGACGGCGGCCACTCGGGCTACAAACGCCCCTTTATGGATGTGTGCCGTCATTTTAGGAAAGACCAAAGTTTCCTGGCATTTACCAACCGTAATTATGATGACTCCAGGTATAAAAATAACATTGAAGTTCATGGCTGGGACCATACCACAATTATTGATTCGGCTTCTTATTATGAAGTAACGCTTACAGGCGTGGGGACCGCGGACGTGACGTTGCATAGATTGCAGAAACTTCAGCATGGATCCGGTTCTACATATGCGCTACGCCTTAACGGTATAGTGACGGACACGATTACCACTGACGAATATGGATTAATCACTATTCCACAGGTAGCTGATAACGCGCACATTCGTATCGATTGCATATCCTGCAATCCGACTGCTTTTTCAGCAAATTCCGGAAACAATACTGGTGCGAATACAATAGTAATGTCTGTAATGCCGAATCCGTTTAATGCGAGTACCGTAATCACAATCAGTAGTCAGGCGTCAGTGGTCAGGAATCAGAATAGTAAGGTGGGCATATATGACGTGCGGGGCAAATTAGTGCTGACGCAAAGCATTGCGCAGGTATTGCCGGGGAACGGCAATGGTTCAAGGTTCATCTGGAACGCGGGGAAACAGGCAAGCGGAATATATGTGGTTAAGGTGAACATTGGAAATACCATTCTAATGAAACGGGTCGTATTGCTAAAATAAGTTTAACAAAGGGGCATGTATGAGGTTCTTACAGTTCTTTTTGTTGGCAATAATTAATATTTTCGGTCTTACTGTTGACATGGACCCAATACCGAGAATTCCATTACGGGTTGGGGATCACCAGTTTTTTTTGGTTCACTTATCACACGTAAGCAGTTCATGCAGTGGAACGGTCAGTTTCGCGAGCTTGCCGTCTGGATTATCATCCGATCCACAGGAACAGACCTTCAATCTCACCGCGGGTGATTCCGTATTGCTTGTTTTTAAAGTCACAAACGCTTCGTGGGGAGATTCGGTCTACATACGTCCGCAGATAACCGTTAACGGATCGGAACAGCTTACTTTTTCTGATTCGCTCGTGACCAATGTAATACGTAATCAAGCTATTCTTAACAAAGCGCCTTTAGACACGCAAGGTCTCCTGGTGTATTATTCCTGCGGAGACGCCATGGATGGAGAATACAAGTACTTTGACAGATCGGTCGGGGACACTTCCTTTTGGGAAGAAGGTATTTGGTACCACGATGGAGGAGTAAAGGGAAAATGCGTTCGTGGTTATACTGGTTTGCCCTTTCCACGAAACCGGTATTCTAAAATCGCCTATACAACGCTTAACAATATCAACTACCAGAAAGGCACAATCCTTTTCTGGATACGCAAAGAAGAGAGGGAAAATGAAATATCGTATGCCGGCTCTTTTAATCCGGACCCTAACGCTACATGGCAAGTAGGACCAACAGCCATGGATGGCCTTAGAGGTGAAGGTATTGTTGGCTGGTTCAGGGCGCCTCAATGGAGATATATGAAAGACGTGCTTGGCATGCCAACCGCACAATGTTATATATATAAAACCGGCTCCAATTCATTTATTGGTTTAAGACGCTATAAAGCGTATAACGGCAATCCCGGATACTTGGAAGCCATGTATCTTGCAATGCGCGGCAAAACATATCATGCGCAGGCGCATTATGATTGGACAGCGGACTGGCGTCATGTGGCGTTGCTTTGGGATGCCGAGGCGGGCAGACTAGAGATATATCTTGACGGAGTGCTTGCCAGCGGAGAGATCAAATGCAATGGCCGCGCCAACACGGATTCTATATGGTATGGCGCGCCGTGGGATGTGGTCACAAATGTTCACGGCAGCATGGGTCTTGTCCAGCAATATCCCGAAGGCGCTCAAAACGCTACAAGGCGTGACGAATATTATGTGTACAACAAAGCCTTATCGTTGCAGGAAATAGAGGACAACATGAGGGCCTCCATGGGAAAGGTTTTGAGCCCCTCTATTTTTCCCCATGATACGTTGTTTCATGATACGCTTACTGTCGAAATAAAAAGCTTGTGGTCAAATACTTCTATTCATTACACTTTGAATGGCATTGACCCTGTTGCATCAGACCCGGTGTACAGCGGTCAGATAGTATTAAACAGTACAACGACAATAAAGGCGAGAGCGTTTTTACAGGGATATACTCCTAGTGATATTGTAAGCGCGCATTTTGAATGTATGGGACTTGATGCGCAAAAACCCGCGGTGCGCCAGATAATCGCGCTTAACGACCCAAACCATATCCTGGTTGCATTTGATAAGCCTGTAGAACAGACAAGTGCGGAAAATAGTGGTAACTATACAGTGAATAATGGTATTACTATAACCCAAGCTCATTTGGATGATGATAAACAGTGCATACGTTTAACCACGTCCGCGCCGCTTGAATCAAGACTTTATACAATAACGGTTAAAAATGTCCGGGATCTTTCCAAGAGCGCAAATATAATGAATGATCTTGTTGATACAAACTTCAAATTTGAGACATTATCCGGCCTGGTGGGATATTGGAATTTCGATGTGTTAACTGGTAAAGGTGATAAAGTCAAGGATCTTTCCCAGTCTAAAATTGATGGCGCCGTATGGGACTATTATTGGCCCAGCGCAACCGCACTGGTTGATGGCTATAAGGAAAAAGGCATGTACTTTGACGGCCGTGACGCGTTTTTAGATGTTACGGATTACGTTAATGGTGGATTATCAGTGAATACAAACGCCGCGATAAATCTTGATGCGGGAACTGTTTCCTGCTGGTTTAAGGCGGATTCTGATCTGCCTAATTATCAGAGTCATATTATCTATAAAAATTACGCTTACGATATACATATAACCTCAAAAGTACTCTGTGTTAAATCAGAAGGTTCTCCTTTATACAATACGGGTATTATGGTTGCTGACGGTAACTGGCATCAGGTTGTCTTTGCATTCCAAAAGGGCGTCACGAATGGGTCTTCTGTATATCTTGATGGAAACCTGCTGTCGGCAAGAACCTTTAATTTTTTAAATAATACACATGAGGGTCTGAGCATTGGCGGCGGGGGCGGCGCATATGGGCAACCTATTTTTTTTAAGGGCATAATTGATGAAGTCATGATTTTTAACAGGGTTTTAAATTCAAATGAGGTGTCTGAATTATATCAAACAGGCGGCATCACGGCAAAAATCGAAGAAATGGAACAAGATATTGGTGTGCAAAATCATAAGACAAGATTGATGGTGTGTCCTAATCCGTTCAATCCGACGACAGTGATAACAATCAGAAGTCAGAATACGGAATACCGGAGTCAGAATGCGGAGATCAAGGCAAGGACCACTGTTAGAGTAGCGATATATGATATCAATGGAAAATGCGTCTGGACGGCATTGAATATGAAAAATAACGCAGGACTGAAAAATACCACCGTTACAACATGTATCTGGGATGCGTCAGCGCAACCAAGCGGGATATATATAGTTAAGGCCAAGGTTGGGGATAAGGTATTGATTAAAATAATATCATTGACAAAATAAGTGTTGCCTATCAAAGGAGACTATAATGTTTATCAACAAATTTTCGGTGTATAATAAGAAGAAAAACACGTTGATGCTCAGAATGTTTTTATTGTCATTGATTTTATTTGCGCAAGTCATATATGCAGATGGCTACACATTACCCGGTTATGAATTTGACCGCCCAGTATGCGTGCAATCGGTAACGGCCACATCAGCTTTTATTCACTTTAGATATAGTTTGTCAACCAATCTTTCAATAGATTATGGAACCGAGGAAAGTAATTTAAATAAAAATGCTGCTGTTGCATTGGATACAGAAGCCTTAGAGCCTCATGTATATGTATGCAAATTAGAGGCTCTTATCCCTTCTACGAAGTATTATTATAGGGTAAAAGCAGATGGAGGCTACATTGATACTATTTCCCGTTCATTTTATACTCATCCATTAAAAGGCGATGGCTCAAGGCTCTTCTCTTTTTGGCCGTGCGGGGATCATCATTTTAATCCTTTAGAAAAGATAGATACTGGGTATAATTCTAGGATATCAGTTATAATGGACAGGGTGGCACCTCGTCCAGTTTTTTGTATTTTTCTTGGAGACCAAGTCGGACAGGTTGGTTCGCAGGAAAATTATTATCTAATTGAAAGTTATTGGAGGGCTTTATATAAATCAGCCGGCAATATACCTATATGGACTGTTGTGGGAAATCATGATCAAGACGGTTTAATGCCTAATAACACTGATTATATATTTGAAGCCAACTATATGCCTCATAATAATCCAGAGAAGACAGAAGCATATTATTCATTTTATTATGGGAATGCGAAAGTGATAATATTAATGGGGCTGAATAATGACACAAATACAGCTCCTGGCAGATGGCTTTATGAGCAAATAAAGGATACTGTCCCAATGTGGAAAATTGTGTGCGACCATTATCCGGTTTTAAATGATTCAGCGCATTTTACTTCCGCAAACCAAGATAATGTTGGCTGCGGAGATTCAATCTTGCAGAGCTGGTTTGATGAGTTTGGAGTGGATCTTTTTTTAAACGGTCACATCCATTTTTATGAACGTTCAACACCTCTAAGATGGGGAGATAAATATATAGATGCCACCAACAGATCAAATTCCACTGATACTGCGAGATATACAAAGAATCGGGGTGAAGCAGGCACTATTTATTTCACAAGCGGAACATGGGCCAGGTTTGAGCTGAATTTTATTGAAATAGACGGGAATGTAATGCGGGGTAACATGATGAAACAATACAATTATCCCTTACGATGGGAGGAGAGAGACCCTTGGGTTTTTACTAAAGTTATTAGCAGTAATGAGTCTCCCGTTGCGGATATACTTTTTCCTTCAAGTGATACTGTTATCGAGATAGGATCATCCGTCTCTTTCAAGGGCACGGCTTTTGATTATGAAAATGGCGAATTGTCTAATTTCAGCTGGACTTATAGGGTTGAGAATCCGAATTTAAGCGGAGAATTTATCCGGGGAGAGACATCATTCGGGAACGGCTCGATATGTACTTATACACCGGACATGGTGGGTATTTATATAATTACTTTAACCGTGCAGGATAATAACGATGCGACTAACAGTATAAGCAGGAAAATTCAGGTAGCACCTGTTTTGGAGCAGCCGATAAAGCTGAATTTTGGAGCGAACAGTTATAATCCAGCAGGATGGACAAAGGTGGGAACCAATGAGTTTATTGGTTCTGCTGTGAGTTATGAAGGCGGGTCTTCACAAGGGGGCACTCCAAATGGTCAAAAGGAAGATTTAACAGTAAGGTCATATATTTATTCTACGAGTACCGCAACATGGCGGAAACGATTAGCGCCTGGCAAGTATGTGGTTTCTTTTAGGTGTGCTTCGCCTGTTGATACAAGGAGTATCGACTCAATAAAGATTCAAGGTTCTGTGGTAGTTTCAAATACGAAAAGTTTGGAAGGGCTTAATAATGGCGTTATGGGCTATAGCGCGACTTGTCCTCATCCGTTAGGGGAAGCTCCAACGAATTACCCTCGTTCATGCGGCGCGCCAGCAGTGGTTGAATATTATCCTGTGACAATAGGGAGTGATTCTGTTTTAAGTATGGAATTGAATAAGGCGCATATTTCGGAGATGAGGATATATAGAGTTATAAGTGAAAGCGCTACTAGAGTAGAACATACAAAAGGAGCATTGGATGAGGATATAGAGTTAAGCTGCGCGCCGAATCCGTTTAATCCGCAAACCACTATTACCATTAATGCGTTGAAAGGCACAAAGGCAGAAGGCACTAAGTTTGCACGAGTAGAGATATATGATATTAAAGGCAAGCTTATAAACTTTGTGCCTTTGCGACTTTGTGCCTCTGCGCCTTCTCTTTATTCATGGAATGCACAGAAGCAACCAAGCGGGATATATATAGTTAAGGCCATGGTCAGAGGTAGCATAGTAACAAAGAAAATTACAATATTACGGTGAATGTCGAATAGGTAACACAAGAAACAAGATATTGACAATATTATTCTATTTATCGAAAGGAGGGGTATATGCGAAGTCTTTTGCCGTATTTCTTGATAATGCTCATTTCATTATGCATTTGCTATGGCATGGTCCCGACAATCAATGACATTGAACGCACATTTGGAAAACCGGCGATCCTGATCAGGCAGACCGCTACACCACCGGTCATAGACGGCGATCTCAGTGACGCGGCATGGGAAATTTCCCAGCCGTACCAGCTTGACCATATAGACGGGTGCGCTTCTCCGCTGCAGGCGTCCACAACGGTCAGGCTGCTTTGTGACAATAGTAATCTCTATGTTTCATGGCTTTGCATGGAGCCTCGCATGGACCTTTCGATCATTGATACAAGCAGTTACGGAATGGATGGAGACATTGTTGTGTTATACCTTGATCCTCACCATGCACACTATACAACTCTCAAGGATTCCAATAACATCAGGATCAGGATAAATATGCAGGGCAAGGTTAATATCAGCCGCTCATACCCTGGTTCAGGCTCCGTTTCGGCGAGAGTGCATGCTGGCAACGACCAGTGGATTGTGGAACTCAGTTTTCCACTGTCAAAAATGGGGTTTACGGCATCGACCATCCCCACGGTAATTGGACTGAATGCGGTGCGTATCCGGCCGCAATCAGGCGGACCCTATGCTACCGTTGCCGTGACCGGTTCTACGCGTGAATTGATTGACCATAACAACTTTCGATACGGCGAGAACACCTCGCTTGCGCCGTTCTGGGTTGATTATAAGGTAGCCATGCCGAGCAGGGATACCGGATATCCGCTCGGAGTATGGGGGCCTTTAAATGAAGTATTTCTGCCCTGGCGATTTGCGCACGCCATACTAGAGGTCGCGACCATCGTAAAAGAGCCTCCGGACAGCCCTTTTGAAATAATCGCAAAGGAACATTTCATTAATGGCGCTCCCTCATTTTCTAATGGCACAATTGTTGAGGAGAGCTTTCTTGGCATTGGAAAAGCGTATCGTACATCAGGCACCGGGATAAGCTACAGTATCGCTTTGCACGATCCCAGAGACGTGACCGCGGTGGCCACGGTTACTGTAGACAGCGGCAGACTCGCCTTTTATCCCCGCGCCTCGGACAAACTTTGTCCAAGCGTACAGGAATGCTGGGGCGAATACACCAGCTGTGTTGGCGATGGCATAGAGTCGTATGATACCTATACGTATGACACCCATTCTGACAAAATGGGCATTTATACAGCCGGTCGTTTTGGCAGGAAAGAACGGGGCTGGCAACAAGCCACTTTTTACTATGGCGAATCTACCGGGGGCTCTATGAAATCCCCTTCGTCAGGATGGAACATCTGCAGGCTTCGTATGGAGCTGATGGATGGGGGCCCTGCTGCGCAGCACCTGATGTGGCATTGGTTTGATCCCACGAGCCATATAGATATACAAATCATGAATATTGCCGGACAAAATGTCACGGTTGGTGATCTTATTGTGTATCGCGGTATCGACGCGGAGGCGCCAACACCTGTAACACAGCTGAATAAATCAATGGATGGAAATGACATTGTTTTCTCTTGGCCGCCGTCAGAAGACAATGTGCTGACAGTGGCGTATGAGGTAGTGACAATTGATCAGGCCACGGAAACGATTGAACATCTCGCCTTTGTGCATGACTTGACCGTCCGTATTCCCCAACAACAGGTTCAGGATAAAATCGTAAGGGTCCGAGCATGGGATCTGGATGGAAACGCATCCACAGTATCGCTTGATTCCGTTGGAATTGATAAAGAATTGAAAAACAAGATAGAGAATAGACCGGAACTATCCGTAGCGCCTAATCCGTTTAATCCGGGTACCGTGATGACGATAGGCGCAACGCGGAATGACGAAAGCGCAATTGCCGCGAAAGTAGCGATCTATGATATGAAAGGCACGTGTGTAAAATCAGTGTCCTTACGCCTCCACGCCTCTGCGCCTTTTCACTATACGTGGAACGCGATACACCAAGCAAGCGGCATATATATAGTTAAGGCAACGATTGGCGACAAGGTATTGACACGGCGTATAACGTTGTTAAAATAATGTCCGCGAAACCAAACTATGTTAACTAATTGGAGGATTTATGAACGATAAAATTAATTATTTCCTGGTTTTATTTTTCAGTTCTACTTTTTTTCTTTTTGGCGCCACTCCGGCCAACCTCACAGCCACCCACCGTCATGGCCAGACATTTTTAGTCTGGGATGACGTAAGCGGTGCTGCCAAATACCGGATTTACCGCTTATCGAGAGCGTTTTCCCCTGGTGACCTTATATCAGCGAATCGGGTGGCCGAAATCGACAGCGGATCAAGTTATAACAGGCCATGGTCAGAACTGAGGAGTAATACCCTGAGCATCGCGATCGGCTTTGGCCATCTTAAAATCGAGAATGGTGGCGACACGCTGCGCCAGAATCAGGAGCTTTTTGTATGGACGTGTCTTACTGAAGGCGGAGGTGGTTATTTTTATGCGGTAACCGCCGTGACAGGCGCTACAGAGGATGCGAGTATCAGCGCTGGCAACAACATAGGGCCGGTTGCGGAAAACCAGTGCATCATGATTTATCCCGTGGAGCAGGCGCGTACCAAACCAGATAGTTCAGGAAGACTCTACGTCCACTGGATGCCGTATGAAAAGTGGAACACGCAGATGGAAGGATATACATATATCTTTTTTGCCGCGTGTAAAGATCAATACCGGGGTCAGGTTCGGCCTATCGAGGTGAATGTACATGGCAGGGGCGCGTACTATGCATGGATAAAAAGCACAACCTTTGACTCCTCCTATGCCAGTCATGTCTATGCGGGTGAAGACATTATCGTCTATTTTGACGACCCTAAACTCACATGGCACTATGGGTTTGCCGATGACCTTGATTTATCAGGATCAAAACCTGCGGCAAAAGATGGGAGCATCGTAAAAAACTACACTGAATATCGTAACTGGTGCGCACTCAGATGGCTCTGTTCAGGAGACGCTCCATGGACAGGTGACGTGAATAATATCCACATAAATGGTCATTCTATGGGAGGAACCGGATCAATGACCTTTGCCCACCACCATCCCGAACTCTTTTCTTATGTAACCTCTTCTGAAGGCATCAATAACTGGGTTGACTGCGGCACCAATGGAGGCACCTATTGGGGTGAATCAGTGGAGTGGGGTTTTACAAGTCCGGGTGTTTATAAAACGCTTGGATGTCATGATCTGATTCCTGAAAAAGGGGACTGGAATGCGCTCATCGTTGACCGTGATGTCGGGTTTTCTTCCGTAGGCTGGCAGAGCGTACGGGACAGCGTGCTTCCCGCCATCGCCAACCTTGAGGACATTCCCTCCTTCAATTTTTCGCACGGGACATGGGACAACACTATCGAATGGTTAACTCAGGGATTGCCGGTATGGGGAAATCATAATGACAATAAATACGCCGTAAACCGTATCCCCTACTCGGGTGGTTATAAACCTGTCGGACATACGACAAATTGGAGCTCGCAGAACCCGCTTCTTATGGTGCCTAAAAACCACTTTGTACTTGCTCTGAAAAGTGCGACCAGTGACGATTCTATTGTCGTTGATTCCTGCTATATCCGTAATTGCTATGCGTGGGGGCAGTTTAATTATCGTGTTAATTGGTCAACCTTTGGCACTCCGATTCACAAAACCCCAATTGACAGTCCGTCTGTTTTTGAAACCACGATCCAGCTATATGACAACAGCCGCCTGTCGCATTGTCCGGACTATACCGGACCCGGTGTTGAGACTGTCGATATTACCCCGCGTCGCCTGCAGCATCTGGTGCACTATTCGAATTCGCGATACCATTGGGTGAACATATCGGTTGCTACCAGCGATACGGTACAATCCGGGGAGGTGACCGCGGATCAATATGGGCTTTTTACAATTGAAGGATTTAGGTTCGATACTGTCGGAAACGTGCTCAGGGTGACGCTCGTTGATTCTGGATATGTTGACATAACTAACATCGCTGATAAGAAAAATGGAATCTCTTTACGTATGCGGCCTAATCCCTTTAACCCGAGCACGGTAGTAATGCTTGAATGCACAAATGCGCGAATAGACGAATTAGCGACAATAGAAATATATTCGTTAACGGGCAAACGAATCATCCGTTCTTATATTCACTCGTTCGCTCATTCAAGCGCCAACGCTACATATGAATACATTTGGAATGCGGAAAACCAGCCGAGCGGATTATATATAATTAAAGCTTCCGTGTACGGCAGGACAATCTCGAAGCGAGTAATGCTTGTGAAATAGTATCAAATTTAACAATAAGAGGGAAGAACTATGTTAATCCGTATTTGCGCTCCAATTGTATTTATTTACTCCTGCGTTGCGTACGGTTATGTCACCACTGATGGTAAAACAGTTCCGCCATTGCCTGTATCATCATCAAATGTGATCAATGTAAGCACAGGTCAGCAGCTTTACATGGCTGTCCGGAACCAGATCGAGGGCCAGACCATACTGCTTGCGGACGGCAGGTACGATGTCTCAACATTCGAACCCTTGGTAATACGGGTAAACAACCTCACTATCAGAGGGACTTCAGACGATCCGGACAAGGCGATTCTGGTAGGCAAAGGAATGAACAACTGCATTGACGTTGAAGAGGAAATAGTGCGGCTTGACGGTGGAGCGCATACTGTTCTGGCAAACATGATGATCACGGAATCCCGTTGCCATGGTCTCAAATTCCAGAGCGGCGTCCCTTCCGGCGTTATCATTCATAATGTCCATTTCCTGAATATCGGTGAACGGATGATAAAAGTGCCTCTTTTGGGCGTCTCCGCTCCGGGCTGCTCCATACGGTACTGCTTTTTTGAAGACACCACGATTCCGCCGTCTGTCCGTTGCGGCGCCATCGGCAGCATCGACACCAACGGCAATTATATCGCTGGCATGGACGTCATGGGAACAACGGACTGGGTGGTCCACGACAATGTTTTTAAAAACATCAAGGGACCTGACGGACAGGCGCGGGGCGCTATATTCTTCTGGAGAGGCAACCAGAACACCACGGTTGAAAGAAACACGTTCATTGGGTGCGACAGGAGCATTTGCTTTGGCAACCTTTCCGGAACAATCGCCTCTGTCACTGGCGGCATCATCAGGAACAACTTTATTATTCCCGGTGTGTCAGTCGGCATCGAGCTCACCGACGCCGTTAATGTCAAAGTATGCAACAATACCTCTTTTACTTCTCTTTCCACGGGAAATGGCTCTCTTGTCTATACACGGACTTCGGGCTGCGAAGTCAAAAACAACATTATTTTCGGCAGTCTCACTGGATCAGTCCCCCTGCCCGACACCTCAAATAACGTTATTGTCTCTCGCGGACAAAAAACGATCGTGGCCCGCTGGTTTCTGGATGAGGCCGCGAATGACCTTCATCTGAAGACAGACACCGCGAGCGCGGTGAACCGAGGTCTCAACCTGGCTGAAGTGACTGATGACTGGGACAAACTCTCCCGCTCAGACGGTCAAACCGACATTGGCGCGGACGAACTGTCGAATAACCCTCCCCTGCTCATCGAAGCAACAGCGCCTTTTTTTAAAAAAACATTTCTTTGCCAACCTGAGCCCAATCCCTTTAATCCGTTCACTATCATCAGGTATGGAATTGCCCCTGGCCGGGCCAATACGCCTGTTTCCATCACTGTGGCTTCCATGTCGGGAAAAACGATCCGGACCCTGGTACGGGGCCTGGCAATAGCCGGCAGTCATACGGTTTTATGGAACGGCAGGGACGATGCCGGAAACATGGCCGCCAGTGGCATGTATTTCATTCACTTACAAAGCGAAGAAATAATAACAACCAAGGCGATTTTAATAAAATAACGTCCGGCGACAGGCATACTGGTCTCAGGCCAGAAACAAACGGTGTGATAACAACGTACAATGGAGATAACCACGGTTTTCTGACAACTCAATAAACAAATAAGGAGGCCAAAATGTTTAAATTATTATTAAATGTGTTAACTCTTCTTTTTTCTCTTTCTTATTCTGGAATGGTTGTTGAACGATGGGGAGCATCCAGTGCAAAGTGTCAGTATGCCAACACTGTCACTTATAACAGCACTACAAATATTTTAAATTTCAATTTATCCGCTTTAAGTTCAAGTACTACTATTTATAAAGCCACTCTTTTTCTCTTCATGGATAATGAATATTACGGACAGCACGTTTCTTTTTTAAAAAGCCCTGATGAAAATGCAGCTATAGATATGGAGATTTATAAAAAAGCAGGAACGGGTTATGATTCTGACACTATTGATCTTGTTCCGCCATATTACCGCTCTTTTGAGCTGACTGCGATTGTTCAAGAGTGGCTTGCAAATCCTTTAAGCAATCAGGGGCTTTATGTAAAGTTTTTTCCCAGTTTTGCTCCAACTCAATCCTATCTTGAAATATGTTACGATGGAACGCTCTCAAATGCCCCGCAACAGGTTGGAGGGTTTGAGGTTATTCATCATCACGGCCAAACTTTTATTACGTGGAACGAATTGCAGGATCATTTCGGCACAGATGATATCAAATCAGGCGATATGATAGATGTTCTTGATCATCTGGACAATACGGAGGAAATCAGATATCATATTTACCGTCATACTTCGCCAATTACTGCCGCCAATATCCATCAGGCTGATTTACTTGATTTTATACGGCCTGTTTCCTGTTTCAACAATATGATAATCCCTATGGTCGGAACCTGCGAGCATTGCACCCATCCCTATGATACAACCACGATAATCCCGCGTTTCTGCATTGACAATAGTGGCACGCCTTTGGCCAGGACAAAAGCATTATATGTTTATACGGCGCAGGAAGATGGCAATTATTATTATGCTGTAATTTCTACGCGCAACGGGAAACAAAACACTTCCGATTTCTCCGCGGAAAACAGCTTGAACTCACCTGTTGCAGAAACCGCAGCGGAATACCCCGTGCCGGTGTTTCAATTCTTTTATGAAAACAGCACTAGATTGTTTTTCGCCCACTATACAAATTTCCTAGGGCCGAAATATTCGCCATGGCCGGGGCCTAGGCACGCGTGGGATGAAAAATATGACGACCGTTTCACTGACGGTGTTTATTACGCAAATGTCGAGATATGCTATAATCCGCTCAATGTTAAGACAGATTCAAAGCCGGCTATCCGGCTGATGCTGGAACATCCGGGCGCCCTGCGCAATAAATATATGGGCTGGACTTATACCAATAATGTATGCGTGTGGATACATACAGTGGCAAGGCCCAGCATGTGGTCCGGCACAGTGGAGGCATGGGGCAAATATCTTAACTGGAAAAAGTCCCGCGTCATAGGATATGACCGAAACCGGACTCTCAAATTGGCTGACTGGGCATTGCGGACATTTGCCGGCGATTCAAACAGGGTCTATATTGCGCATCGCGAAGGATACTGGGGCATACTCTATCCCAAGAACATTGCCCAGGTGCGTATTGACGGCGGCTCCGCAGACATGGGGCTAAAGGATCCATATCCGCCTTTTAGCGTTCAAACTCCCTATCGTATCCATAACTGGTGGGGACAGGAAGAATGGAATATTCCCTATGAGAATACAGGCGTATCAGCATGGGACTGGTTTGATATGTCATGGCAGGTAAAATCTGACAGCCAGTCAATGCCGCCGGTTTACTGGTCAACGGGATCAGGGCATGACTGGAAAGGCAGCTGCGATCACGGATGGGGCGGTCAGCCGAAATTTTTAAGGGCAATGCAGCGCACAAAACACGCGTTTGAAATGCGCTGGACCGGCTTCGGTTCAAATGACACTTTGCCGGCTGGATATACGATAAAAAGATGGTGCTGCGTTGAAAATCCATGGAGAGCTTTAAACGAATCTTATCCCGCATTCACCAATTTCAGCCTTGACGCGGATATCGGAGACACTCTTTGGGATCAATCAATCGGCGGATATAGCGGAGTTTATCAGGGACATGCAAACGGCTTTGTCGCCTTTGACAATGACATTCTTGATGAAAGCGCTAAATGGGAAACTGCTTTTTATATGAATGCCGGCACCCCGGCGAAAATAGACAGCGCTATTGCCAATGGATATCCGCTTGACGAATGGCAAACAATTGACATAACTCCAAGGAGGCTGCAAAACTTCAATGTGGATCCTTGCGATGAATACAACTGGGAAATAACTGAAAATGGCGCGGCTGTGCAAAGCGGCGTTGCAAAAGCCACCTGCACCGGCGTAATTACCGCAGAAAATGTGCCGGTCACCCTTAATAAACGCAGAATTGTTTTTACCCATAAAGAATCTTTCCCGGATGATTGTCCTTCCGTGAGCATTCAGGGGAAAAATGTTAATGACATTAATCTTCTTACATTAAATATCTCGCCCAATCCGTTTAATCCGAATACCAGAATACAATATAGTATTGAAAGTCGTAATTTTAATTCAATTTCCCTTTGCATATATGACGCATCCGGCAAGTTGGTGAATAACTTTTCCGCTCTGGCAAACCAGGCGCCAAAACAGGGGCGGATAATTTGGTCAGGGATAGATCGGGATGGCAATACAGTATCAAGCGGACTATATATCATAATCTTTAAGGTTGACGGCCATGTCAAGACCTCAAAATTATTATTGTTGAAATAGCATCAAATGAATAACCAAATAGTTGGCTTGAAAAAGGAGGCCGTATGAGTATTTTTTCATGTTCACTGTTTCTTGCGCTTACATTTTTTTTATGCTATGCCAGCCAGCCTTCAAACACAAACTGCTTTTTCAGAGAGGGCCAGACATTTCTAACATGGACAGAAGATACGGGACAATCCCACGAAAAGTATCGTATCTATCGTCATACGGAAGCGATAACGGCTTCCAATCTGTCCGATGCGGACTTGGTCGCGGAAATAAATGAAGGCTCAAGCTATTTCCGGGAAATGCATAAACCTGACAGCAGCCTTGTTGACAACCAAGACACTGATGAATACCGCAATAGAATAATCAGCCGATTTGTCATACAGCCTGTTGACAGCGGAAAGGGTATTGAGCTTGATGAAAATACGGGACTGTTCATATGGACGATAAAAGAAACCTCACAGAATAATTTTTATTACGCCATTACAACCATTATCGGCTCCGTTGAAAACAGGGAGATAACTGACAATAACAGATGCGGCCCAATAGCAGAGAAGCGGGAGCCCATTGGCGCTGTCAGATATTATGTGGAAGGAACAGGTAATGAACGGAGAGACTGGTACACAATGTGGATGGATTACGAGCTCTTTAAAGAAAGCTATATGGGCTATGCGTTTCCATTTGCGATAGGGGTCAAGTCTTTCAGTGATGGCGGCGCTTCCCCGCTTTTGCAGATAGGCGGGATTGGCACAACTCCCCTTGGTTCCAACAATAATGCGCATGGAGCCGGTGATTTAAGCGGCAACGGTAATCCCAGCTGGTATTTGGGATACCACAAATCGCTTGACTATACAGGAGACGGTGCAATCGGCCAGACCATGCAGGACACTATCTGCAACTACATTCAATATCGTCTTATGCACTGCGTGTTATGGGCGCGGAGAAAATACAATGCGACTGATAAGCAATTTCATGTGCAGGGACACTCCATGGGCGGTTCCGGTTCCTATGGATTTGGCATTACCTATCCCTCATTTGTAACCAGTATTTTCGCAAATGAAGGCGTGACCGACTATGCGAACATGGGTACAGGGCCGAGCGGAGGCATTCTCTATTCAAGTTCAATTTATGGCAACTATGGTTCTCCGGAAATGCACAATCCGATAAAATACCTTCCGCTTAATGATCCTGATTATCCGGAGCTTGACTGGATTACGCAATTTAACGGACGGGACGTCTTTGAAATGCGCGACGTCGCAAAATTTTTAAAAGAAAATACGCGTATCAGCTTCGGCCTTATTTCCTCCGGCCATGGCGGAGCAGATGGCGCGATAAAGTATTCGAGCCATGGGGCGCATTTTGAGGAATATATTAAAAACTCCAGGCATTGTTTTTCCTATCATTATGATATTAACGCGAGCCATGTTTGGGGCGCGGTTGACGCAAGCCCCATGTGCCAAAAAATGCGCTGGGACGAGAGCAGACCCGGCTTCTCCAATGTTCCCGCGCGCGATGTCTATGAGTATAAGGATTATAACCGATATGAGGAAGGTTCGCGTTATTATCTTATTGATGTTGAATGGGGCACAAAAGAGCATCCATGGAAAGGAAGAAAAATAGAGGAAACTGACAGCACATGGAGCATTCCTATCCATAATTATATGCTCAACAATGCGCCGTCAGACTTCAATTACGAATATTTTGTCAACATCACGCCAAGGAACCTGCAACACTTTAAAATATGGCACGGCGACACCTTTGCTTATGAAATAAAAGACACTTCCGGCGTTGTTGAGCAGGCTGGAACCATTATCGGCGACAGCTTAAACCTGCTTTTAATTCCATACGTGCCTATAAGACCGTCCGGCTCTATTGCTACGGTGACATTGTTAAATCGGGGGCCAAATGTTAAAACAGATATAAAGAATCTATGCGCAGAAAATTTCCCGGAAATTAATGTTTCTCCTAATCCATTCAACCCATTTGCGGTGATAACTTTTGACATTGGATATAAATCTAGCGCAAGGACCGAAAAATTTATTGGTATTTATAATATAAAAGGCGAAAAGATATGGTTTCAAAACATTCCGGATCGGATAATATCTTCTTATAAAATTATCTGGGATGGGAAAGACGTTTATGGCGGGAAAGCGGCTTCGGGAGTTTATATAATATCCGCTGTGCTCGACAATAAAAAAATCGAAAAGAGAGTGCTATTGTCAAAATGAGGAGAAAAAGGACATGAGATATTTCGCAAGCATATTGATAATTATTGTTGCTATTGAGGACGCAGATTTTGCTGCATAAATATTCCGAAACCGAAAAAGACCTCAAAAACTACATACACACCTATCCGGCAGGACTTTGGATACATGAAGCCTACATGAAACTTGCCGAGCTTCAGTTCCTGCTGAAAAACCCCACAGCAGCCATTGAAACATATTCGAATTATTTGAATCATTCCCAGGCAACCCGGTCATCGACAAGGCCATCTACAATCTGGCCTATATCCAGGGATTCGAACTCTACGACTGCAGAGCTGCAATCAAATGCTACGATCAACTCCAGCAGAACTTCCCGGAGAGCAGATATTTAGAGAACTCCATATTCTGGCGTGCTGACTGCCTGAACCGCCTGGGACAAATGAACGAAGCGCGCAGGGAATACGAACGCTATGTCCAGCTCTTTCCCAAAGGCCGCTGGGCCGATGCTGCAAAGGAACGGCTGGCAGCCATAGGCCAATAAAAAAAATGAACCTTTGGGAAGAAAACGTCAACTGATATCCAGAAGCCATAAGTCAGAGCTGCGAGCTGTCCTAAGATCTTTCTAAATCCAACGAAGCTAAGAAGTTGACCACCCATTTTCTTCTTAGCCTCAAGACCCGAAAAGCCCCTGATATCTCTCCGGTCTCAGGGGCTTTGCTTTTTTACAGTAACGGCCCAGTAAAAGGCAACTCATGACCTTGGCTGCTCTGATCAAATGCGTATATGAGGCGATGCACCGAGCTTGCCGAGGTGTAGCCCCCTTGAAATGCCCCAAACGCGCCCTGAGCTTTGTCGAAGGGTGCGGCGGCATGATGAAGATAATCAGCTTCATAGACCAGGATGAGATAATTGAGCGTATCCTGAAGCATTGCGGACTTTGGAAGGACCCGCTTCGCTCTCGCGAAAGCGAGGCGAGGCCACAGCCAAGGCCGCCACCGGAAATCTGCATGAAAATACCGTCATCAGAGGACCCTTTGCCGGATTATACTCCGCCGCAGGCGGATTCGAGGATCTTCCATCATACGATAATTGAGGGCTTGCGACAGGCGCGCTGGCGGAGCCCTTTTTATTTTCTTGTTTTCCCGGGCCCGAAGGGCTATTTTCTTGACGTGGAGGGCGAATTTCGATACGAGGAGAGGAATGCGAGGATCCGCCTCGCCTTGCCCGCCTTGCCGGCGAGGCAAGCGGCGACGCGAGGCGGGGGTCTTTATCGAAAACCGGAAACAGGTACGCCTTGCAGACGCCAGGAGAAACCTATGCGAACCGAAAAATCAAAATTCCATAATATCTATCAGTAAATCATTTAACCAAGAAAAGTCTCTTCTTATATACGGTGTCCCCTATCTTTACCCATAAAGTATAAACGTCACTTGCCAGCCCAGCAGCGTTCCATGTTACCCTGCCGTTATTTATACAGCGCGTCAGGTCGACAATGCATTGGCCACGTATATTATATACCATGGCATGCACTATCTGGCCATGCCCTCCCCTGCATGAAATAGTGACAACCGAATTAAAGGGATTCGGCGCAGCTGTAATGAAAACTGACGATGACAGGGGCGATGGCACGGCGGTTATTCCAATAGTGGAATTATATTCGTCAGCACCAATATCGCACTGTCCGTCTATACGCTGATGGCCGTCAAAGTCGCCAGTCACAAGCCCTGCCGCGCCCTGGTTGATTGCCGCCGTGGCATTGGCGGTAAGATGCAGGTCTCCATTTGTCCTGTTTACGAACCAGTTTGTAGCAGCATCGCCTGAACTGTTACGCGTAATATTGCTGGACATGGTATTGACGCTGCCTGATATATTGCCAAAAACAATGTTATTGCGGAACTCATTTCCGCTAAAATTGTTGTTAAAATAAACCGCCCGCGCATAATTGGGATCAGAACTGTAGAGTGTGTTGTTATAAATCCTGATGTCAGTGCAATTTTCCATTTCAATGCCTTTGTCCGCGCCCCGCACAATAAAATTGTTCCGAATATAGCCTCCATTGACGCAGTTGGTTCCCCAAGGGTTTCCATAGCAAATCGCCCTGTCGCACCCTACGAACGTGCTCCGTTCCACAATCATGTTGGTGTTGGCGTTTCCGGCATTCCCGCCCCAAAAAAAGATACCTCCCCTCCCATCACCCGTGGCGCCTCTGATATTTCGGAATACGCAGTCGTGCACTACCCACGAGTCCGCACCCATTATGTCCATGCCGGCAATATAGTCGCCGCTGCTGTCCAAATAATTATGCCCGCACCTGATTGCAGGGGGTATTTTCGTGTTCTCAAAATGGCAGTAGCGGACCGTGCACTGCGATGCGTCCATCGTTTCCCCTGGACCCTTTACGGCCCTTTCCCCAATATTGAGGAACCTCACGTTGTGGGCGACCATATTGTCGTTGTTGTTGTGCTGGAATTTGATTCCGTGGCAACGAGACTCCGATAGTGTCAGGTTCGCGAATGTCGTATGGTGCGTGTAGAGGACAATCATCTCCTCTTCAACATTCACGCAGCTGTTAAAGCCGTTCGCGACCAATACCACGCCGTTAGGGTCGTCGGTTATTCCACGAATTGTGATATACGGCGAGTCTATATTCAAAGGCTCAATATTCGCGATGTCGTAGACACCGTTCTTCAATACTATGGTTCTTCCTGTGCACTGAGTGCGCACGGCCAAATACAGCTGGACCAACGTGCTGCATATGACTGGGTTTTCAGGATCAGGAAGCGATGGTACGTTCTTCCCGTCCCATGTGGTATGCCCCTGAACGATCTGTATCACAAGAAAAATGAAGGCAATAGAAAAAGAAGATAGTTTCATTGACCCCCCTTGCGCATTGTCATCGCGCTAATGATATCGCTTTTGTCATTACGCTTTTCCCGATCTCCGCCTTTACTACATATGTTCCCGAAGGCATTCCCCCGGCGTTCCAGACCGCACCAAAAGGCGAAATGGCGGCCGTGGAAGACTGGAGAATGCCAACAGGCCTTCCCTGCAAATCAAATATCCTGATCCAGCCATACGCGTTCATGCCCGATGTCGAAGCCGGCGCATCGTCTGCCATAATACGCACTTCAGAATGAAAGGGATTCGGTACGCACCTGATTTCATGCTTGTTAGTTCGCCCCATTCCTTGATCATGTATTTTTAATGGGTTTGTCTGCAAGCGGTGGATACGAACGGAATCGAACTGCGCATGGACTGAATATGTGGTCCTGAATCCGAAGTATCCCTGGTTATATGGCGCGTCGTAGGTCTTTTCAGTATAGGAAAATTGCTTTATATTGTTCACCCATACTTCAACGAGGCCTTTGAAGTATACGACCTTGAAATGATACCACACACCAGCGGCAATAAGGCCCGTTTGGTTATTGCTAGCAATAATGACCCTGTGTCCATCACGTGGTATGCTCAGTACCTCAGTTGGAAGATTTCCCGGGTCATAGTATCGGCGCAGATTGAACGTAGTGTTGAGATTGGCGCCATACCCAAAATAATAGGTCTCAAGTGAGTGGTATGTGTCCCAGAGTCCTGTGCGGCCAGCATTGAAAAACGAAGCGCTGTCCAATGACAAGGCAGGCGTGCTCTCACGGTCACGGGCCATCAAAAAGCAGTTGAGATCAGTAAGATTAACACCATCGCTCAGGCACCGGGCGCTGTACTCAACCGCGATGCTGTCGTACAAAACATTTTTATACCATACGGTTGTTCCGCCATTATCATCAATATCAATCATACCGTTTGATATTCTTACAGTACCTCCAATGGCTGTTTCGTAGACCCAATTATCCAACACGCCCGTAAAATCATCGCTGAAAATGGTCGATTCAACCACATAATCTTGCGAAAAAATAAAAACGTTCACTGCCAATAAAAAAAATCCGAAAACCGCTTGCAGTCGAACAGGCATACTAGTTCCTTTATCATAAATATAGTTCATAGCAATGAAATAAATTTATAAATAACAGTAGGTATTTATAAAAAAAGAGAACAATTTAGCAGAAATTGTATTGTTTTGAATAAAATCCACGCTTTTTGAACACCTGTAACTATCCAGACTTTCAATCCATATATTTATGGTTATAATCCCTATTCCCATAATCTCAAGATTATTTTAATCAATTTAAGTCATTGTTTTATAATCAGATGTGTTATATATGCCCCAAAATAAACTCCACAACCGCCAAATGTGATATTAATCATTGTTTTTTATTGAAGTTGTATATAGATTTATATTATAGATTTATTACTCTTTTTAGGATAATTATGGCACGAATTTTAACTATACTCATTCTTCTGGCTGCTTTCGCTTTTGCAGCCCGGACCACATACGAAACCAATAACGATAATTTTACAACAAGTTCCTTGACTTTCACGGAAGATACGCTCAATAACGGTTCATATGGCTACATGCGGATAAAGCCCTATAGCCAGTATCTTGCCTTTATTGGCTGGAACCTTGCGTCTCTCTCCACTTCTCCGGTCTCTTCCTGCTCACTTTCTTTCAAATGGTCGAATGCGGCCTCAGCGGACATTATTTCGAGAACATTCTGGATATCCACCATTGTCGATACCTTTTATGAAGGCGCAAGCCAATGGGTGTATGATGCCAATGGAAGCAGCCATCTGTACAAACAAGGCAAAACAACCTACTGGCTGGGCAATGCGGCAAACCATTCAATTAATGTGTGCAATGGGAACAATGGATCAGTCTGGAACAGCTGGGCCATCACGAACAACGACACAAGCAGAATTATGGGCATACCCATTGATCTTTCCATTTATCAGAAGCTGCTTGCCAAAACCGCCTATGGGCTATGCCTGACAGAGACGACCAGTGTCGGAGGCAACTATGCCCTATGGAGCAGGCAACAGGGCGGGCAGCCCCATCCCACGCTCATCATCAACACCTATACGCTGAACAACCCAACCAGTTCCCCGTGCAGTCTCGTTTTCTCTGTTGGCACCAGCACAAACGATTTCAAGACCAGCTCTCCCACTATTTCGATCTCGTCCGGTACCGCGACCTTTTCCATTGCGCAAACCAATGACAGCA
>Ga0208953_1000275_pt1 | contig 49811 bp, 29 predicted proteins | sample RifOxyB2_FD_184033 | JGI IMG/M metagenome (GOLD analysis project Ga0208953, IMG submission 184033) | Groundwater microbial communities from Rifle, Colorado - Rifle Oxygen_injection B2 (SPAdes) | ecosystem: Environmental > Aquatic > Deep subsurface > Groundwater | place: USA: Rifle, Colorado...
GGCGCGCGGCCCCCGCAGCTCCCGCTCCGGCCGCCGAGCCCAAGGCCGGCGATCCGATGGTGCAGATCGGCGGACTGCAGGGGGGTATCGCCGAGCTCGCGCTCGCGATCGGGAACGTGGACTCCCTGAACGACGGCCTCCTCCTGGCGAACTACCAGCCGATGGGTCGTGACGACATCATCAGCGCGCTCAACCGACGGGCGGAAAACAAGCCCTTCATCGTGTTCGCGGACAAAGCCAGCCTGCGCATCGACGTCGAACGCAGCCTCGCGCTCCTCATGCTCCTGAAGCAGGGCATCGACGTCGGCAGCCGGACCTCGGTCAACGGCAAGATGGTCGAGCTGCATCGTGCCGGCGAATTGCCGGACCAGGCGCTCTCGATCTGCCCGATCCACGGTAACCACCTGGTCGGCGAAGCCGAGTTCTGCAACGCTTGCCACCGCGGCTGGTCCGAGATCCAGCGTCCGGCACGCGAGTTGGCCTACCTGCAGACGCAGGAGGTCTGGGGCGAGACTCCTCCGTCCGGCGATGCGCGCATCGACCTCATGTTCCAGGCGCTCGATGACATCAGGGGGGGCTACTGGGCCGACGCCATCCTCCAGGCCGAGAAGTGGGCCAACACCGGTCGCCCGATCGTGCTCGTGAAGCCGATCGATCGCCGTCAGTCCGTCGACAAGAAGCGCTAGGCCACGAGGCCAGCGCGAGACCCTCTACGCAGCGCCAGGCGCTGCTCTTTTTTATCCCGCGGGATTCCTTGACAATTTGGGGCCTGTGCGCTAAAACGACCCCTTCCGCCGCGCTGTGCGGCGGATGTTCCTTTGGAGCGACTCATGTCCGTTCGAAGGGTTGTCGAGGAAATCGTTCGTCCTTATCTCGCGTCAGTCGGAAATTCCGACGGCGTGGAGGGGGTTCTGGCCAGGCTTGCCGAACTCGGCGTCGGTCTGCCAGCTGTCGCCGCGTCCATAGAGGCGGAAGACCTCAAAGACACCGGTCTTCCGGTGCCAGTGTGCCGCGCGCTCGCGTCCGCGATTCGCGCCGACACGGTCACGCGGATCTCGGTCACGGGCGATGCCCATGGCCGCCTGCGGCCCGCCTCGTTCGACCAGGTGGTCGGCCACGCTCCATTCAAGGAGATGATGACCGACGCGATCCTGGCCGCACGCATGCGGAATCGTCCTCTTCAGCACGTTCTCTTCTCAGGGCCGCGCGGACTTGGAAAGACCACGCTCGCCCTCGCGATGGCGCACGAGCTCGGCGTCGACGCGCAGGTACTCGTCGGCAGCCAGCTCCGCAAGCCGGCGGACGTGGTGCAGGCGGCCGTCCGCTGGACGTCCGGGAGCCTCGTGTTCATCGACGAGGTACACGGCATGTCGCGCCCGGCACAGGAGACGCTCTACGGCATCATGGAAGACGGAAGAGTGCCGGTCGTCGAAACCAGGCGCGGCACATCCGTGCAAACGGAAGTCCCTGCGCCCAAGGTGACGATCGTCGCCGCGACCACCAACCCGGCCAAGCTGCTCGAGCCGTTCCGCAATCGGTTCGGTCGTCCGTATCGCCTCCCCTTCTACACGGAGGAAGAGATGCTGCGGATCGCGCGCCGGAGCGCGTCGATGCTTGGCTTTGCGGCCGACGACGACGTGCTGCGGCTTCTGGTGGCGCACGCGCGGGACAACCCGCGTTCGCTCAACCACCTGCTCCTGCAGCTCTCCGAAACCGCGGTCGCGCGCGGTCTCGCCTCCGTCGGCATCGACGAGGCGCGGCGAACGCTCATGCTCAACGGTTTCGGGGAGGACGGACTCCACGAAGACGAGCGCCGATACATGATAGCGCTCGCCGGCATGGGCAGGGCAAGCCTGCGCACGCTCGCGCAGGCGCTCGACATGGAAGCGAGCGAAGTCGAAGACACCATCGAGCCATGGCTCGTGCGTCGCGGATTCATCGCGCGCACGCCTCAGGGACGCAACGTCATCTCACGAGGTTCCGATGAAACGTAGTGTACATTCGACCGGAATTCCGGTCATCGTGAGGGCGCGCGGGGACGAACCGATCCCCGACGACGTGCCTCTGTGTTACATCGTCGCGTGCAACGGCGTCTTCCTTCGCAAGAAGGTCGGCATCGTGGAGGCGATCGTCAGGGTGGAGAACATCCCGATGCTCAAGCCACAGGAAATGTGTGGCGAGCTGGACGTCACGAAGGTTCCGATGGAACTATTCGCCCAGATTCTCGTCTTCTTCCGGGCGGTTTTCGCTCGGCAGAAGGCCGAAGCGGTCGTGATCCTCCTCTATTGTCCGGCGACCCGCGAGTGGCAGGCGGTCGCGCCCATGCAGCGTGGCCATGGCGGGGGCGTTCACTACGAGGACGACCTGGAGATCGGGCCCGGATGGCTGAGGGCCGGAACAGTCCACTCGCACTGTGACTTCTCCGCGTTTCACAGCGGCGGGGACCACAATGACGAGATGAACTGGGACGGACTGCACGTCACCGTGGGCAATATCACGCGTGACGTCCCGACCATGAGCGCGTCCGTTGTGGTCAACGGCCATCGGTTTCTGAAGGGGCCCGACGAGTATGTCGGCGGTATCACGCCGGCGGAATCCGTCGTAAGGGTCACGCGGTACGAGTCGGTTTCGGTACTCGTGCCAGCAACGACGAAGGGGACGGCCGCGCAACAGGCGAAAAGGCGGGTCGTTCCTGTGGACTACCTGCACAAGGAAAAGGGTTTTGCGTTCAAGTTCCACGATGGACGGACGCTCGACGACTACCCGTGCCCGCCCGAGTGGATGGACAAGGTTCACGTGCCACCGCCACCGCGTAAGACGAGCATCGTCATCACGGGAACTCCGGTTTCTCCGCACTGCGACCAGGCGTTCGAACGAAAGCCGCCCAGGAATGCGTTCATCAGTGCCGTCACGGCGTGGGCGGATGATGCATTCGGAAACTTCTTCGGGGTCATTCCGTCCAAAATCGACCGGTTCGATAAGGAACCGTCCGATTACACCCAGCTCGCACCAAGCGACGAGGACAACGAGAAATGAAACTCGACATCGTAATTGTCGGCGCCGGCGGCGTCGGCAGCGCGCTTGCTCCCATGTTGGGGCGCTACTGCCAATACCTCCCACCGGTCTTCGACGAGATCGTCGTCACCGTTGCGGACGGAGACAACTACGAGGAAGGCAATGCCCCGCGTCAGTTATTCGGACGTTTCGGGAACAAGGCCGAGGTGACGACGGAGGCGCTTTTGGAGGAGTTCCCCCGCGTAAGGTTCGTGCCGTTTCCCGAGTACGTCACGCCCGACAACGTCGACATGCTGATCGGCGAGGGCGCGATCGTATTCTCGGCCGTGGACAACCACACCACAAGAAAGCTTCTTGACAAGCACGTCGGAACGCTGCAAGATGCGACCCTCGTGAACGGTGGTAACGACTACACGGACGGCAACGTCCAGGTCTACGCCAGGCGCGGCGGAAGGGACACTACCCTTTCGCTCTGCCAGGTACACGAGGAGACGGCCAACCCGGCCGACAAATCCCCGCACGAGATGGGGTGCGAGGAACGCGCGCGCGCTTCGGCGCCGCAGCTCTTCTTCGCCAACCAGACGGTGGCCACCCTCATGTCGTGGGTGTTCTACCTGCTCACCACGGACGACACGTTCGCCCGGCGGCCGTCAATCGGAGAATTCTACTTCGACATGGTGGCTGGAAGGGTGAACCCGATTGCTCGCAATGCGAGCGCAGAGGAGAAGGAATGAACAAGAGGTTCACGCGGTCCGAGCTCGGAGCCAAGACCAAGCTTGAGCTTCGGCACATTGCAAGAGACTGTGGCGTCGAGTTCGACAACGGCACGCAAGGCTCGGAGTTGATCGAACGCATCCTGCAGGCGCAGCAACAGCAGCAAGCGACCGTCGAGGTCAAAGCCCAGCCTGCCGGCATGGCACGGCAGGGCATCGACGCCTTGGACGACGACGAGGAGGAGGACGACGACGACGTCCAGGGCGAGAAGAAGATCACGGTCCAGTGCGGCGCGGCGTCCCTCGACGTCATCGCGGCAGGCCAGACCGTCGCGCAGCTTCGCGAGCAGCTCCGCGAGGCGCTGAACATCGGCCAGGCCTTCGTTCCGCGCGTCAACGGGCTGACCGCGAACGCGAACAGTGTCTTGAGCCCGGGCGATTCGCTCGAGTTCGTGAAGCCCAGCGGGGACAAGGCTGCCCGTAGCAGGTAGTACCCGTCCCAACACCCGGCCCTCCTAGGCCGGTTTTTCTTTTGTTACGCATTGACAGGGACACCGAAGTTTGTTAGAACGATTTCTCCGCGCAAGCGGATGCACCTTCACAAGAGGAAACCCATGTCCATTCGTGACGAATCGCGTATCATCTTCACCGATGATGGCACGGCAACGCTTGAGATGGACCGAATAAAGGACGGTCCGGACGCTCGAAGGATCAAGCTTCTTCGCAGGACCGTAGACGGAAAGGCGCTGCTCCCGCCGTCGATGCTTTCGAAGACCTTCCCGGAAGGGTGCGTGTTCCACGAGTCTGGAGCGCACGAGGACATCTTCGTCGTCGAGTGTCCTCCCCAGGTGCGCTCTGTGACATGGAAGTACGGTACCGGATGGGACGAGCTCGTGCATGCCGGCGGGCTTCCCAAGTTCGATCTCACGCCTGCGGACAGGACTCGAAACCAGTTCCGTCTCGCATTTCCTTACATGATCTTCGTGGTCTACATGAAGGATACGGGAATGCGCGACGCGCATTTGTTCGTTCGCCCTGGTCCGTTGCATGACCTGCGCGAGCCCTTGTTCTGGCCTTGGACGACGAACATTCACGCGGACACGGGGAAGATCTGCTTCAAGGATATTCCTGCCGTCCGACTTTCGGATGGGCCGCGCGCCGTTGAACGGGTTGTCGAAGAATTCTGGGCAACCGCGTTCAACGACCATTGGTCTACCTGGTGGACGAAATATGGAACGGAAGTTCCACGATTGCGGTCCGTCTGGGAGTGGGAGCACTGGAGCCGTCGCAATCCGTCGTGGGTTCTCGACGCGCCCATGCTTCCGTTTCCGGTTGCGCTGTGGGAAATCATCGAAAAATGGCGTCGTGAATATGGTGGCGCAAGCATGCGCTTCGGATTTCAGGAGATGCTCGCCGCCGCGCGCACGGCACCTCTGTGGCGTCCCGCCGCCGAGCGCGAGGGTGATCTCCTGATGTGCGAATCAGTCGCCGTCATCCACAATGGCAAGGTGATCGAGATCGGAACCGAGTTGGTTTCCCAAATAGACGATCCGGGTGCCGGACTCAACGCGGGCGAGGCGTACGCGGTCGCTCACTTCTATGAGGTTAGCAAAGCCGGCATACGGTACGTGGCGCTCACCGGCGTTTCGCGCGCCGTGTCGCTTCTCGAGTTGACGGGCAGGGATCGTGACACGGAAGCGGTTGATCCCAAGCGCGCTGCCGCTGACACGATCGAGCGACTGCGGCTTTCGGTGGGACTTCGTTTCCGCTTTACGAGCTGCGAAGACCTCGCGGACGTCGATACGCGCAAGGTCTACGAGATTGGTGATCTGCGGGTCGACCCTGACGGTGACGTAGAGATCCTCTTCGGCAAAACCGATCCGAGATGGATATTCGTCACTTACGGCGGTGGAACGCTGCTGCCGTCGGTTCGGCTTCTCTTTCCGGAGCTTTCTGCTGGCACGTTCACCTTCGACGACTTCCGGTTGCGGGTTGGCGAAGCGGGCATGTTGCAAGGCGTTCTGACGCGCGTCACGAACATCTGGGAGCGGCTCGAGGCACCAGGCACGTACGCGGCCACGTTCGAGGGACGCGGTGAACTGAACATCTGTTCGAACGGTGCGCTTCAGTTTTCATGGAACCCACTGATTTTTGAGCTGAACGAACGTCATGTCGTCCTTGGAAAAAATTGTCTCGACCTCCGAGATGTATCGCACCTGCTGCTTTCGAAAGGCGTGGTGGTCGAGGTCGGGGGTTGGTGCGTTTCCGAGAACGCCGGACATCCGCTTGATCTCTCGCTCGAGGTCGTGCCATATAACGCGGCCATTCCGATCATTCGGAACAGCGAATGGGTCGGGCTCGAGGGCGAGCCGTGTGCTATCACGCACGCGTTGCCAGAATGCACGTTGAGCCGAGGCCAGCGCGTTCGGTTCGTTTCGGAAGACATTCTCGGACTGGATGCAGGGGAAACGTTCGAGATCCTCTGTTTCTGCAATGGGAAATCCGGCCGCGTGGAGATCGTGTTTTCGGACGGAGGATCCATCGAACTGGACAGCCGGGTCGCCGGAACCATGAGGATTGAGCGTGTCGTCGGAACGAATCGGTTCGATCCCCTCTCCGAGACTGACTGTGAGTCGCTTCCCAACGGGGCGATCGTCAACAGGCGCTATGTGCGTGATGAAGTCGTACGGTATCTCGGTGGTTCCGCCTCCGTTCCCGAGGAGCATCGCGGGAAGATCGCGACGGTCGTGTACAGCAACGTCGATGACAGGACGCTCAAAATTCGTATCGGTGGGATGACGTACGATGGCGTATATCGGAAGTACGTCGCGCGAGTGATCGCCGAGGCCCATCGGAAGTTCGTGACCATTGTTGGCTTGTTTGGCGTGATGCGTTCGGGTCCTGAGATCCCGATTCCCAAAGAACTGCATCGTGAACACAGAAAAACGACCGGAGCGCCGCATCCCTGCGGAAAAGATGTCGATAAGGTTCAGCTGCACTTTGGCGACTTCGTTCTGGCGCAGTATCCGACGGACTGGAGTGATGGAGGAAGGAGCGTCATGAGGGACGCTGTCGCGCTGGTCGTTTCGTACGCCCCCTCGAACGAGATGTTATATCTGTATTGCATGCCGGAGGATGTCAGGATTCCCGCGCATCGGTATGGCTATACGAGTGGATACGAGAACGTGCCGGTGGAGTACAGGAATTCACCGAAAAAAGAGCGGGTATGCCTGAACAAGTCGAATGGAGTCGTCCGTCTTGTACCGAACGGCGGAAGCACGGAATCAATCGAACCCGGTTCCTTCGTTTCCGTAAAGCCCGAGGCTATGCCGAGGTTCGGTTGGGGGGGTGTCAGTCCGAACGATCGGGGAAGGGTCACGCAACTTTTTTCCGATGAGGCATCCATCACGTTTTCGAACGGAACGGAGCGGAAGTTCTTGGTATCGGATCTGGTACGCGCCGATCCACGGGTCGGAGACCGTGTCCGGATTCGTGCCAGTGCCATCCCGCTGTACGGACCGGGCGACGCGCAACGTGAAGAGGAAGGCACGGTCGTCTCGCGGTCGACCAGCCAGCACCTTGTCGTCGACTTTCCAAGCCATCCCGGATGGCACGCGCATCCGAACGAGCTTGAGATCGTAGCAATCCCCCCGTTGACCTGACGGGGGCTTTTTTATTGACGCATCGGGTACGATATGATAAGACGACCCGTCCCACGCGTGTGGGATCCTTCACAAGTGAGATGCACATGAACAACATTCTGGTTCTCGAAAACGGTTCCGTTGAGCTGACCAGGGATGGCGTTCCCCTCGTCGTCCAAGGGCGTCTCGCGGGGCTGTTCGCGAGTGCTCGATCAAGGCTTCTTCCGCGCGGCTGTCGGCAGGTATTCAGCCTGCCAAGTCAAGACGTGTACGTCATCGAGCAACCGCCTGGAACGCGCGAGGTGATTTGGCCGTCGACCGAGGGAACAGTCAATCTCGCGTTTCCGTACGTCGTGTTCCTTGTCCTGGCGCGTGGCGATGCCGTGGAATCGATTCGAGTGTACTTTCGATCGCACCCCTTGCGCGCGCGTTCGGACTACCTGTTCGACGTCGGAATTCCCGAGATCTCCGTAAGTGACTTGAACGTCGTTCGCGAATTCTCGTTCGGCGAAACGTTGGCGGATCGATTGTCCGCGGTCATCGACGCGTTCTGGTCGCGACCGTTCCCCCAGTTCTCCAGCGTCGTTCGTATCCAGGTTCCAGTCGTCTCTGAACTGACGAGCTGGCGAGAAATGAGCGAACACGATCCGCTCAGTCTGCTTTCCCAGAAGTGGCCGGCAAGCGCGCGTACCCTTGAACAGACGGCCGCCGGAAGCGTCGATGGGACCCAGGTGGAAGACGTCGCGTTCCAGATTCTCGTTGACGCGTTGGAACGGCGACCGCCAGAGAGAAACGACGTCACGGCCGATTTGTCGGAAAGCCCAGTTCGCGAGATCTTCCTGACGAAATCGTTGGTCCGGCTCGGAGACGAGGTGACAGCGAACGATCGCAGGGTCGTCGTGACTGGGTTCTATCAGGACGCGAAGGGCATCGTTGTCGCTCTGCGTGCGGAAGGGATCGGTTCGCCAGTTCATCTGAACCGCGGAGTCACGCCAATTTCCGCCCGGCAACAGGAATGGAAGAGCCTGGAAACGTGGACCGACGCGAACGGAACGGTGTGGGGAAAGGGGTCACGGTTCATGGTCACGGACGACAGCGGGCCTCGTCTCTCGGTTGGTACCGAGTATTCGGTGATGGAAATCCGGCTAGACGCTGACGCTGACGTTCAGGTGCAGGTCGGAGGATTCTGGTTTTGGATCACCATGGACGGCGGGACGCTCCTTCACGGTGTGTCCGCGATGCGTCCGGTTCTGACCGCCGAAGCATTTCGGTTCGGCATGTCTGAGCTCCGAGTCGGTTCCGTCATTCGTCTGCACAACGGACGGAAACGGGGATCCGTGGTTGTCGTTGCGCGCCTCTGGTCGTCGGATACCACACTGAGTATGGTGTACGTCGACTTTGAGGGCGTATCTGAGCATGAGGTTCTGTTTGCCGGCGGCGTCTTCACGTTTTCCTGGGAGGTGATTCCGTTCGAACGCAGCGAGCGCCGCGTGAGGTTTCTTGATCGTACGCTTGATCTCAGTGGCAGCGACGGCATGGTCCTCGATTTTTCAGGCGACAATAGACATGTCGTCACGATGAAGGTTATCGGGTTCAAGCGCAATGTTCGACCAGGCGCAGATCCGTGCGATACGGATCTTGTCCTCGATCCGTGCAACGAGCCCATTCCCGTCATCCGTGACGGTGCATGGGTGCCCTTCAAACACAGGCTGTTGCGGTCGGAATGGAGCAACGGCCCACTGACGATTGTTCGAGGAATGCGTCTGCGCGTCGCCAAGCGCTGCGGTGAATTGGAAGCAGGAACAATCCTCGAGGTGAATGGCGTGGTCATCTCTACGCGCGGCATTCCCGCGATTGAGTTCACGAACGGCGTACAGTTTCCGCTCGGGCGGCAAGGAATGTCGCTGTTCGAGGTCATGGCCGAGGACGGTTCAAGAAGGCGGTTTCGATCGGCCGACCTGACCGGCTTGCCATCCATGGAAATGAAGCCGTCGAGTTGGGCAGGGCCGTACGAGGAAGGGACTCTCCTCGAATACATGGGAAATGACCAGGCGGTCCTCAAGCGAATCAGCGGTTCCTCATTCGGACCCAGGATCGTCGAATTCGTGTCTATGTGCTGCCAGCAACATCCGATCAAGGTGCGGATTCATCCTGGTGGGGATCCGGTAAGCCTGACGAATTCTTCACGGCTGGTCATAAGGGTATCTGGCTTGCCGGAACGTTCGTCGCAGATGTCGTCTTCGCGGCGCGCCATTCGCTTCGTGGACGATTATGGTCAGGAGATCACTCTTTCGGATGACCTGCGCCAGATGCGTGATGAGATCGAAAGGCTGGCTCCCAATTCAACGCTGACCGAAGATTCCAATGTGATGGTCCGTGTCGGTGACGTCGTCCGCGTGGATCGCGGGTACCGCTGGGGCCGAGGCGCATCGATTCGTGACGGGGCAACGGGCATTGTCGTGGAAATCAGCGACAATCTTCTGTACGTTCTGTGCGATGCCCATGGCGTACTTGATCCAGCCAGGGACGATGATAGGGGGTATATGGATATCCCCGAAAAATGCCGTCCAGATTCTGGGCCGCTCCGAGTCGGCGTCACGATGATCAAGAACCTCACGGTCATGCGTCGTGAGGAACTGGAGGAACGGAAGCAAGGGCCCGTGTCACACTCTGTCGGGACTTTCGTCTCGGTTCAGCCCGGCATCACCCCTTCTTGCGGATGGGGCAATGTCGGACCGACTGACCGTGGTCGCATTATCCAGGTTCTCGGTGAGGACGCGCTCGTGGCGTTCCCCCGCGAACCCGAATGGGTAGGGCTACTCTCGGAACTGGTAACGGCTTTTCTGCGGATCGGAGACATGGTTCGCGTTCGCGCGGGCGTGGTCCATGCGTACCGGCGCGGAACGGTCACGGACATGGACGAAGGTGTCATCGTCAGGGTGGAGGCACCGGATCATCTGGTCGTCGACTTTCCAAGCCATCCCGGATGGCACGCGCATCCCGACGATCTCGAAATCGTTAAGCTCTCCTCGTCATCCTGACGAGGATTTTTCTTTTTTATTGATGGGCGGTAAGATTCTCCCGCTATGTTGATTCTCGTGTATGGAGACGATACGTTTCGGGTGCAGGAGAAGGTGAAGGCCCTGCAGACCGCGTTCGTGCAAAAACATGACTCGACCGGGTTTAATTTTGCGTCTTTTGGCGCGGATGCAAAGCCTGGCGAGGCACTTCAGGCCATCGGTTCCCTTCCGTTCATGGGAAAGAAGCGCATGGTGGTGATCCGCGACCTGATCGCGACGACAAAAAAGGATGGCGAGGGCGCGTGGGCGTCGCTCGCAAACACGCCGGAATCATCCATTGTCGTGCTGTGGGAAACCGCGGAGCCAAAGGTGCTCGAAAAGAAGGTATTGTTCCAAACATTGAAAAAAGGTGCGGACGTGCACGCATATCCGTTTCCTGTGCTCGAAGGGTCCGCGCTCGCGAAGTGGGCGACGGAGCGCGTGAGGGCGCGCTGCGGTTCCATTGCGGCGGACGCGGCGCGCGAGCTTGCGGAGCGCGTGGGCAGCGACCTCTGGCAGATGGACAATGAGATTGGAAAGCTCGTCGCGTTCGCAAAGGGACGCGCGATCGCGAAGAGCGACATCGAGGAATTGGTACGCGCATCGTTCGACGGCGAGATCTTTGCGCTCGTGGACGCGGTGAGCCGCAAGCAGGGCGCGCAAGCGATCAAGCTGCTCCGGCAGGAGCGAGCAAGCGGCGCGTCGGATTTTTCTATCTTCGGGATGCTGGCACGTCAGGTACGGCTTTTGCTCGGTGCACGCGCCTTGCTCGACGACGATCCGCGCGCATCCTCGCAACAGCTCGCGAGCGAGATGAGCGTGCATCCGTTCGTGGCGCAGAAGACGCTCGACCAGGCGCGCAAGTTCACGCTCGCCGACCTGCGCGCGACGCACGACCTGCTGTTTCGCTATGACACTGGCATGAAGTCGGGCCTGCTCGACGCGGAGCTGGCGGTGGACCTCATCACGACGGCCCTCGTACGTTAGCCGGAATCGGTTGACAAACGGGCCGTTTTTTGGTACCTTTCGCGTCCGCCGCACATTCGCCGGCGAAGCGAGGTAGACATGTACTTCCTGGTTCTTGGAGCGCTGATCGGGCTGTTCGGCGCCTTCCAGATGCTCCTGCGTCCGCGGGGCAGCATCCGCTCCTTCATCATCTGGTGGGCCGTCACGGCACTCTTCTGGACGTTCGCCTGCTGGCTGTTCCCGTTCCAGCTCGTCGGGCCGCTCGGCGGTTTCACCCTGCAAATCATGCTGCTCGTGCAGTTCGGTTTTGTCGCCGTGTTTTCTGGCGCTACCGGTGTGATCTTCGATCAAGAGCTAGGCTACTGGAAGGCTCGACCGTGGTACGCCACGGCCAATTCTGCCTTCTATGGTTTCGCTGGACTTGCGGCGCTCATGCTGGCCACCTGGTTCTTCACCACAAGTGGCATGCTCCACTCCGACGACTACCGCGTGCTCGTCGGTGAGAGCGTGAAACAGGGCGAGTGGGACAAGGACGTGTCGGTCATCGATCCGGCACACCTCCGCCAGGTGCCGATCGAGATGGCCAAGTGGAAAGGCAACAAGGCCCTGTCCCAGGCGAAAGGCGGCGCCCTCGGGAGCCGGTTCACCATCGGAGAGTACACGATCCAGCGGTTCGGAACTGAGCTTGTGTGGGCGGCGCCCATCGAGTTTCAGGGGTTCTCGGCCTGGCAGGCCGCGGGCTTCACGCCGGGCTACGTCATGGTGTCCGCCGAGGATCCCGATCGCGATCCGGTGCTGGTCTCCGACCGGGAGCTCAAGTACGTGGACAGCGCGTACTTCGGCGACAACCTGTGGCGGCACGTCGTCACGGGCAACTCCGCGCTCGACGGTCTCACCGACCCGACCTTCGAGCTGGACGACGAGGGCAACCCCTTCTACGTCTACACCCGCTACGGGCTGACCGTGGGCTATGGAGGACTCGATCCAGTGGGCGCGCTCATCGTCAACCCGGAGACCGGGGAGATGAGCGAGTACGGAGTCGACGATCTGCCCGCGTGGGTCGATCGCATCATGCCAGAGGCCGAGGCGTACAAGCGGATGCGCTGGTACGGAAAGTACGGCGAGGGCTGGTGGAACTCGGTGTGGGGCGAAAACGGCGTGGTCACCCCGACCGACGACGACCTCACCTTGGTGTGGACCGACGACGGCCGTGCCTGCTGGTTCACCGGCATGACCAGCACCAAGTCCACGGACCAGGCGCTGACGGCCGTGATCCTGATGGACTCGCGGACCGGCGCGGTGCGCGAGTACCGCGTGGAGGGGGCCGCCGACGAGGCCGACGTGATGGGTGCGGTCCGAAGCGCCGTGTCCAACTTCAGCGACTGGGTCCCGACCCCGCCCATCCCGGAAAACGTCTACGGCAAGCTCGCCTGGATCGTTCCCGTGGTGACCACGGCGGGCGTTCCCCAGCGCATCGCCATCGTGAGCGCCGACGCGTCGAATGTGGCGCTCGGCGAGAATGTGCGTCAGGCGCTCGCGGAGTACCGCCGCAAGACGGTCGAGGACGGCGGCCGCGTCGTGGCCGAGGATTCCGCGACCGAGGCGCGCGTGGTCGCGGCCGTGGAGCGGTTCGCAGCCGACGTCAGCGCCGGCAACACCGTCTACCTGTTCACGGTGGCGGGCAACGAGCGGGTGTTCTCCGGCACGAGCGACGTGTCGGCCGAGCTTCCGCTCACCCGCGCGGGCGACACGGTGACGATCGGGTTCCTCGAGACCGAGGAGACCGTAGTGCAGGTGGATCGCTTCGACAACATGGCGATCGACACGCGCGTCTCCGAGGCACAGAGCCGCGCAAGCGAGATCGCCGCCGAGCAACCCCTCGCGGCTCCGCGGTAGGCACCTCCCGGCAGGATCAGCTCCTGCCATTTTTTATTTAACGCAGACGTCGGGTTCCGATACGATTTTGCGTACGAATCCGGCAGGCTGTTCGCTTTCAATTTGATCCATACGTGATTCACGAATTTTAAGACAGAAAAAACCTTGCTCAAAATATGGCTAAAATAAGCCATATTATTCTCTCTAACTCTTGACAAAACGGTCAAAATATGATACTGTACATGCACGTTACGATGATCTGGCGTGAAGCGACCGTACGAAGCGGTCGCAAAGCGCCTTACAATTCATGGGGAGAGAGCTACAGCCATCCGTAGTCCCAACAGCGGGATGGCAAATGACCGCTGATGTTTGCGTTGCTTCTCTCGAAGAAATCCAAACATCAGCGTTTTCTGTTGCGCTGAAGATTCCGCCCGCCCGCATTTTCGCGGAAGGGTGGACTCAAGGTTCCAAATCCCGGGGGATCATCTCCCGGGTCGGCTCCATGTGCCGCTATCCATTTGGAGGAAAACATGACTCACGCCGCCGCCGCCACCACCACCGCCGCCACCAACACCGCCGCCACCCCCGTGGCGGACCTTTCCATGATCCCTGCCCTCCCCGGGCAGGTGAACGCCCCCCTCATGCTGGACTTCGCGCGGCCGTTCGTGCCGCAGGTGCAGACCTACTTCGAGGGACTGGGCAACGACGCCCGGGGCAACAGCAGGGTCGCCCTGGTCGGGCAGGGGGTCGCCGCGATCCTCTGCCTCCCCGCCTTGGAGATGCTCGGAGGCCTGCCCGTCGTCATCTTCAAGGGGTTCGCAACGGACGCGCCACTCGTGGAGGTGGACTTGAAGGAGTTCCGCCACGTCATCGCGCGCGACCGCCGGAAGGAGAGGTCCAACGGTGAGGCCTTCGCAGGCTTCACCGTCATCGACGGCTCCGGGCGGGGGCTCTCGCGCCCCGACCCGGAGAATCCGGAAGACAGGACCCCCGACCAGCTCGGCGAGTTGGCGGCCCAGCTCGGCTGTGGGGTGGACGAGATCCGCGTCCTCTCCTGTCAGGCGGGCAACCGCGGCCAGGTCGATCTGACCTCGGCCGAGGGCGCCATCGCCGGCATGGTCGACCAGTTGGTTGGCCTGGGCCTCACGGCCGAGGATTGGACGAGCGGGAGGGTAATCTTCCTCCCCGGCGGGATGGGGATCGTCGCGGCCCTTCAGGCTGTCGCGATCCACGGGCTCAGCGAGGCCTGGCCGTGGGTCATCCGCCTCGCCGCGGACGCCGAGAAGGCGTTCCACGTGGCCGAGGTGGTGGACGCCCAGGCCATGCGCCAGTGGGCGGTCGCCCTCTCCGCCCAGCTCGACGCTGCCGCCCCGATCGCGACGCTCTCGGGGGAGATCCCCGATGAGTTCCGCAACGCCCTCGCCGCTCTCGCCGCCCGGTATGGCGTCGAGATCCGCGGCTAGCTCCCCGCCCCCGCGTCCTAGGCGCGGTTCCCTCTCCCTCACGAGCGCAGGCAATCCTAGGCACGCCTGCGCTCACCCCTCCCGGCCAATCGCGTGTACGACGCGTGCGGCCGGGACCTCAACTTCCTCATTCCCCACGTCATGTGAGCCAGCGACCCGTCGTTGATTCGCACGACGCGAGGACTCGCGTCAGTCTTCCTTGTGCAATCAGGCACAAGGCGGACTCGACGCTTTTTCGCGTAAACAAATTGGAGATCACCATGGTGTCCTCCTTCGTTTGGCGCCTCGCCTCCGGCGAGCTTGTGCGAGATCTAGAAGATTCGCATCTGCACGCGGGCGTGGCAGAGCTCCTGCCCGAGGCGCTCGGTCGCATCTCCTCAGATGGACGTACGTTCATCTTGGTGGAGATCGATATGGGTCGCGTGGTGGGAGTGACCAACGGTGTCACGACTCGCCCGGGCGATAGCATCGTTTACGCCCAGCGCCCAGGTCGGCCCGGCCTCACGCGGTTTGTCCTGAATCGCGAGCCCGAGCCGTGCCGGTATGTGCGGGTCGCGCTGACATGGGTGGATGAGGAGTACAAGATCCTCACTGCCTACATTGGCCGCGCCTCGGAGCTCGAGCCCGCCGACTCCATGGCGAAGTTCTCCACAAGCTACGGCTTCTGGAAGGACTTTGCTCTGCTGTGGGGGTTCGAGCCGGTCGTGTCGTGCACGCGCCAGGACGCACGAGCCGACCATCCGGAGGCCGTGACCTGTCCGCACTGTGGGCAGAGAACCCTCTGGTACGCGGTGGCGGCGTGCATCGCGTGTAGTCGGCTTGGTTGCCAGTATTGTCTGGTCAACCAAGCCAATCAGCGCACGGGCAAGATCGTCCGTTGGCACGTGCGCTGTGGGTATAGTTGTTAGTCATCACCACCAAAACAGGGAGGCCAGCATGGCCAGGTCTTTCAGGATAGTTGTCTGCGGGCCCCCTCATAGCGGGAAGTCTGTCTTCGTCCAGCAGCTGAGAGATCGGCTGCTGTCGACCGGACTCATCGGGGTCATCGAAGGATGTCCCGATGGTGAGGGCGGCTGGGCCGGTGCTACCGACCAGGATCTGGTCGGCGATCTGCGCGTGAAGGGAAAATTCACGCCAGAGTTCGTCGACTGGGTGATCCGGAGTGTGAGTGAGGCTCAACAGCCCGTGACGCTCGTTGACGTCGGAGGGATTCGCTCGCCTGAAAACCAGCGAATCTTCCGCGAGTGCGATGCCTTCATCGTGCTCGCCAACCCCGAAAAGGTCGGTCCCGACGGCCGATCCGAGCTCGAGCTCTGGCACGAGTTCGGTGAGGCCATGGGGTGCAGGCCTCTGGCTCTGCTGTGGAGCGTGCTCCACGGCGAGTCATCCCTGGACAGTCAGCCCGACGCCGAGGTCATCAGCGGTACCCAGGCAGGACTCGAGCGCGGGACCCGGGTGGAAAGCCCGGTCATCGATGCGCTCGTCCAGTGCCTGACATTGCTGGCAGGCATCGCGTTCGCCCCCGGGGAGCTCGAGGCCGGTGTCCACACTGGACGGCTGGTCAAGGGACTTGGGATCTCGACTGCGGAGCAGGACTCCCGTTTGGGTATCCGTCCCTGGCACGCCGCCCCCAGCGTCGCGCTTTCCCGCGCGGCGTTGGACGGGGATGTCTGCCGGGTGTGGGGCGCGGGGCCTTCGTGGCTCTACGCCGCGCTCGCCTGCGCCGCCCGCGGATCGGTCGAGCTCTGGGACATCCGGCTGGGGTACGTCCTCGTGCCGGAGCTCCAGCTCGCCATCGAGCCAGACGGTCTGCAGTGGCGGGTCGAGGAGCACGATGGCGTTCGCGTCGTCTCCTTCTCGATCCCCGGAGGAGTGATCAGCGTCGACGACCTCGCCGCGATCCACCCCCCGGTGCTCCCGCAGGGCGCGCCCGTGGTGCTGTCCGGCCGCGGCCCACACTGGCTCATGGTCAGTGTCGCCGCGGCCTACGCCCGCGCCGGCCACCCCGTGGCCGTGCTCGCGCTGCACGAGACCGGGCAGGCCCTGCCCGATGGGCGTGCCTGGAGTGATGCCCATCCGGGCGAAGCTCCGGCGGTCGTCGTCGCCTCCGGTGGCGACTGGCAGATCGGACGGATGATCACCGTACCGGTCGGCCTCGCCAAGGCTTAGCAGGACTTTCTCCTCGTGGAGGAGCGACTCATCATCGCTCCTCCACATCTTCACGAACGGTTGAACGGGCTGCCTCTCAGCTCTCCTCGACCCTTCCTGAAGCCGCCTGACATTCCGTCGGGCGGTCGACCCTTTCATCAAAACCCGCCCCCCTTCGCTAAAGCTTCGGGGGGCAACGGAGGACACATGTCCAACTCTTCCCCCGTGGGAATTCTTGCCACTGGCCAGCAGGTCTTCGACCGCTCGCCGAGTCACGTTCATGTCGGGGTGACCCTCGACCTTCTGGGCGAGGCTTTGAGGCAGATCTCTGCCGAGCCCGGCGAGGAGAAGGTGAAGCGGACGATTGACTTCGACCGCGTCATCGGTACCTCCAACTGCGTCCCCACCATCGAGGGCGATGAGATCGTCTTCGCTCAGAGGGTGAATCGCGGTGGGCTCACGCGGTTCGTCATGAATCGCAATCCTGTCCCCAGCCGGTTCCTGACCGTGTCCATGCGACTTCGGTCGGATGGGCACTACGAGCTGGGCACCGCCTACATCGGCGGGCCCGGCGCTGTGGAGCCTTGGGCGGCGCGCCTGAGTGGTGACGCTTCGCGCATGCGCGAGGCGGTGGCCTTCTGGAGCCGACACGCCCTGTGCTGGCGACATGAGCCGACCATCCCCGACACACAGACGTCGGACGTCGGGGAGTTTTTCCTGGAGGTTCGCTTGGTCTTCGGCTCCGGCCGGTTCACCACCGCCGTGGCGAACAACCGCAACGACGTCATCGTCGGGCCGTTCGACAAGTCGACCAAATTGGTGGACGCCCGCAAGGACGTCTTGCTGTGCCTCCCCAGGGAGGTCGGCACGTGGGGAAACTATCCCACGCACCAGGCGTCGTGGCTCTCGCTCGTCTTCGTGGTGGCGTGTCACGCCTCCCACGAAGACGAGCAGGGACTCGCAATCCGCCGTGCGGCGTGGGATGCAATCCCCGTCGCGCAGTGGCCGGCACTCGTCGCCAAAGCGGCCGAGTTCGCCAGCGAGTTCCGCGACCGCTTGACCCAGGACGGCTTGGCGCCCCGCAAGGCGTTCAAGTCGGCGACCCGTGCCCTGCAGGACTGCCTGCTGTATGTCGTGGAGCGTAGGTTCCCGGCACAGCAGGACGCGTTCCTGCGGGACTCCGAGATCGCTCCGCTCGTGGCGCAAGCCAATCGAGGTCGAGCCGGTGAGCTCGATCTGCAGGCTGGTCTCGCACTGGCCAATGAGATCGACGCCATGGTGGCGGGGCTTGTCGAGGAGTTCGGAGGGATCGACGAGTGCCGCAAGGCGCTAAGCGATCTCATGACCGACGCGCGTACCGGGCGCGTGATCCTCCTTCCGGAGGAAATCTCACTCGATCGAGGATCGGAACTGGTCCGCGGCGACATCGTGATCGGTGTTCCCGACGCGCACGACATGGACATGGTGTCCATCGTGAGCGGTCAGGGAGCGCCGGTGCTTGTCCAGCTGAAGGACGAGCTGTCGGGTCAGCGACTCGACATCATGGCGGTCGCCGCGACGCTCGGCGCAGACGAGCACCTCTCGGGCGGGCATCCGTCGTTCCAGTCGGTGGCAGAGATGCTGCTGGCCAACGGCACGCCCCGCACCCCCGAGGGTAAGGCGCTCGTCAAGCGTCTTACCAGTGAAGTCGACCCTGCCGCACTCGCCCAGAAGTATCGGGAGGTCGCAGAGCGCTTCATGCGCGATGCGTCCGACCGGAAGAGCTGGGCAGCTCGGAGAAACGGGGGCTTCACGCAGGTCAAGAAGGTCATCCCGCTTTACCGGGTGGCCTGTGACCTGCTTCCTCGCTCGGCCTTCATGGAGCGCGAGGGAAGGTTCCCGGGTGGCCAGGACATGGCGTCCCTGGCCGATGCGTGCGGACTCGGAAATGAGTTCCGCGCCATCAAGGCGATCCTGGAGCGCCAGGACGCCACGGACGCCGAGCTCGCGGACATCGCCGCGGGCATTGAGCAACATCTCTAGACTCTCGTGGAGGAGCGACTCATCATCGCTCCTCCACATCTTCACGAACGGTTGAACGGGCTGCCTCTCAGCTCTCCTCGACCCTTCCTGAAGCCGCCTGACAATCCTGTCGGACGGTCGAACCTTCAATCAAAACCAGCCCGGCAGTTGTCGGGCTAGGAGGACGCATGTCCCAGCCCCAGACCCCCGACTTCGCCGGCGCCATCGCGCTGGCTCCGAAGATCCGAGCCGTCACGGATGACGTACTCATCCGCAACATCGATCGCCAGCGCGAGGCCAAGGCCTTCTGGCTGGGTTTGATCAGCGGCTACCCGGTTTTCCTGTTCGGCTCCTATGGCGTCAACAAGACGCAGATGGTCGAGCAGATGGTGGGGAGGCTTCTCTCTGCCACCTTCGCCAACGAGCTGATCCCGCAGGTCAAGAGCGCGGATCAGATTCTCGTGGTCTCGAGCTCCATCCGCGAGAGGACGGTTGCCGAGGGAGAGAAGATGGTGGATATCCACCAGGTTCTTGGGCGCGCCTTCCTGGCGCACGTCTTCTTTGGAGATGAGTTCTTCAAGGATCCCACGAATCCGGCGCTCTTGGAGCTCATCGACTACGCCCTCAACGGCACCGTCCGTCATGAGGGAGCGAAGCTTCGGAGCTCTCTGCGGCTGTTCATGGCCGCGGGCAATGAGCTGCCCGATCCCGACGGGCTGATGGGGGCCACGTGGGCGCGCATGATCCTGCGCGTCAAAGTGAATCCCCTGGATGCCGTCGGCAAGCGCAGGTTGGTGACCTCCCGTCTGGATCACCAGCGGGGAATCTCAACTCCCCAGTCGAAGGCAGGTTTGACCCTCCAAGAGGTCGACCTGCTCCGTGGGATGCGTCCGTTTGTGGACGTTCCCGAGTCGGTTGTCGATCAGGTGCTGGATGTCTACCAGGATCTGGTCGACCAGGACGAAGGGTTCCGCTGGATCTGGGAGGATGACCGGCGCTTCGGCCGAGTCTTCGACGTCCTCCAGGCCCACGCCCTCATGCACGGGCGGACCCAGGTCACCAGTTCGGATCTCACGGTCCTGCGCTGGCTCCTGTGGAACGACTCGTCGCAGATCCCGGTCCTGGAGGCCATCGTCGATCCGCTGTGCCGCACGCCCTTCGGGGAGTGCCGCGAGCTGGTCGATACGCTGCTAGCAACCGGCGGGATCGTGGACCAGGTCTGCCAGGGGACGGCGAATCAGTGGGCCAATGCGGTCACGCAGGTCAACACCTGCAAGACCGCGTTGACGACCAAGGTCGGAACGCTTTCGGGCGCGGAGAACACCAAGGTTCAGAGCTGGATCACGGCGTTGGCCGCCATGGTCACGCTGATCGCCAGCTCGGCTGGTGGCTCCATCGACCGCAACGCCGCTCAGGTCGCCTACAACAGCCTGAAGTCGGCGTTGAGCTGAGGGGGGCGTCATGAGCGATCACAAGTTCAAACGTCCCGCTCCCCTCGACCGGAAAAAAGTCGCGCCTCAGCTCGTTACCTCTGCGGACGCGTTCTCGCTGATGCAGTACGACGAGCGTCGGCGTGACACTCCGGCCTTGGGAGAGCTCGAGGCCAATGGGAGACTGCCCGGCATGCCGGCCGTGCTGGCCGACCTCGCTTTCTCGCTTTGGGCTCACGAGCCTGGGGTGAAGGATGAGGTGCCGGCCGATCGGCGGTACTGGCGTGACCTCCTCGGCCAGACGGTCGATTCGAGCGCGTTCAAGAGCCTATCGGCTCAGACACGCGCGGATTGGTTCATGTCCACACTTGGAACCATCGAGGCCTCGCGAGAGATCCTCGAGCTGGTTCCCGACGAGGACGCCCAAGAGCTCGAGAACATCGCCCAGGCGCAAGCCCAGGCTGATGAGCTCGAGCAGGCGGCCCAGCAGGCTCAGGCGCAGGCCGAGGCCTTCGAGGCCATGCTCGCCCAGATGACTCAGCAGCCCGCCCCGACCGAAGCGTCGGGGGCGCAGGCCGGCCAGGGTTCGGGAAGCGGACAGCCGCAACCCGGCCAGGGTCAAGGCCAGCCAGGCCAGGGTCAAGGCCAGCCAGGCCAGGGTCAAGGCTCGGGACTGCCACAGCCCGGCGCCGGCACCCCTTCGGGAGCGTCCAGTGCCGGTGGTATGCCGCTCACGGCCGATCAGGCTCAGCGTCTGGCGGACGAGCTTGCCAAGCAGAAGGTCACGGTGGGAGAGGCGAGGGAACTTGCTGATCTTGCCAAGGCCGAAGCCAACGCCAAGGCCGACGCGCTGATGGGACAGCCCGGAAGCGCGCAAGCCGAGGCCAAGCTCACCGAGCTTCGACGGCTCGGCATGGGAGCGATGCTCAAGGCGCAGGAAAAGGTTGGCGATATCGCCGACACGATCCGTGCTTGGGGCTTGGAGCCAGGCGAGCTCAACCGGATGCCCGTACCGGAGGCCCTGGGGTTGCTGGAGCGCATGAGGCGCAACAGTGGCTTCAAGGAGTTCACCAAGCTCCTGGGGCGTCTGCGCGCGGTGGCCAAGAAGGCCGCCAAGAGCAAGGATAAGGGCGAGCAAAGGCAAGTGCCGCGTCGGGAAACCGGTCGCGACATCTCCCGCGCGCTCCCGTCCGAGCTCACGGCTTACGCCATCGGCGGCGCCCTGCGCGCCCAGATGCTCCAGCGATGGAGCCGCGGGGAGTTGAAACTCCGCGCGACTGAGACCCAGAACAAGCCCAAGGGCAAGGGTCCGGTCGTCGTCTGTCGGGACTCTTCGGGGTCCATGGCTGGCGAGCGTCAGCGCTGGGCCACCGGAACGCATCTGGCCTTGGCCTCATACGCCAAGGTTCAGAATCGGGCCTTCGGCTCGATCATCTTCGACACGCGCGTTGCGCATTCGAAGGTGTTCAAGGCCGGAGCCGTGGGCGCTCGCGATCTCCTGGAGATCGTGGAGACTCACACCGGTGGCGGGACGAATTTCGAGGCGCCCCTGCGTGGCGCCATGAAGATGATCGACGATCAAGGCCTCTCCAAGGCCGACATCGTCTTCATCACCGACGGCGAGTGCGCTGTCTCCGAGGTCTTCCTGCGCGAGTTTCTCGCGTGGAAGAGGATCAAGGAGGTCAGCGTCATCGCGGTCATCGTGGATGACCACGCAGGCGACGCGACGGTGAGGCAGTTCGCCGATCGCGTCGAGCGCGCCTCCAGCTTCACGGCCGATGAAGCTGAGAGCAAGGTTTTCGCCCACCTCAGCTGAGTGTGGGCTTCGGCCAACGGCGGGTGCGAGTTCCAGGTCCAATCCCTGGCTTGCACCCGCATCTTCCCCTGAGCACAAAACTTGTGCGCAGAGGAAGCGTCACAAGGAGTAGTTTCTTGCGGCGTGTGAGTCCTATCATCCACCCACCATGGTGTAAGGAGGCCAAGATGGCCGTTTCGGCAAAGTTCGAGTCCCCCATCAACGACCGCGGATTCGCGTTCGCAGTCGTGGAAGATGGGGCTCAAAAGGGAAAAATGGTGTTCGTACACGCGAGTAGCGTGTGCAAGCATCCGGTGCGTAAGGGACGGCCCATGACCTGGGCATTCGCCACCACCGACCAGGTTTTGCTCGAAATCGAGCCGGGCCCCAGGGGTCTGCGCGCCAAGTCCGCGCGATGCCCCGACTGCCAGCGCGAGGAGGAGCGCCGCGCCATGAAGCGGGCCAGCTGGCAAGCGCAGACGCAGGCGTCCGCTGCGCAGGCCCGCGCCGAGGCCGCTCGACTGGGCGTGCCAATCGATGCGCCCTGCCCCCTCTGCGGGTGGCGCGCCGAGCACTGGCGCGACCAGGATGCCTACAAGCCGGAGGACTACGCCAGGTCCTTCGACGGATTGCACGGATGCGGCCTGCGCCGCGTGATCGCCAAGATTCTCGCGATCACCGGCCACACCGACCGCAAATCGGTCGATCTCCCGGGTGGGATTACGCGCTCCATTTATGGAGTTGTCGAACAGGCCATCACTCCAAGGGGGTATGATCCTCTCGGTGCCTTCCTGGTGCCCGACAGTTTCGAGCGGAAGGGGCAGGAGGTCTACTCCAAGGCACGCCTGGCCGTGCTCGCGGGAGTGACCGCCTTGTTGGCGAGCCTCGACCTCGACGCGTCCTGCGCGTCTGCGATGGTCGAGGATCCCAACCACCCGAAATGGGCTACTGTCCAGGCCGCCTACCAGGCATTTGGTTCGGCCAGGAAGGTCGAGACCAGGGCCACGAAGGCCAGGGCCGACAAGGTCGAGGCCGACTGGGAGGCGCATCGAGCCTCCGCCACAGAAGCCTCACCCACGAGCGAGGCCGCACAGTGGCTGGAGCACTTCCAGTCACAAGCAGCCGAATGGGAAGACGGGTCTTTCGACCCGATGGCGGATTTGGAAAGTAAGTCCACCGTGTCCGGCGGGATGGTAGACGACTACTCGATGCACGTCTTTTCGGACGGGTCGGTAGTGGTCGTCGACAACGGCACCATGGGCGAGGACTGGTGCCCAGAGGAGACGACGTATGCCAGTCTCCCGGATGCCATGCAGGCATACGAGCCCCACCCCGAGGAGCTCGACTGATCTTTTCCCGCGTCTGTAACTTCGGTTGCAGGCGCGGGAATCTCTCCGGTCCCAATGCTCTACGCGGGTGTTGGAACCGGATCCTTTCCTGCCTCTTGAGCACATCGTGTGTTTGAGCGGCGAGAATTGAAACCTATTCCGGTTCCGGGGTTAGGCTCCGGACCAAAGGAGGCCTTATGGCCATTCCCTCTAGTGACCCTGGTCACAAGGACGAGCCCAAGCCCGAGCCCCTCGTCGTGACCTTGGAGGCACGAGTTGGGAATCGGCATGCGGAGACTGGCGAGTGCATCGGCACTTACCAGCGCTCCATAGTTTTCCTTCCCCGTGGATGTGATTCCGGCAAGACGTACCGCGTCGTGCTCATCGCCATCCAGGACCAAACCGGCCTCCCCAAAAAGGACAGGGGGGGAAACGTCATGTACCGCGCTCGCCCCGCCCCGCCCGAGTACTTCGAGCGTTGGCGGGACAACGGCGACGGCACGGTCTCGCGTGTCACCTTCAGCAATAATTGGATGCTGGAGGAGGGCAAGGAGGGCGTGTCGGAAACTCGTGCGCTCGTCCAGCGCGACGGCGTGCCTCGTCACTACTCCACGACGGAAATCGTGTGGGGTACGTGCTTGGTCGACGCGCTTGTGCGCGTGAGCACCCGCACCGAGATTCCCGAAATTCGGGAAGTGATTTCGGACGGGAAGCTCGTTGAGCGCGAGACCAGCACGCGTGACGGTGGTACCACACAGGTGGATCACCCGGTCACAACCGTCGAGCCAGACGCCTACCAGAGCGGCTGGACCAAGTCGTGGCGTCGCGACAGGCTGAGTCTCTCCCAAGACGACGAGGCCGGGGTACATCTCGCCGTGACATACGGCGATACCTCCCATCGTCACTCGGCGCTCTGGAAGGAACTGCCGGTTTGGGCGCAAGCGCACCTCATGGCACCCTACCCAGTGTGCGCCTGCGGCCGCGAGCGCGTGGACACGCCCTCGGGTGCGACCACGTGTAGCGTGTGCCAGCACGAGGAGACGGCCGTTGCGCTCATCGATAGGTGCTTGCCTGTTGATAAGCGCAAGGAGATCGCGCACGTCGCCGCCTTGTGCCATCAGGCCGCCGACGCTGGTCATGCGTTTGAGGGACAGGCGGGGTTTGACCTGCTGAGCACCCTCATGAGTGATGAGCCTCGTGCCAATCCCGACTGGGAAGGCTATCCGTGGTACTACCTGACCACGGAGGGGTTCTACGCCTCGCGTTTCCCGCCCGTGGCCATGATGATCCTGAGCACCTTCGGTTCTGCTCAGGGTCAGGGTCTGGTGAGGCTGGCGGCGTGGTTTCCGCGACAGCCCAGCGAGCACAAGGCCGCGGAGGCCATGACGCGTGGGGACTTCTACGAGAAGACCCAGGTTCGGGGAGAGATTCTTGAACCTGAGCTTCACGAGAGTTACCTGCGCGACGCCTGTGCAGCCGTGAAGCTGTGCGGAACGCTTTCCGACCGGATTGCCGCCATAGGGGCGGTGGCCTCGTGCAAGACCCATGGTGGCGAGTCGTACGAGTTGGATCAGATGATCTGTCGTCACGACTATGCCGGGGCCATGGCAAAGGTGGCCGAGCTTGCGGATGGTTTGGCAGGTCGGAAACGTCTGACCGATCTGCTCGCGAGCGAGTACGCCGCGTGCCCCGCCTGCAAAGGCGAGTGGTACGAGACTCGCCGCAACGGCAAGCACTGCGAGTGCATGCGAGATGTGTATCCGCCCGACGCGGAGGACATTACGCTCAAGCACTCGGTCGCGCCCGGCGGCCAGGTGTTGGTAGAAGTGGTCTGGGGGCGGGACGGACGAATCACCCTGGTGGCGCACGCCGACTCGGTTCCTTCGGACGTGACCACACGTCTTGTCTGGGTACCGACCCAAAGCGAGCTCCACGCCTGGGAACAGCACAGGCAGGCTCGTTCGGCGGCCGACGCGCTCAGAGCCGAACGCGACCGGGCATTGGGCGATCACGCCACGCGTGTCCGCCTTACCTGGGATCACCAACGCTCCCAGGGGAAGCTGTTTGCCATCGTACGGATGGCAGACTTTCCGGTGGAGTGGAAGGACGGAACCACGCAGGCCGTGGACGGAGAAGTGAGATTCGTCTGTGACCCCGACCGCTGCAAGTGGTTGGATGATCAGGGAATCTCGCGGCCACGTCCCGACGAGACCTGGTTCTGCTCCTGGCAGAGGGGGTCGTGGGGAGCGAGAGTGATCGGCCGCGATCGTCAAGGACGTCCGATTATAGTCGCCAACCCGCAGACTCCGGATGACCCGGAGCGTGAGGCCAAGCTGGCCCGCGAGGAAGCAGAGGCTCTCGCGGCGGCTGAGAAGGCCAAGCGCGAGGCAGATGCCAAGCGCGCCGCTGGAGGCCCGGACCTTTCCAGGCTTCTCAATAGGTTTGGTCGCAGTTAGCAGCTGGCCGTTGCCACGTGCCCTACGCGCGTGTGGCAACGGCCGACTTTCCAAGATTCCCAGACTGACGGCCCCGGCACGTGCACGCAGCATGTCCGGGGCTTTCGCATTTTCAAGAACGCGCCCATGGTTTCAGTTAAGATTCTTTTTCTTGAGGCGATTCGACCGTGACCCACCAGTCATCGTATTGGCAGTGATACACGACACTGTCATAGGTGACGCCGTTCGTCGCGTGATTCACGTCCGTTTTGTTCGTCCCCATCGATCCGCTGCAGTTTGGGCACAGCATATTGTTTTAAGTACTTATTCATTAAACCCACCGGCCTGAATATTCCACAGTTTGGAGTAGGTTCCCTTTTCGCGCAAGAGCTCCTTATGTTTGCCCGTTGAAACGACCTTGCCGTTTTCGATGACCACGATCCGGTCCATCTCCATGATCGTTGAAAGCCGATGCGCGATGACGATAACCGTTTTCTTGCGCATGAGCTCATGGAGCGCGTCCTGGATGAGTGATTCGGATTCAGAGTCGAGCGAGGACGTTGCCTCGTCCAGAACAAGGATCGGTGCATTCTTGAGAATGGCTCTTGCGATCGCGACACGTTGGCGTTCGCCGCCCGAGAGCTTTACTCCGCGTTCTCCCACGTATGTCCGGTATCCATCGGGCAGCGTCGCAATGAATTCGTCGCAGTGCGCGCGCCTCGCGGCCGCGATGACCTCCTCTTCCGTTGCGTCTCGCCGGCCATAGCGGATGTTTTCCATCAGCGTACGATGGAAAAGAACCGGTTCCTGCGGGACAAGCGAAATTTGGTCGCGCAGGCTTTCCTGCGTCACATTCACGATATCCTGTCCGTCGATAAGGATCTTTCCTTTTTTGACGTCGAAGAAGCGGAACAAGATTTTCGTAATGGTCGATTTCCCCGCGCCAGAGGGTCCGACAAGCGCCACCTTTTCTCCGTGTTTTATGAGAAGAGAGAATCGTTGCAGAATTGATCGCTTTCCAAATCCGAACGTGACGTTACGGAATTCGATTTTTCCATGCCTCACCTTGAGTGCCGGAGCGTGCCGTTTGTTTCGGACCGCGTGCGGGAGCTTCATGATCTCGACCATCTCTTTCCCGTCTGCCATGGAGTCGAACACATGCCGGAACGAGCGTCCAACCTCCCAAAGTTTTCCGAATACGAGCACGAGGTAGGATTGGATGAATGCGAGGTCACCGAGCGTGAGTGTTCCCTTGAGCCAAAGCATAACTCCGATGGTCATGAGCACGGACTCGATGCCGATCATGAGCGCGGCCTGCGTGGCGAAAATCACCTCGTGTCGGTCCCAACTGCGTGTTTGCGCCCGGGCAAGACGATTCAAGACGTCACCGAATCGCGACGTTTCGTAGGGAGCCGAGGGAAACAGTTTGATCGTGACCGCGTTTGTGACCGCATCTGCGAGCGCGCCGCCAGCTTCTGAGTCGAGTCGCGCCCGCTCGATGTCAACGATTACCGCCCATTTGGATGCCCACCAGTTGAACGTGAGAAAGACTGTCGTCCAGGTAATAAAAATGACGGCAAGCAATGGGAATTGAAGAGCAAGCCCTACGAATCCACCGATGAGCACCACTGTCACGGGGACAAAACGAAACGTAACTTCGTCTGCGAGTCGTTCGAATGCCCTGCTGAGTCGTCCGATTCGTTTCACGAGTGAGCCGGCGAAGTTATCGACGAAAAATTGGTGAGAGTGTCCGAGCAGGTACTCGAACGCGGATCGTTCAAGGTCCCTCATGACCATCGGTTGAAAACGATTGTTCAAAATCGCCATGACTCTCCAGCAGATCCATGCCGCTGATTTCAAAGCGAGCAGGGTCAGGATTACTGGCAAAAAAATGGAGAGGACGGCCGCAGTCGCGGAATGTGTTTCCAATAGATCAAAAAGGCGTTTGAGGACCCATGGTTGGAGTGACTCAAGCCCCATTGCGAATGACACCAGGAGCAGAATCAAAAAAGCCCTCCCTTTGTATGTGCGAGTGTGTCTCCAAAAGACGGCCAGGACATCACGAACGGTTGCCTCCTTCATGTGCGTATATTTTATCACAAACTGAAACGTATTATTAGGCTCTGATAAATATAAGCCTTCTTGATAGCGCAATCTTTATTCCGACTTTGAGTTTGGTTATGCGCATGGAGTCGGGAAGCCTTGCCGAGAATGGTCGCTTCGAACGCGCTGGATTAATGGCATCAGTCATCCGGTGTCCGTGCAACTCACGGTTTCATGGTATTCTTTCGAATATGAGTCCTAGATCAATCTCAAGAAAACCTATTGGAATGGAACCGACCCCCGAAGTTGGCAGAGTGGGGGAGTTTCATTTAGTTAGTTCGTTTGGGACGGAATCGCACGAGGTAACGTCGATGCACGAACAGGTAACATCGGAAGGTAGAGCGACCCCGTTGTACGAGTTTGCCCAGGGTATGTGCGATTACGGAGCCTCTTTCATGCCACCACCGCGCATTTATCTGGTTCTGCAAGATGGAACAAGGGTGAAATGGACCGGCGGATTTTTTCCGGAAAAAGATGTCGCTTCGATCGAGTTTGTGAACGCCGGACCCGGTCTTTCTCCAGAGGATACGGTCATCATTCGCCACGGTGGCGGCAATCAGACGCGTGGAAAATACGGGCGTGGAATCTCTGTGACGCTCACGTATCTCGCATCACAAGGAATGTCCGTGGAGATCGAGTCAAATTTGCGCGGTAAGGCATGGAAGGCGGTATCAACCCTATGTCAAACGGAATCCGGCATAACAGATATTCTTGCGGTAAACGGAAGTTGGACCGGCAGGGAGTCGAACCAGACCATATTCCGCGTACTATCCCCGGATCGTAGTTTTTTTCATCAGCTTTCTGGATTTTCGAACTACTTTCTTCCGGCCAATCCAAACTATTCCGACGCGCTTCTCGTCGAAAAAAATCCGGATGCGCCTATTCCTCCGATCACCCGATCTATTGGCAGCGGACGAGTGATGTGCCTAGATGGGATTGTCGACTGGGAGCAACCCAGTTCGATGGTCTACGTGGACGGACTTAAGGTTTCCTCAGGCTATGTTCCTTACCTGTTCCCATGGTCGTTCGAATCATTTCGTGGAACTGGATGGCCGTTTAACGTTGAGAGAAGTTACGACAGTCGGGCGGTGGAGCATGGCGACCCGGCAATTCTCGTGCAGGTTGCCATGAGACATTGTAGGGATAAGAGATTATTAAAAATACTCCTGGAGGCAGCGACTGAGCCGGGGCGGGAGGAGCGAGACATGCCCGGTGAGATCCGTGGGATTCATTATGAGATCCCGAGCAAATTGAAGGCATTCGATCCTGCAACGCTCACTTTACTGGCAGAGATTTGGAATGAGGAACATGGTTCGAGCGCGTTGATCGTGAATGACACGGCGGCCCAGAACCTGTATGAGAGATTGAATTTGGACAAAAAAGTTCTCCTTGTGCGCGGAACAATGTACGAATGGCTCAAGGAAGCAGGAATCCCTACCGCTGAGCAGGCAATGAACGTAACGAAGACCGAGCATTTTGTCCCATCAGAGAATATCGAGGTTTCATACGCAGACGATGCCGACCGGCTTGAGCATCTGTTTGCGGAGGCGGGTGAATCGCTTGGCACGGTGCGTCTCACGGAAATGGATGGCAGGAAAGCCGTCGAGATTCTCTTCCCGTATGCCATATCATCGCAGCATGATTTTTTTGACAGAAAGAAACCTGGTGCTCAATGGGTGCGCGTCGCGGCACTGATCGCGCAGAAGGAGGGGTTGGGAATCGATATCATCAGCAGGGTTGGAAAGGATCACACCACATTTCAGATTGCCGTTACCCCGGCGTATTCTCGGTCTTATCGAAAGGAGTTCAACACGGTCATGACCATGATGCAGGGAATCGGCGAAGAAATATCGCAGTATGACGCTCCAAACGGAATTACGTTGATCACGCTGACTGGCGACGCGCTCCAGGCTTTGATACCGCCGCCATCCCTTGCGGATTTCCTGCTTGAGCGGGCGAATAATAGGGCTGAAGAGACGCTTTCGGAAAAAATGCGCCTTGCCGCAGCGATTCCACAAAAAGCAAAGAAATCCAAGGAAGATGAGGAGGTCGATGACAATGGAAAGATAGGGCGTCGTAAATTTCTTTTAGGTCTGGGCGCGACGGGAATTGCCGTCAGCGCAGTAGGTATCGCGATGGAACGAATGGGGGCGCTCGATTCCATAGGGCGTGAGATACGAAATTTCGCGGATCGAATTCCGCCGACTATCGCGCTTGACGTCGACCGACGCGAATCCATCGGATCCTCTTCCTTGTCGCTCGGCGTACACGAGATCGAATTCAACAGCCGGGACCTTGAGCGCGAGCGCCGGGCCAAAACGACGATCGAGCACGGGAATCCACTCACGAGCACGAATGGATACTACCGTGAGTTCACGGGCACGCAGTTGGCCATACGTTCCTGGATCGGTGGAAGGATCGAATGGGTGAGCACGGAGAAATATGAGGGCATCTCCGTCGCGTCAACCAGGCCGGAGACCTATCGGACAGCGATCAGGCGATCGATACATGGAGAATCACGCCTCATGGTACGGCAGGGCGAGGTCGTGGTCGCAGCAGTAAGCAAGGACAGTACGCCGGTGGAGATATTGCGCGAGCCGCGTCTCGGCAATTACGTGATTCGCGGATTTTCCTCGGAGGTTCTCATCTATACCGCGCATGACCCATCGGGAAGCGAGCTTCTGGTTCCTCCGATCGACGCGGAGTCGGCACAGCTCGTGGATCCAAAGGATCTGGAGCCATTCTGGCAGATGCTGATCGCGACGTTGCGCGCGAGCCGAGACATGGAATCACGCGAAAAGGCGGCGATCCTGCTTGCCGAATGGGGTGACCACTATTATTACAATGACAACACATCTCTCGATCATCAGGTCGAAGGAAGAAGTGTCTTTGAAAGCACGGCGAAGATCATTAATCTGCAGGAAGGAATTTGCAATACCTCCGCGACTGGTTATGTGGCCCTATTGCGCGCGGTCGGAATTCCAGCGAGAGTCGTGTCCGGGTGGCTTATGAAGGACGGCGGGGGCGGACCCCACATGTGGTCTGAATTTTGGGATGGAGACTCATGGGTCTCGATCGAATCCTTGTTCGGCAGTGAAATGAATCCGGAAACGGCGAAGAGGCTGTACGGATCCGCGCGGTCGGAACCCGAGGTAGGACGTATTGGAAGGATTGCCTTTCCGAAGCAGCCGGATGAAACAGAGCAATTTCTCGCGGCACAACGAACGGCAATAACCGCTTTTCAAGAAAGGCGCGAGAGATTTGTGTCGGAGACGAAGGCTGGTACCAAAGAGACGGCAAGCTTGACGACAGAGGTTGCAAAGGCAACTGGATGGGCTGCAGCCGGCGTAGCGATGACAAGACTATTTGATCGAATTCGGCGACGACCGGATAAGTAAACGGATAAGTAACGAAAACAGGACCCCCACAAGGTCCTGTTTTCGTTACTTTGTACGTATTGCATTCAACTTTCCCATCATGCGTGACTTGAGACGCGCAACGGTATTCTTTTTCATCACGCCCTTGGTGATGGACTTGTCGAGTTTCTTGCCGAGCATTCGCGCAATTTCTTCCGCCTTTTCGATCTCTTTTGAGATGGTGAGCTTTCGGAATTTCACGCGCAAAGACTTAATCTCGTCTTTGATAGCCTTATTCCGAATGGCGCGCTTGTCTGACTTGCGAAGCGCTTTCTTTGCATTTTCCTTGATTGGCATACTGTTTCGACGTTGAGCGTGTCGAATTATGTAGCGTGACGTTAGTATAGCGAATCCATGCTTCGCGTCAAGCATTCTTGGGCCAGGCCATGGTTTACTCGATGACCGGTCGGTCGATATCGATTGGCAACAGGGTCTTTCCTGTTGTCCCGCCCGTAATCTTAAATATGTCCTTGTCAATCTTCTTGAATTCCTTCCCCGAATCCGCGTATGCCTTATATGTGGACTCAAGATTTTTTCCGACCTTATTATGAAACTCCTCGTATGACTTGAGGTGGCGAACAAGTTGTTCTGCGAACTGTTGTATCTCTTTGACACTTTCTTCGATTTGAAGAGCCTTCAATCCAAGGAGAACGGTTTGGAGATAGGCATAGAAGGAAGTCGGCGAAACGATCATCACGCCCTTCTCGAACGCATACTCGATGAGGTTGCGTGAATTGACTGCCACGGCGCCAACCGATGCGCCGATAAGACTGTGGTATACCCCTTCGGCCGGAACAAACATAAAGGCAAAGTTGGTGGTCCCGCGGTCGGGCTTGATGTACTTGGATGTCTCATCAATGCGTTTCTTCACATCTGACTTAAATTCCTTCTCCAGTACTTCTCGACGAACAGGATCGAGTTCCACGGACACCTTATTGTAGTTTTCAAGCGAAAACTTTGCGTCAATAGGTATCAACATTTCCTTGACAAAAATCACAGAGTCCGGAATAAGTTTAGCTCCCGTCTCATCGACCCCAAGGTCATATTGCATCTTGTATTGCCCGGGCTGGAGAACTTGTCCGAGAAGTGTTTCAAGCCAGTATTCACCAAGGATTCCGCGCTGCTTTGGGTTCTTTAGGATGTTTTCAAGGCTCTGAAGTTGATTTGAAAATTCAAGAACCTGTTTGTTCGTTTCATCGATCTTCGTAAGTCGTTCCGTGACGTCTTTGAATGTGCCAAGACTGTGGGCAAAGTGTTTTTGTAGGGTGCTCGATGACTCAGACAGTCCTTTCAGGAGTTGGTCGCTCATGACATCAAGCCTTTGTTGTACCTCAGTTCTGCTTTTATGCTGCGTATCCTGTAATTCACGTCGTAGGTCGTTAACAACATTGATAAGTACCGTCGGATCCTGAACAGTGGACTGCGAAGATCGACGGCTAAAAACTAAAAAACCGATTGCAATTAATGCAATAAGTAGGCCAAGGACGAGAGCGATTAGAAGAACGGGTTCAATCATCATAGCCACCTTTGACTCAGTCTTAAATGTGCATTATAGTATTCGCACTGCCGGACAAGTATACCATGGTTCGATCCACAGACGGTTGCCTGCTGTTGTAAATATTTTACGACACATACGGGTTTTCTGCCCCTGTAGCTCAACGGATAGAGCGGATCCGTCCTAAGGATACGATGGGGGTTCAATTCCCTCCGGGGGCACCATGACATCAAAGGCTCAACGTAGATTCAGTGGAAAATGTTTCACGTGAAACATTCACTCATGGTCAAATAGTCCTAATATTCGTGAGTCAAACGGGCCTGTAGCTCAGTTGGTAGAGCGCTGCATTCGCATTGCAGAGGTCTGGGGTTCGAATCCCCACAGGTCCACCAAAAACGCGTCAGTCGATCTGACGCGTTTTTGTTTCGATGATACATTCTCAAAACGTTCGTTTGTAGATATATATCGACCCACCAGACTTGCGAACTCGATAAAAATATAGACGACAAGATTATCTAAATCACTGGTCAGAAAAGTAAATGGAAATACTTTGAAGTTGTCCCGCTCATATATGAGCTTGTGATTGTTTCACGTGAAACATTTACAGGGAATGTAAATTCATAATACTATCGTTGGTTTCAGAAAGTGCTAAAGATGTGTTCGAGCAAATTGAATATAGAGATATATTCATTTTGTCTACAACAGTGTAGCCAATTTCTATTTTCTGTGGATAAGGTGTGAAATTAGAAAAAATTCTTTGCGTTTTGAAACAATTTAAGTAAAATCTTATACTTAGCTAATAAATTTTTAGCTAAGATTAGCATAAATATAGCTTGACTAAAATTAGTATTCAAGGTAGAATAGTACTACCGATTGGTTGAAGTATGCGTACGTTTATTGCCGCCATCGTATTTGTGGGGATTTTTGGTACGGCAATTTGTACCATCGCCCAGATGAGCTCCACGAATTTCGAAATTCGGTGGGATACGGTTGGTGCTGGCGGCGACGAGACAAGTTCTTCCTCCTCTTACATTCTTCGTGATACGACCGGGAATGTGGGAATAGGCGACAGCACGAGTTCGAGTTATGGCTTACGAGCCGGATATCGTCAGGGTGTGAATGACCAGTTCATCGAGTTTTCGTTCCTTGCACAAAATCAAACGGTATATCAGCCAGCAACGGCAATACTAGGAAATATCATCACAACCACGACTTCTGATTTCACGGTCGGAGATTTGATTGCGGTAATCCAGGATCGTGGACAAGGACAGATTTCGGCAATTGGGACGGTAATTTCCGTTGGTGCTACCACCATTGAAGCGGACGAGTTAATTGACGGGGGGTCCTCGCCGGCCATTGATGGATCGAATGACTACGTCTACCTTCTTGATCTCCCATCAGTCAACCTGGGGACGCTGACCGCGTCCGCTGTCCGTACATCGATCATCGGAATCGAGGTCTCGACAGATTCGGACGGCGGTTATGTCGTTCAGGTGGCATCGGATGGAGACCTTCGGTCGGGCGCTTATACCATAAATGCGGTGGCGGATGGGGTCGTGTCGGCCGGGTCCGAGGAGTTCGGTGGAAGGTCATCTGACACCACCCTCGCCGGATCGACGTTTGATTCGGCGGATACCGCGTTTACGACGTCGTTTCAAAACATCATGGATTCTTCGTCTGAGGCGCACGCCGTACGCTCATTTCTGACATTGATGGGATCGATTGACGGATCAACTGTCAATGAGACATACACCCAGGAACTTACATTCGTGATTTCTGGAACCTATTAGTATGTATCTGCGTTTTCTCCTATTCATCTGTGCGGTGGCAGTGCTGTCGATGCCGTCGTTCGCTCATGCGTTCGTCGTCTCTCCGACGACGGTTGATCTTTCCGCCTCACGTGGTGGAACGGTTGAGCAGACGATTACGGTCATCAACAATGCTGCCGCCGAACAGACGTTTTATCTCGGAACGCTCCCATTTGTTCCAAGCGAAACGTCCGGCGCCCCGCAGTTCCTTTCAAACGACGACGATCGGTCCGGTCTTTCCGCATGGATCCATTTTCCCGTTAACGAAATTGCTATTCCACCGAATACAAGGGTAGATGTCCCGTATTCGGTGGTCATCCCCGTGGATATTTCATCCGGTACCTACTACACGGCGATTACAGTCTCGACAACTCCGTCGGAGGTTGTAGCTACGAATGGTGCTTCCATTCAAGCAAAAACGGCCATGCTTGTATTCTTCACGGTTGAAGGCGAGACGGTGGAACGCGCGGCGATCGTCGACTTTGTCTCGCCGAACTCGGGACTGGTGGTCGTGCATGATTTGTCATATGCCTTTCGTGTGCAAAATCAGGGCAACGTGGCATTGGTACCAAACGCGCAAATCGTTGTCACCGACTGGCTCGGTCAAACCACGTTCATCAAGGAAGCCAACGTCGAACATGGCCGTGTCCTTCCTGGAAGGACCCGGACATTTTCTGGAGAACTGATGGAACATCCGAACAATTTTCTGGAAGTCGCAAGGGCGCAGTGGTCCGCGTTTGCCATCGGTCCCATGACGGCGACGCTCATAATTGACGGCGCAGATATTGAAGACGGTCCGGCGATTCATTACTGGATGTTTCCCTGGCAGCTTCTTCTCAGCATTGTCGGATTTATTGTTCTGACGTGGCTCATCTGGCGCAAAGCAGTGACGTATCGTTCAGAACTCGGAGGTATTTCCACTGGTTCATAAACGTGTGTGCAACATTTTACGAAAAAGCTCTGGAGCTCCGTATCTGCCATCGTTCTTGTAACGATGTTGGTTGCGGCCGTTTCATCTGCGGCCACGGTTACCTCCGCCAACGACTACCTAACGTCACTTCAGGCGTCTGCGGCGGCCGACCATGAGGTGGTCTTTACAACTCCAAGCGGTGTCATTGAGGGCGAAACGGTTACGCTTACGTTTGCTTCTGCGTTTGACACGTCCTCTATCACGGAAGACGACGTCGACGTCTTAGACGAGGCGATCGAACTGACAACGGCCGCGGATTGCAGTGGGTCTGAGCAGGCCTCCGTTGTCATGGCTGCCGATATGCTTACCGTAACCATCTGCGTTGGCGACGGAGGGGCGATCGCGGCGGCAAGCGAGGTCACAATTCGCATTGGTACCAATGCGGCGTCATCCGGTACGGGATCGAATCAGATCACGAATCCGACGTCCGTCGGAACCTATTACGTGAACGTCTCCGGCTCTTTCGGCGACTCAGGATCGATCGCGCTTCCCATGCTTGACGCGGGATCGATGACCGTTACCGGAAGGGTCACGGAAAACAGCGGTGGCGGAGGTGGCGGAGGTGGCGGAGGCGCAAGTGGCTGCGGTGATTCGACCGCGCCAACGATTTCGTCGATCGTCGTTTCCGGCGTGAGCGCGGACTCGGCGACCGTGGGCTGGAAGTCATCTGAAAATGCATCCGGCTCGCTGGATTATGGGACGACCAGTTCCTACGAGATAGGTACGGATGAAGATACGAGCCTTGTCACGAGTCATTCGATGGAGTTGTCTTCGCTTTCCGAAGGAGCGACGTATCACTTTCGGGTGCGTTCTTCCGACCTCTGCGGCAACGAAACCATCTCTTCGGACCAAACGTTCGATACGCTCGACGAAACCGCTCCGGAAATTTCCGATGTTGACGTTTCGCTCAGTTGCGACACGACCGCGACGGTCAGCTGGAGCACCGATGAGGATGCCAACTCGACCGTTTCATACGGAAGGACCAGCACATATGGTTCGACCAAAGAAGATGTCGCGTTTGAGACGGACCATTCTCTTGTACTCAGCGGCCTTACGCGCGACGCGACGTATCATTTTCAGATTACGTCTGATGACGAGTCTGGAAACGCGGCACAAACCTCGGACGCGACATTTTCGGCCGATTCAGACACAGCGCCTTCGAATGTATCTGGGTTTTCCGTGACAGCGGGTGATGGAACGTCGGCTTTGTCCTGGACAAATCCGACGACGGATGTTTCTGGTGTGAGGATTCTGGCGTGTACGGGCGGATATCCAGATGACGAATCAGATACGAACTGCGACGTCGCGTACGACGGATCGGGCGAGTCGTATTCGCACAGCGGCCTCTCAAACGGCACGACCTATTATTATGGCGCTTTTGCGTATGACACGTGTGGGCAATTCGCTTCTGGCGCTCTCGGACAGGGTACACCGAGCGCTCCAGAAGAAGAGGTGCTCCCCATAGAAGAGGAAACGCCGCCCGTAGTGACGTCTCCCGAAGAGACTCCCGCTGAGACGGGAGTCGAAGAAGGTTCCGCCGAGGAAGGCGTGGCCGATGCTTCGGAAGAGGTCCCTGCGGGCGAAGAGTCTTCGGAAGAGGTCGTAGCGCCCGTAGAAATCCCCGAAATTACCGTCGGGGATGAGGAAAGGGTCCCGCAAGGGGACATGCAGTTCTTTGTCGCGAACCGGCAGATCCGGCTTTCGACCGCAAGCTCCGGCGCGGTTGGGATGCTGTCGAGCCGCCCGCTTCGCGTAGAGCTCCTTACGGAGCATATCTCCAAGGAAGTGGACCGCGTTCAGCTCGTTATCGGCGAGAGCGCATATCTTATGGCTCTCACTTCCGACGAGTCCGCATATGCCACGGACATATCCTCCCCAGGATCGTCCGGAACATACGCGACCGCCGTGTCCATCTATTACGCCGATGGAACCACCCAGTCCATCAGCACGATCACCGACGTCGAACCCGATGGGTACGTGTTCGCCGTTTCGGATGGTCAGTCACGTCGCGTCGGGGGTGCGACGATATCGCTGTCGGTCAACGGAGCTGTCACATGGGATGGATCCCCCTATGGCCAGTTCAATCCGATCATGACCGAAAGCATCGGACAGCTCGGTTGGTATGTTCCGAACACGACGTACGTTCTTTCCGCCGCGGCAGACGGGTACATCTCCGCGAAGACAGGGACGTTTTCCGTGACGAACAACATTGCCAACCCAGTTATTCAGCTGGAACCTACGCCGGCTGAAGTCGTACCTCCGACTTCCATCTCCGAAAATCCCGTAACCGTCATTTCGATCGTGTCAGATTCGATCGTCCATGCGGTCGAGGCCTTGCGGGAAGTTCCAGGCGCTGAAGAAGCGACCACGGTTTCCATACCCGTCGTCGCCGTCATTACCGCGTTGGCGACCGTGGTATTGGCAACAAGCTTCAACCTCATCCCGTTCCTTCAGTACGTCTTCACGTCGCCATTCCTGTTCTTCTGGCGCCGCAAGCGCCGGGCGTTCGGGATCGTGTATAACGCCGTTACGAAGTTGCCGATCGACCTTGCCACCATTCGGTTATACCGCATGCCAGATGACTGGCAGGGCGAATCGAATGTCGTCGGGCGTCTCATCCAGAGCCGCGTGACCGACAAGGGCGGGCGGTACTTCTTCCTTCCGGATCTTGGACGTTACCGCCTGGTCGCGAGCAAGAACGGGTTCGTCTTTCCATCGCGGTATCTATCCGATGAAAAGGACGACGGCACGTTCCTTGACGTCTACCACGCTGAACCCATCGAGGTCACGGACAAGGACGCGGTCATCGCCGCGAACGTCCCGCTTGATCCGTCGGGTGAAGCCAAATTCCACGAGCCAAAGGCCGTCGTTCGCGTGCGTCGGCTGCGAATCGCGCAACAGGTCGTCGCCGTGGTCGGCATTGTTCTTTCCCTTATCGCCGCCGTCATCCAACCGAGCGTCATCTCGGTCTCGATGGTCGGCGTACAGATCGCCTTCTATCTTCTCGTTCGCCGTCTGGCGGCTCCCCAGAGGCCGAAATCCTGGGGAATCGTCTATGACAAGGCAACCGGCCGCCCGCTCGCGCACGCGATCGCCCGCGTGTTCGAACCAAAATACAACAAGCTGCTCGAGACCGCGGTCACGGACAGCAAGGGCCGGTATACGTTCCTTCTCGGGCCGAACGAGTACTACACCGTCTACGAAAAGGAAGGGTTTGAGACCTCCGTGGCTCACCCGATCGATTACCGCACTCATGCGGAGCCAAAAGAATTTTCCGCGGACGTCCCGCTTGCGCCGAAAGAAGGCGGATCGTCGTCTCAAGGATCGTCGGAGATGACGCAACCGCCGACCGCCCCGCAACCGCCGCCCGCGTCGGTATGAAGCTTCTTCGGAAGAACAACCGACAGGCCCGCCATTTCGCGACCATGCTCATTCTCATGGTCGTCCTTGCGGTTTCCGGTCTCCCTTTCGCGGACACGCGTGCGGCCGCCCCTGTGAATGCCATCTCGTATCAGGGGCGGCTGCTCAACTCCAATGGCGTTCCGGTATCGGATGCAAGCCTTGAATTCGTCTTCCGCTTTCTCGATTCCGCGTCCGGTGGAACGTGTCTTTGGGAGTCCGATGATGGTGCAGCCTGCGACGATCCGGACGAGACGCAAACCGTCGCGCTGACTGACGGATTATTTTCCGAAAACATTGGCTCGTCCGTTGATCCCACCGGACTTTCAGAGGCGTACCCAGTGGATCTCACTGATATTTTTGGGGATAACACGAACGTCTATTTGGAGGTTGTCGTTGACGGCGAAACGCTTTCTCCGCGCAAACAGATCGTAGCCACGCCGTATGCGCTCAATGCCCAGTCGCTTGATGGGCTAGATTCAACCGATCTTCTCGCCGCCGCCGGCGATACGGCCACGGGTGATTATGATTACACGGGCGCAATTCTATTAGGCGGATCCCCCCTTGTGTTCGAGGGAACAACACCCGATGATTTCGAAACGACATTCGCGTTTACGGACCCAACGGCGGACCGGACCATTACGTTTCAGAATGCCGATGGGACAGTCGCATTTCTTTCAGATATTTCTGGTGGCGCGAGCCTCTGGGAAACGGGTACATTCGGCACGTTTGAAAATGATGATAATGTTTTGATTGGGACCGACAGCGACGAGACGATCGCAAGTACCGGTTTTTCACTTAGTGGGAACGATCTATTCGTATCTGGAGACATCGGCATAGAAGGGTCATTGTATACAGATTCTGGCATCGTCGGTGGAGCGGTCGGGATAGGTTTCTCCGAGTTCGATGTTTCAGCTACTACTGGTTCCATCACGATCAATGACGGGGGCGACCTAGGCCAGGTTTCGGTCGAGGGGAGCGTTCTTGACATCGACTCGTTGACGTTTGTTGGCTCTGGGTCAATTGGTGTCTCTGGCATTGGTTCTGATTTGACCCTGAACCCATCCGACCAGGTGATCATTGATGGCGGCGCCCAATCGGTCGACATCCGCGACCAATTGCTCAACTCGACTGGCGATGTCGTGATCGCGGACCAATTTTCTCCGGACTCGGACAATGCGCGTTCACTCGGTGCAAGCGGGCTCGGCTGGTCTGCCATCTGGCTGCGAAATATCGATGACGGCGTTTCCGTTTCCCTTTCGTCGGATGGTACGGGGGAGACGAATTCCGGCGCGTCCGTCATTGGCGTCTTCGACGAGTTTGCGACGTCCGCCGGAGGAAATGTGCAGGACACCCTCGATGATTTTGATCAGGCGCTTGCGACCGGAGGAACCGGTTCTATGTGGACGCTTGCCAGTGGTGTCGTATATCCCACAACGGCCACGAGTGATTTCGTGATCGGGGGCACGACCGCTTCCGCGTCGCCGTTTGGGGTGGATGAGTCTGCGAATACCGTTTATATTGGTGAAGGATCGGTTGGAAACGGAACACTGACGTTTAAGGCATCAGATGCAGATACAGGAAGCATAGCGTTTTCAACAAACGATCGTTGGGAATTCACTGGCGGAGATGTTTTTATTGGATCGACAACATTAGGGTCTGTAAAATCGACTTTTGTTCCTGATGGTGATGACCTGTACGTAGCTGGAGATATTGCCGCGCAATCAAGCATGTACGCGGATACTTTCGTGGCTGGCGACGCATCAACAACCTTTGCGGACGGATCCATTTCAACGACTAGCCAAAATTTTTCTACAAATATTTCTGTTGGCGGGATTGATGCCGTGACGCACTCAATGAGTTTTCAGATCGATGGGAACGATGGTATGTCGATTGTTGCGACAGGAGACGGGGCAGGCGGTGTTGGAGCACGAACCGTGAGTTTGGGTGTTTCTGCTGCCGCGGATGTGGTCGCAATCGGTGATGCAAATGCAGATGTCTCCATTTATGATGCGCAATGGTTCATCTCATCGACTGGAAGTGCAGAGTTTTCATCCCTCGCGATGGACGGTAATCTCGACATGCAGAATTTTCTGCTGTTGGACATAGGGCACGAGGATACCAATTTTACAGCGGGCGGAGGGCTTACATTGGCAGGAACCTTAACGGCAAATGGAACGGCGCAGTTCAATTCTGACGTAGACATGACGATTAATGGCACCGAGAATGTCGTGATTGGAAATGGAACGGGCACTGGATCAAACAGTGTGGACTTATTCGCGGTAAACATTATCAACACGGACGCTGCGGCGAACACGCAACGCGGAATCGTCGTGACAAATCAAGCCTCTTCCACCAGCGCGACGGAATCGCTCATCACGGTTGATAATGCCGACGCGCTCGCGCTTACGGCGGGTTTAACGGTTAGTGGTTCCGGTGGCGTCGTCACGAATGCCATCGATGTTTCGAACGCGAACATCGTAAATGCGCTTTCCGTGGGAGACAACACGATTCTTGGTACGACGGCCCTTGTCGATTTTACGGACTTCGACGTTTCCGCCGATGGATTGATTACCATTGCTCCTGACGCAGGCGGCGTCGGGTTTACCATTTCTCCATCAGCTCCGATGACGGCCGGAATCGATTTCGCGAACACGAACGTAAGCGTCGAGCTGATGCTCCAGTATGATGAGACGATCAGCAATCAAACCGATGATGTCGTCTCGTTCAACGGGGCCGGAGGCGCGGATAATACGGACCTCATCATCAATCTTGACGGACCCAAACCAACGTTGTCCTCCAATTCGGACGCACTGATTGGTTTTGCCGACAGCCTGGAGATCGACCCGGCGTCAGGAAACGCCTCAATCGCTTTTTACGCTTCCGACGCCGATACCGGAACCCTTACGTACGACACGAACGATACGTTTTCGTTCAGCGGAGGAAACATCCAGCATTCCGGCTTGGATTCGTTGCCGACGACATTGAGCGGAACGACGTCCGCGATCAGTTCGTCCGTGACGTACACGGGAACCAGTGCGGTCAATTTGAACAGCATAACGATTGCAGATTCGACATTTTCCGTCATAAACCAGGCCGTGGAAGGCGGCGGCGTACCGGCAACGACCCATCTGGTATACGGGGTGTCGGCGGAGGCGACGAATTCGGGCACGACGGGACAGGCGGAAAATGTCATCGGCTTGCGCGCACAGGGAAGAAATTCGTCGACGAGCGCCAATGCGGTTGACGGATACGTGGCCGGAGTCGAAGGAGTCGGCCTTCAAAATGCGGCCGCGACGAACATCTTGGATTTGCGAGGGGTCTCTGGAAGCGTTTCGGTCGCGAATGGGACGGTCACGGATCTGTTTGCGATTCGCGGAGTGGTGGAAGCAGGCGCGGGAGGAGCGACAACCTCCTATGGCGGTTACTTCGACAATAACGACGAGGGTACTACCCGTTACGGCATACTTGCGTCCGCGAGCGGCGGCACGGCGAACTATGCGGGATATTTCCACTCGGCTGCCGTGAACGTCGAGGAGAATTCGACGCCAAGTTCGCCTGGATTCGCGACTGACGCCGGCGACCTGTACGTGGACAGCCAGCTTGAGATCGACGGGCAGGGGGTCACAACCTCCTCTATTATGGATATCAATTCCGGGACTTTGACGTCTGGGATTGCGCTAAGCATAGAACGTTCTACGAGCGTATCGGATTTTACGAATACTACGACCGGCTTGGTTGATTTCACCATCACGGACACGGGATCAAGCGGAACAGTTCTGAACATCGACAACGCTGGCACCGGGTCCTCCTTGGTCGTTGATCAGGACGCAGACACTGGTAGCACGGTGAGCGACACTGCTGGCGGTGCTATTCACGTCACAAACACAGGAAACGCCGATTTCGGCCTGACCGTCTATTCGAATAATTCGATCACGTCGAATTCGCTCGCCTATTTTTTCAACGACAACGCGGGATTCGACAACTATGTCGTCGACATTCGCTCGGACGCGACGACCGCCGGATCCGCGAACGGCACGGCGCTGCACATCCTGCAGAATCAGGTTGATAATCCCACGGCAGACGCGACGGGAACGCAGGCGCTCATCATCGATACGAATGAGAACTTCGGCGCGGCGGACGGCCTGTTGTCCGACGCGATGATTCTGGTGCGCGAGGATATCGGCGGGACGTCGGACACGGTATTCCGCGTGGATGGTGACGGCGACGTGTGGGCCGACGGCACGCTTGGGGCCGGCGCATCCGACGTCGCGGAACTCTACCCGTCCATGGATACGTTGGTTCCGGGCGAGTTGGTGGTCATGGATCCGTCCGGCACAGGCGTGCTGCGTTCGACGGAGCCGTACCAAGGCGCGCTCTTGGGTGGCGTTTCCACGCTCCCGGGCGTGCTGCTCGGCTTCGAGGACGGCGGATACAAGATCGCGCTCGCGGGGCGCATCCCGATGTTCGTGACGGATGAAAACGGACCGATCGTCGCCGGTGATCCCGTTACTTCTTCGTCGACGGCTGGGTACGGCATGAAGGCGACCGAGCCGGGCACGATCGTCGGGTTCGCGCTTGAGGGTTTCGCCGGGCCGGGATCGGGTTCCGTCAGCGTCTTCGTCAGCCCGCAGTTCTACATGGGCAGTGTTATCTCAACGGACGGAAGCGTCACCCAGATCGAGGACGACGTGGAGCTGACCGGCAGTCTCTCCGTGCTCGGCTCGGGCGGGAGCGTCACGGAGCAGATGTCTTTCGTCACCGACGTCACGGACGCGACCGACTATCGCCTATCGATCAAGAACGCGGATGGCACGCAGGTCGCATACGTATCGAACGGAGGGGATCTTGCGCTTTCCGGACGGTTCTATCCATCGGATCGCGGCGCACTTCAGACCTCAAAATACATTTATTACGACGGTTCTTCTGGAATGGGTGGCGATTTCATGCGCACGAACGCCTCGGGGTGGGCGACTGGTTCATATGATTTCGCGGAAATGTTTCCGTCCGCCGACAAGTTGACCGCGGGTGACGTAGTTGCATTCGGCTCCACGAATGAGTCGGTTGCGCTCACCCAGAAGGCATCGGATGCAAAGTTGGCTGGGATCGTCTCCACGCGTCCGGGTTTTCTCGCCGGTGAGAATCTGAAGGGCAGTTATCCGATCGCCCTTGCCGGTCGCGTGCCAACCAAAGTTTCGAATGAAAATGGCACGATCGAGATCGGCGATCCGCTCACGTCTTCCACGCGCGCCGGATACGCCATGAAGGCCACAAAGGCCGGACCGATCATCGGCTATGCGCTTGAGCCGTATTCCGGAAGCGGAAACGACAAGATCATCGCGTACGTGAACGTGTCGTATTGGAATGGAGGGGAAACGCCGGCCCTTCCTGGAACGAGCAACATCGCGTCAAAGATCGTCGTGACCCAGAATGCGAACAATCTCACCGCGTTGAACATGAACGGAAACGTATACATGACTGGCAATGACATTTTGGGCGTGCGCCGGTTGGCGGGGATTTCCGGTCGCTGGTCCATTGAGGAGGACGGAACCGTGCGTACCCCAGGAACGCTCAAGACCGTGACCGAGAGCTATCAAGGCGACGCCGTGGAAACAATGGCCGTGACTTCGCCGGACGTTCAAATTACGCTCGTTGGCACGAGCACGCTTGAAAATGGCGAGGCCGTGATTCGCTTCGAGCAGGTCAGTCCCACATTTAACGATGTAACGTCCACCATCTCGCCGATTCGCGTGATCGTGACGCCGAACGGTCCGGTATCGCTCTACGTGTTCGAGAAGGACAACGACGGATTCGGCGTGCGGCAGGTCAATGGTCACGACAGCGGGGTTACGTTTGACTGGATCGTTTCTGCCTACCGCAAGGGATACGAGCCAGAAGAGGCTCAGCCGACGGACGACGAGCCGGTAACCGAGGAAGACCCGGTCGCAGAGGAACCGGTCATCGAGACGCCTTCGGACGCCGAGTTGACAGAGACCGATCCGCCCTCGGACGAAGTCCTGGCGAGTCCCGTCGAGGAAGAAGCGCCAGAGACCGTGATCGAAATTCAGCCTGACCCAGAACCTGTCGTGACGGACGAACAAGCGTCTCCGGAGAGCCCGGAGCCAACCCCCGACGATTCAATGGAATCGACTGTTGTCGAGGAGCCGGCACCCTAAAATCGTTCTTCCGGCAGCAGACTGTTCTTTCCATCGGACGTGGCCTCTTCCATGCTTGGGGAGTCACGGCCATCCATAGTGAAAACGCGCGGGAACCCCACACCCGCGCGTTTTCTGTTCTTTGTCCGTTCGGGACTGGACAAAACCGAATTTTTGTGCGTAAATAACGATGGAGGTAATCGAAAATGAGGTTTCTATCAGTGCTGGTGGTCGTGGCGGGATGCTACGGCTTTGTCGGTCTGGATGAAGAGCAGAACGCCAACGACCGAGATGGCGACGGCGTGGTGCACGGCGAAGACTGCGACGACGCAGACTCGTACGCGGGCGAGAAGCAGACCTGGTATCCGGACGCCGACGGCGACGGGTACGGCGACATGGCTGCCGACGGAATCGACTCGTGCGACGACCCCAACGGGTACTCGCTCGACCACACGGACTGCAACGACGGAGACCCAGCGATCGCCCCGAACGTCGACGAGGCGTGCAACGACATCGATGACGACTGCAACGGCGCGGTCGACGAGGTGGCGGAGTGCGAGGATCACAACACCGACTCAGACGGCGACGGGTTCGCGGCCGACGTGGACTGCGACGACGCCGACGCGGACGTGTTCCCGAACGCCGAGGAAATTCCGTACGACGGGATCGACCAGGATTGCGACGACGCCGATCTCACGGACGTCGACGAGGACGGGTACGACGCGATCGAGGCCGGCGGCAACGACTGCGACGACGAAGACGACGCAGTGAATCCCGGCATGACCGAGACCTGCAACGACATCGACGACGACTGCAGCGGCTTCGCGGATGACGCCGACCTGGACGACGACTACTACGACGTCTGCGACGACTGCGACGACACGAACCCGGACGTCTTCCCGGGCAACTACGACGCCTGCGACGGGCTCGACAACGACTGCGACGGCGTGGTCGACCAGTACGACGACGAGGACGGCGACGGATGGAGCACCTGCTCCGAGCCGCGCGACTGCCACGATGGCGATGCGACCATCAATCCGGGCGAGACCGAGGTGTGCGACGGTCACGACAACGACTGCGACGGCGAGGAGGACGAGGGATTCGACCTCGACGGCGACCTGTACGCCTCGTGCGGCGGCGACTGTGACGACGCGGATCCTTCCATCAATCCGCATGCGGAGGAAGTGACCGGCGACGCGGTCGATCAGAACTGCAACGGCCTGCTGGACGAATAGGAGCCATGATGCCGTTCCTGATCCTGCTGGCTGCCGCAACCGCGCATGCCGCCTGCGAGGCTCCGACGGATGTCGTGGCCCTGTCGGCCTACGTGCCGAGTGCGCAGCTTGCCATGGGTTCGCTCGACGCCGACGGTTTCTCCTCCGCGGTCGAGGGCGCGCGATCCGCGCTCCCGTGCCTCGCACAGCCGCTCACCCCCATCGACGCGGCCGGGTACCACGGCCTCGAGGCGCTCGCCGCCTTCGCGGAAGCCGACACGGACGCGGCGATGCGCTCGTTCGCCTCCGCGATTGCGGCGACCCCGGACTACCGGCTTCCCACGGTCATTGCTCCACCGGGGGGCGACGTGGATACGTTGCTCCGGCAGGCGAGAGAACTGTCCGCCGGAGAATCCCAGGCGCTCCCTCCCTACGACGGGATCGTGATGGTCGACGGCGCGCGCGCGCTGGTACGACCGACCGGTCGCCCGTGCGTGCTGCAGCTGGTGGGACCACGCGGCGATGTGCGCGCGACCTACTATCTGTTCGGCTCCGAGCCGACCCCGCGCTACGATCCGCCGCCTACCCTTGCCACGCGGCTCCTGCCCGAGCTTCGCCAAAGGCCGTCCGCCCCGTTCGCGGTGGCGGCTGGCACCACGGCGATTGCCGCCGGGGGGCTGTACTGGCTCGGTGGCACGGCGCATGCCAGGTACGTGGACCCGTCCACGCCCTACGACGACCTGCCCGGGCTCAAGGCAGAGGCCAACGCCGCGCTTGGCGGATCCGTCGCGCTCGGCATCACGGCCGCGATGCTCACCACGCTCACCTTCCTAGAATGGTGAGCACTTCCGACCCACTCCTGGGCCGGATTTTTCTTTTGACGTACAATCATCCCAGCAGTCCGTCTCTTAGTGACGGACTCCTTATTGACCATCCTTTATGAACGGAGAAAAAGACGATTTCTTGATGTCCGATCGTGACGCGGAAATGATGGGGGTCGGGCCAAAAGCGGAAATAAAAAAGGCGCCGGGCCCGATCGAGCGCATGCGCGCGGCCTACGGGCGTCTTAAGGACCTTCTTCGCGACCCGGCGCTCCGCGAGGGGGCCGAGGCGTCGGCGCGAACCGTGATTAACACGCTCATCGCGGTCGCGGACACGGTCCCTGGCGCGGGAAGCATCGCTTCCTGGGGCGCGGACGCGGCGAAGATGTGGGCGAGATTCGAGTATCACAAGGAGCGGGCGCGCGTGGCCGCGGAAGGAGGCGACGTGTCGAAGGTGAAGCTGAGCAGGGTAGACCTCACCCCGGACGTGTCGTTGAAGCTTGCCGTTGGCACGGAGGTGTTCGAGCTCGTGTCCGCCGACTTTCTCCCTACACATGCCATCGAGGCGGTCGCGCAGCTTCGGCACGATCTTCCGCGCATGAAAAAGGCCCTTGCGCGGTTCCGTGAAATTGCCGCGCGCGAGGCAGTCGTCGCCAGTGAGGTGAACGAAGCGGCCAAAATCTTTGACGTAACCATCGAGGAATAATATGGACCAACGAACCGCGTTGCGCATTCTCATCGAGTCGTCCGCCTTGCAGCCGGCGGACAGGGAAAAGATGCTTGCCGCGCTCCCGTCGCTTTCCGACCAGGATGTCGTGGAGCTCGGAACCGCGCTCGCCAGACAAAAGAAAGATGATGTCGCCGCGGCCGCGAAGGCCGTGGACGCCATTGACAATTTGCTTGCGGAGTGATAGCATTTTTTTCCGGTCTTTCAATAAGAAGCAACAAGAAGGAAAGGAGGTGGATGATGAGTGGAGGCAGTTACGGGAGCACGCGCGGATCGTATGGTAAGACCTACGATCGAACGTACGAGACTCGTGCGCCCGCGCCAGACCTGCGGGCCGCACAACGGGCCCGCGAGGAAGCGGAAGCGGAGGAGCGGGCGGCGGCTCAGGCTCGCGACGCCGACAGGCAGCGCAGGGCAAGCGCGGAAGCCGACCGACTTCGAAGGGAGGAGAAGGAGGCAACGGCCGAGGCCGCGAGGCGAAAGTCCGAGGATGATGAACGTGCGCGTAAGCGCGCGGAAAGCGTCCGTGCCGCTCGCGAGAACGTGAAGACCGCGCCGCCCCCCGGGGGAACGCGTCGTGAGACCCGCGACACCGTGGACCTGTACGACCACGCCCTGGTTCGCGCACGCATCACGCGTCCACACCCGGAAGCGCAGGCGATCACCATTCTCGACATCGACAACTCGGGATCGAATCGCGAGGTGGCGCAAGCCGTCCGCGGCAGCTCCGGGTTCATCCTGGCGACGATGGGACTCATGCTTGGGCCGCGCCATCAGCTCGCCATCCGATACGTGAGCGATCACTGCGACGGGTTGGGAATTCGGCAGGACGTCGACTTCGTCTTTCCGAACGAGGAGGGCGACCGCGTGGTGTATTCCACGACCCGCCAAGTTCGCAACGTGAGCGGCGGGGACGAGGCCGAGGCGTTCGAGTGCACTCTCCATGATGCGTGCGACATCGACTTCGGTCATGTTCTGAAGCCGGATCGCCATCTCATTCTCGCCACCGACGTGGTCGGGCATGGCATGGGGATGCGCAGTGACAATGGCTGTCCGGCCGGACGCGACTGGCAACATTCCGTTGACCGCGTCTACGAGACCTTCGGGTCCTTCGAGGTTATCGGTACGGGTGAAACCCGTGGGATGGCTGAGCTGCAGAGGAAGTTCCTGCGGTCGGAGCGGGTTCCATACGACCTGCTCGACTTCAGCTCCATCGCCGAAACGAGGCACAGGCTTGGCATCATCCCGGCCGCGGCGATCTTCCTCATGTGCCGTGCAGACGGACCGCAGACCGCCAAGCGGTTCCTGCAGTTCCTCTACCACAAGTGGCTGAGTGACCCGGTCTTCGGACAAGACACGGACCTCCGTGCCCGCGAGGCCATTCGGCGCTTCTTCAAGTTCATCGAGGGGATGGACAGGCAGATGGAGCAAGAGTGGTCGGAGGCCATCTTCGCGGACTGAGCCCCTTCCATCTGGACTGCAGCGCCACGCGCCGCGGTCCTTTTTTCGAACGGCTGTCTTGGGTGGACGTGCGGGTTACGTCCCTCCAGGCTCATTCGTTCGGAGAGAACATGTTCCACATGACGCGTGACCGGCTGGACCGTTGGGCCGCGGACGTCGCGGTCATCATGGACTCCCACGAGAGCGTCTCGGACGCGCTCGCGCATCCGGACGCCACGCGCGATCCGGAGCTCTGCCTCGCGGCGCGCCTCGCGTGCTTCACCTTCGATGGCGCGCATCTGCATCCGGCCCGCGAGCTCGCGGTCGAGCTCGACCGGGCTGATCTCGTGGCGGAAATCGATCGGCTTGGCCGGCTGTACCCGCCGACGGAGCA
>Ga0208953_1000280_pt1 | contig 49006 bp, 35 predicted proteins | sample RifOxyB2_FD_184033 | JGI IMG/M metagenome (GOLD analysis project Ga0208953, IMG submission 184033) | Groundwater microbial communities from Rifle, Colorado - Rifle Oxygen_injection B2 (SPAdes) | ecosystem: Environmental > Aquatic > Deep subsurface > Groundwater | place: USA: Rifle, Colorado...
GTAAAAGCGATCTGTGTATATGTAATACTAGAATGGTTCTTTGAACCAATGCCAATAACATTGAGGCTGTTATCGCCGCAGATATTGCTGGTATCGTTCTCGTTAAACCCTATTGACCCTGGAACTTCGCTGAAGTCAGCCCCATTGCCCATGCTGATGTTGTTCACATAACACGGCGGGATTCTTAACGAACGGCGGGGCGATTTTTCTCAATAACATTATGCGTAGGCGAGTCTACCGCGAGGTTCAGGAATGGTTCGTCCGAGCTTCTGGGCGGTTTCGATCCACTCTTCGATAACCAATTGAACATTCTTGAGCGATTCCGCGGACGTTTTTCCATCGGCGGCACACCCCGGCAATTCCGGCACCTCCGCGATAAAAACATCGTCCTCGTTGCTCCAATATATTATAACTTCGTATTTGCTTGTATAATTCCGCATTATATTTCTCCCGTTAATTTATATTTCAAAATTGAATTGCGAACCGGTTTAACCTGATAAGGTTTTGCCTTATTTCCCAGGGGTTGCAGGTTGATAATTTCTTCGACATTCTCCTTGTAAAATATATGGTAGCTTCCTTTGGTGCGTTGATGAAAACCGAGCCGCTGCAATACAATACATACTTCTGAGAATCGAACATTCTGATCAGCGTTCCCTTGAAGTATTCTTTGCAATATTTTTTCGATATTTCCCATAAATAGCAATCCGTTAAAAGATACACTCAATGTCTTTTAATAGTCAATTGCAGCATTACTTTTGGGTGACTACCCTCAAACCATGATCACTATTATCGCCGTCAAAGACCCAGAGGGGAAAAAGGATACCGAGTTTTTCTTCACTACTGATTTGAAGATGTCTGCCAAGCAAATCATCTACACCTATACCGGATGATGGCCAATTGAAGTTGTCTTCCGGGAGTCGAAGCAGTTCCTGGGGCTTCAGGACGGACAAGCAAGGACGGCCAACGCCGTCCAACGAATGACGCCGATCTCTCGTAGAAACATTGGCCAGGGTTAAATAAAAGTGCGAAAGCCCAGTTGAAGAACTGACCCCAATACAGTTCCAGACGACGTAAAATCATTCCTCGTATACTACATTCCCATTCACTATTGTTACGACCGCTTTGCCCCTGAGTTTCATTCCCTCAAAGGGCGTATTTTTTCCCAGAGACCTGAATTTCTTCGAATCCACGGTCCATGGTTTGGAAGGATCGATGATCGTGATATCGGCCCGTTTTCCCTGGGCGATCTGACCGTGGTCGATTTTCAGTATGGCCGCGGGGTTTACGGACATCAGTTCGACCATGCGTTCGATCGTGATTTTCTTTTTGTGAACGAGGTGTGTGAGTGTGACGCCCACCGAGGTCTCAAGACCTACCACGCCATTGGGCGTTTGGTCAAACTCCATGTCTTTGTCGTCGATGGTGTGGGGCGCGTGGTCCGTGGCAATAGCATCTATAGTACCGTCAGCCAGCGCTTTTATAATGGCCTCAACGTCCTCTTTGTTGCGCAGGGGAGGGTTCATTTTATGGTTGGGATTGAAATTGACGATAATATCGTCGGTGAGGGTGAAATAGTGGGGGGCGGTTTCAGCGGTTATGCGCATCTTGTCCTTTTTCGCCGCGCGTATGAGTTCGACCGCGCCTTTGGTGCTTACATGCGCTATGTGGATGCGCGCCCCAGTATCGCGGGCGATCATGATATCGCGGGCGACCATGATCTCTTCCGCTATTTTAGGAATGCCCTTGAACCCGAGCATGGAGGAGATGCGGCCCTCGTTCATGACACCGCCCTTTGAAAGGCCCGGGTCTTCGCAGTGGGAGATGATGAGGGTGTCGTCCATGGTGCAGTAGCGCATGGCGTTTTTCATGAGACCCGAATCCATGACCGATTTCCCGTCCTCGGACACGGCCACAATGCCCGCGCGGCGCATAAGGCCGATTTCAGAGAGCACCGCGCCCTCCTGGTTGTGCGATATGGCGCCAATAGGCAAGACACGGATGGCCGCGTCCCTGGCCCGGTCCATGATGAATTTGACCACGGTCTCATTGTCAACGACCGGGTTGGTATTGGGCATGACCGCCACTGTTGTGACGCCGCCCGCAGCCGCTGCCTGGGCGCCGGTCTGGATGGTCTCTTTTTCCTCGAAACCCGGCTCCCGGAAATGGCAGTGCATGTCGATGAGGCCTGGTACGACGTACATGCCCTTGGCATCTACAACGCGATCGGCTGCAATATTCAGCGCCTTGCCAGTTTTCTCAATGGTGCCGTTTGCAATCAGAACGTCTATGACGCCATTGAGCCGGTTTTTTGGACTTATAACACGGCCGCCTTTGATGAGTATCGTATTATTCTGCTGCATGTTCGCGTCCTCCTCCCAGAAGATAAAGCACTGCCATACGCGTTGCCACGCCGTTTGTGACCTGCGTGAGGATGGCGGAGTTGGGCCCGTCGGCCACGTCGGTGGTTATCTCGATCCCGCGATTGATGGGGCCCGGGTGCATGATGAGGGCGTCGGAGCACCCTGATTTTTCGAGCCGTTGCGCGGTAATTCCCCAGCGCGCCCGGTACTCGTTGATTGACGGGAAAAGCCCGGTTGACTGGCGCTCGAGCTGGATGCGCAGGGCCATGACGACCTTGGCGTTTTTAAGCGCCTTGTCGAGATTATTGGTATAGGTGACGCCCTTGAACTCCTGCATGTACTGCGGTATGAGCGTCTCGGGACCGCAGACCCAGAGGTCAGCGCCCATGGTGGCTAGACCCCACATGTTAGAGCGCGCCACGCGCGAGTGCAGGATATCGCCTACGATGGCCACCTTGAGGCCCTTGAGCGCGCCCCAGCGGTCGCGCATGGTGAGCATGTCGAGCAGGGCCTGCGTTGGATGTTCGTTTGAACCGTCGCCCGCATTGATGATGACCGCGTTGGTGCATTCGGTGAGGTATTTTGGCACGCCTGCGGACTGGTGCCGCACCACCACCATGTCGATCTTCATTGCCTCGATGTTTCTGATGGTGTCCTTGAGCGTTTCGCCCTTTTTGACGCTTGATCCAGCGGAGGAGAAGTTGACGGTGTCTCCGGAGAGCCTCTTTTCCGCCAGCTCGAAGCTGATGCGCGTGCGTGTGCTGTTCTCGAAAAAGAGATTGACCACGGTCTGGCCCCGCAGGGTCGGGACTTTCTTGATGTCGCGCGACAGTACTTCCTGGAAGCCTTTGGCCGTGTCGAGGATGAGGGTAATGTCCTCCTTTGGCACGCTCCGCAGGCCCAGCAGGTGTTTGATTGTGAGTGACATGGGTCCTCCTTGCGGTTGGGTCCTATTTTTTCAGTTCAACCATCCAGACGCCGTCGTGCGCGTCTTTTTCCGTCACCTGCACCTTGACTTCCTCATTTTTCGCCGTGGGCACGGTTTTGCCGATGTAGTCCGCGTGTATGGGAAATTCGCGCAGGCCGCGGTCGATGAGCACCGCGAACTGGATAGTCTTGGGCCTGCCAAAGTCGGTGAGTGCGTCGAGGGCCGCGCGCGCGGTGCGGCCGGTATAGAGCACGTCATCGACCAGAATGACGTCTTTCCCCTCTATGGAGAAGCGGATGTCGGTCGCCTGCACCGCGGGTTGTTTGAACGCGCTGCGGTAATCGTCCCGGTAAAGCGTAATATCAAGCGCGCCCACGGGTACGGCGCGGCCGTCCATCTCCTCGATTTTTTTCGCCAGGCGTCCGGCAATAATGGCGCCCCGGGTCTGCATACCCACGACAACCAGGTTCTTCGCGCTTTTATTCCGCTCAAGGATCTCGTGCGCCATGCGGTCGATTACCAGGCGCATTGCCCGGGTGTCGAGGATGGTCGATTTCTCTTTTGTCTTCATGGACTGCCTCCGTTCCCGATTCCTTCCCGTTCAATGTAATAAATTGGACTTCCCGATTCAAGAAAAGTTTTAAAAGAGCGCACTAACTGATGGGCATTTTGATTTTCCGGTTCGTGATATGATTTGTTGATGCCTGCAAAAAATCGGTTTTGTCCATTTTCAGAAAAAATACCCCTTCACATCCATGCAATCAAGTAAAATAGGTAACGCTTCGCCATGGCTTTCCGGCCCGCCTAGACTTGCGGCGGGCAAGGCGGGTTGAGGCGGGCAGATTTCCGGCGGCGGCTTTGGCTGGGATCTCGCCTCGCTTTCGCGAGAGCGAAGCGGGTCTTTCCAGAGGTCTCAGTGCTTCAGGATACGCACAATAATCTCGTCCTGGTCAATTACATGTGTCGCAACCGTTGAAGAAACAACGACGCTGAATCAGGGTTTGGTTTTTAGTTTCAAGACGATAACTTCTCCTGCAGGAAGATCCAGTTGAATGCCGTCCTTACCTGCCGTGGCGCCTTTTCCACAAAGGTTTTTAAATTCGTCTGAGAAAGGTATAACGCCTTGTTCAGGACTATCGCTGAAATTAGCGGCAACCACATAGCGACACTGATCAGCGCATGTTACTTCGACAACCTTAAGAAGACTGTCTGGTTTGATACGGGAGACTGCCGTAGCGCAGAAGTCCACACCGATAACTGCTCCGATATCGTACAGAACTTCGTTGGTGTTGTAGTATCGCTGTGTATCTTGGGCCGGAATACTGATGACATCACAATACAGGCTGGCACCAGCTCCGCTGAATTTCATCGGGGTGCTGTGAGCCATCATGGCGTTACGTGCGCCGGGACGGAACAATGAAACTCCATTGGCGCCATAGATAACGCTGACATTGACCCGTCCATCAATCTGCAGATCTTTTCCGCAGGCAAGAATTTCATGGGCAGGATTATCGCTGGTTCCTGCCCCGATAATCTTTCTGTTTTTACCTTTGAAGCGATATGTTCGGATTCCCCGGTTAAAAACGTCATTAGGTATGTTGTAATTGAGCCCTAAGACCTGATTAATAAAAACCGGCCTTGTCGCAGTTGCGTATTGAAGAATCACAGTGGTTGCGTCGTCAGGAAGCGCCACCATGGCGGTGTGGGCCAAGCCCACTTCTTCCAGAGACGATCCTTCCCCGGGATTATCAGAGGCATTCCATCTGTAGCTGCCACAGGTGGCGAATCCTCCTTCGAACGTATGCAGAACATATTTTTTATCAGGCGTGACCTCGAATTTACACCCCGTACCTTTTATGAGACCTGCCAGATTCCACTGCCACTCGACCATGTCGGAGCGGTCGGCAGGAACAACGGTGCCACACGGACATTGCGCCGATTTCCAAACCCAGCTTGCCAAGCGACGCTGACCCCTGACCATTGCAGCGCCATGAAACTCGTCCGACCAGGCCTTAAGGGCACTCAAGCTGGTAGGTTGGGTGGGTTTCTTCTTTCGGGCGAGCAGGCGTCGATAGTAAGCACCCAGCGACATCGAAACGACCCTATCACCTTCCAGTCGGCAGTAGTAGAACGGCGAGGTGTCCCTCAGCTTGGCCAGGCGATCGCTGAGAAATGCGCCATCCGGATTACCATTCTGTTCGCGGGCGATCACATTGAACCAACCGTCCTCGAACTTCGCCGCATCGGGGTCACCGAAACGATCGGTGATCATCAACCACACTGGCAACGCATAATCCTGGCAGTAACAATAACGCATACGCGTGTCACCGCCGATCCGCCACAAGCGGCCGTCATCGAACGTCAGGCTCTTAGTCAATTCCCAGAGCTTGTCGCAGTGATGGTAGAGTTCCTCGGGGACCGGGATGCCGTTGTCCAGACAGAAAAAGTGGAGCATGGCGATATTGGAGAGGCAGATTTCCATGTAACCAATATTCAGATACCCATGATGGTTAAGGCCATAATTCTCGGTATAGTTGGGACCGATGTGCCACTGTTTGAGCTGGCACCCGGAATAGAGTATTTCGCTCGTTGCATCGGATGGGATGGAGATACCATTAAGGAGAAGAGAAGAAGCTTTTTCCCGGTATTTCGCGGCATGAGGTGCATCAGGATAAAGCACAGCGGTTCGATAGAGCATGGCGCCGTTCCAAATATTGCTTTCCGGTTTGTTTTTGTCAGTAGCTGCATCTATTGCTCCGACTACGGGATAATCTTTCAGCAGGAAATCGCATTCCGCAACCAATAGGTCGCGCATTCGCTGGCGGTCATCGTCGGTCAACCAGGGTTTAAGGGCGGTGAAGGCATGGGACATACGCTCCAGCGCAAGGCCGCTGATCCAGCTATAGCCCCAGCTTTGACCCGTGGTACATGTTATGTCGCCGCTCTTATGGGTATGCAAGATATAGCGCAACATTTTCAGGGCCCGCTGACGAAGTTGTTCGCGTGTCTCCCCTGCATAGTTCTCGTCAAGTTCCGGCGCCGTGGCCAGCACCGCGATACCGGCAAAGGCCGTGCAATGCGCTTGCATCGCCCAGTTCTCATGGCCACCCGTACCAAAGTAGACCAGACCGTCATTTCCCTGGACCTCATGAGTCCATTTCCGAGCCGTTGGATTCCATTTTTCAAGGAGGCGAATATAATTCTCCGACGTTACCGCCGAAAGTGTATGACAAGTCAGCGCTGTCACAATGAAGGCCATTCCGATAGTTTTTAGGCGTGTTGGCATTTTGTTGCTCCTCCCTACCAATAGTCAGTAATTGATAGGCAATTTGATTTTCCAGTTCGCATAAGTTTCCACAGGCATCTGCATGGCGCACCTGTTTCCGGTTTTCGATATAAACACCCTCGCATTCCCCTCTTTGCATCTGAAATTGTCCTTCACGTCAAGAAAATAACCTCTCCATATAGCCAAAACAAGCAAATAAAAAAAACTCACGCAGTGCGTTCCTGGCTCGCCTCGCCGAGCGAGTCGAGGCGGGCGAGAGCCCTTAATTATCGTATCATGGGAGATCCTCAAATCCGCCTGCGGCGGAGTATAGTCTGGCAACGGCTCTTCCGAGGGCGGGAGTTTTTGGCAAAATTCAGGGGGCAATCTTAAGGCCAATTGTATTCCTGGATGCGTTTAATCCCAGAACAATAAACATCTATAATGTTCATGGGAAATTGGTTCAGAAACTGCCTGCTGCCTGCTGGTATTACCTGGGACGCTTCCAATCAGCCAAGCGGGGTCTACGTTATAAAGGCGACCATGGGTAACAGGGTCCTGTCGAAAAAATATTTCTGATGAAATAAGTGTCCTCGCTATAAAAGTTCTGCGGATTAGCAAGGGGGGAGCATTGGAAAACGGCTATTATGGGAGGGCCTTTTATGCCATCGAGACGTTTCTCCTGAACGTGACAAACCGTCCATTCCGTTCCTTTGTGATTTTCCCCTCTTTTTCGAGCATTGCTAGGTATTTTCGCGCTGTGTTCATGGCAATACCGAGTTTTAAACGGAAAACCTCTGCGGAGAATGTTTTCTGTTTAATATCGGACAATGTGTTTCCGAGCCGTTCGTTTGCTGGAAGCAGGAGGCCATATTTCTTCATATATCGTTTAATAGTCACATATGAGCAGCCAAAGCGGACCGCGATTTTATACGGCCGTTCCCCGCATTCCTTGAATGCTTTCTTAAACAGCGCGGGGTCTTGATACGCACGGGTGTGCTTCCCTGTGCTTTTTTCAAGCAGGGCAGACTCCATGGCCGAAGAGTTGTTACCGGACGTATCAATGTCTTCGGAAGGTTTCCCGATAAACGGGGGCAGGTCCTTGACGCCAATGACCCCGTTATTGACAATGACCGCGTGTTCCACCGCGTTCTTAAGTTCCCGTACGTTTCCCGGCCAGTCGTATTTGATAAGGACGGGAAAAAGATCATTGCTGAGTTGCGGAACAGGCATGTTGTTACGCTGGGCCATGTCCATGATGAAATGATTTACCAGAATATTGATGTCCATGAGTCTCTGCCGCAGGGACGGCATTGCAATGGTAATGACATTGATTCTGTAATACAGGTCTGCCCTGAAGCGGTTGTTTCTAACATGTTCTCCCAAATCAGCATTGGTCGCGCAGATGATGCGGACATCGGACCCAAGAGTCTCTTTGCCGCCCAACCGTTCGAATTTCCTGTCCTGGAGAAAGCGCAGCAGTTTGACCTGGACCGACAGCGGGATGTTTCCGATCTCGTCGAGAAACAGCGTTCCGGCATGCGCCTGTTCAAACTTGCCGATGTGGCGGCTTTCAGCGCCGGTAAACGCGCCTTTTTCATGTCCGAACAGTTCGCTTTCAATAAGAGTCGGCGGCAGGGAAGCGCAATCCACCTTGATGAGCGGCCCCTTGCGTCCGCTCTCTCCATGGATGGCCGCGGCCGCCAACTCCTTGCCGGTACCGGTCTCGCCTGTAATAAGGACCGATGCATCGGTCCGGGAGACAGATTTTATTGTCTGGAACACCTGTTCCATGGCCTGGGAATGGCCGATCATGCCGTAAAACCCTTTTTCCCCTGCCTGCAGCTGCACGATCGCGCGATCGCGTTCCCGCCTGTATTGGATCATGCGCTCCTGGGTTTCAATCAATTCTCCCAATTCGGTCAGGAACAGAAACCGGTATATTTCTCCCCGGTATTCACCTGGAATAATACGCATATCGTAATAATGGCGGTTGTCGTTCCGCAGGCGGACCAGCCTGCGGAACTCTTTGAGCTTTTCATAATCAAAGGAAAGCGTGGCTGTTTCAATGGAGATGTCAGTATATCTGGACGGTACGGGTGCATAAAGCCCAAAACCGGTAAGTGATGCGTAGTCACCATAGAACGGGGTTTCGTCTATATGCTTCATGAGCGTCTTACCGTTCACCGCAATGGATATGACGACCCCTTTTTTTTCGATGACAACGGTCTCCGGCCTATTCGGACAGGGTTCGATATTAATCGTATTGGTGTTTCGTTTCAAAATCATTTTATTGTTATTAAACACTAACATATAGCCATTTTCTTCGGGAGATGTGACGGGCGTCGGCGATCCACAGAACACTACGCCTCCGCATCCTTCAGGGAGCCGGTATTTAATCCGTACGGCGGTCTGGAAAAAGTCTAATGGTCGTGTCATCATGCAGTAGATTTCATTTCCCTGGAACGGTACGAGGTCGATGCTGTTTTCATTGAAGACAACCCCCTTTGTCTTGGAGGGGAAAAGCCTTGAACAGGTATCCTTTGTATTATCGAATACGCGGCGCCACGCAAGGCCGCTTTCTTCTGCGTGCAGGAGCACATGTTCACGGTACATGCTCCGCGACTTTTCCCATTCTTTGAAATCCAGAGGATGGATGTATGATTTGAGAGGCGCTCCGCGAAATTTGTCTTCAGGATGCAGTTGCCGTAAACGCGTATAGCATGGCGCTCCGAACTCGACAAACTTCAAGTCGTCGTCAAGAATCGCAAACAATTCATTATGGAAATAGCCATGTATGGTGTCAGGATTGCGCGAAAGAGGTTCAACAAAAAACACCTTGCATGCGGTGGGGTATGAGTGCCAATGCAGTGAGGCATGCAGGCCTTCGTCCCTGTTTATCTGCCAGTCATAGAAATATGCAAACTCCTTAAATTCCATTTGCGCGTCTGCGGGAATAATGAAATTACAGATGATGTCTTGTTCAGCTTTCAGTTCCTTTAAAATATGGATCATATGCCGGAAGTCCCGGTTGCAGACCATGTCGAGGGAGTAGCCTGTAATTTTAGTAAATGTCCTGGAAATCCATATAATGCGGTCGCTCATGTCGGTAATAAAGCATGCCAGGAATGATTTATTGATTATGGATTCCGCGTTGGCGCTTAAAAAATCCAAGGGATTGATCTTGTCTGTCATAGATTTAATATATTCAATGCAAGTATCAAAGTCAAACATTGAAACGAAGATGATCAACAATGATATTTTAGATAATTGCTTCCGTTGTTTTATCATCTTATTAATCAACTGGTTGTGGAATGGCTTACCATTTGCGATGATATATAAAAACATATCAGGAAGTAATAGAATGCAATCAATAAAAAACCAGAATGAGCTTGTCAGAGAATATTGCAGGCTTTGTGCCCTTGATATGAAGAAAATGAACAAAGACGAGTTCATTCAGACACAGAAAAGAATTGAGGATCTCGGAAAGAAAATAGTTAATATTCCGAGCTACATTGTATTACAAGGCATTGGTTCCGATGAAACGGGGATTGAGATTAAAAGAAGGGCATTTGAATTACTACGCCATCACGGATAATAGTCGGATGTGCAGCATGTATCACCACTGGTTCACGCGAATAACGTTTAAGTGGCTGAACAGGCGAAGTCAACGTCAGAGCTATGACTGGGATGCATTTCGCCAGATGCTTACAGATGTAAAATGGCCTAAACCACGAATCAGGAGGAACCTATGTCCGTTTCAAGCATGAATACAAAACCTCGAAGACCGAATGAAGAGCCGTATGCGGGAAAGCTGCTCGTACGGTTCCGCGAGGGGCTGGGCAGGCAACTGCCCGGTCTACTCAACAGAATATCTTTTATTGTAATATATGCGGCCCTGGCCGTTTTGCCTGTTTATTCCCAACACGATTCCTCGTCTCTTCTGTTCCCCGAGCACCTTATCTACGAAGGCGCCTTCCGCCTCGAACCCGGCAGTGGTGTCGATTATCAAGACTGGGGATATGCCGGATACGGTATTGCATATTATCCCCATGGTGATGCCAACGGGCCGAATGACGGGTATCCGGGTTCATTGTTCGGCAGTTCGCATCCGTACAGGCCAAATATCGCTGAAGTGGAAATACCCGTGCCGGTCATTTCCCCAGACCTCGACATCGGCGACCTGCCTGTCGCCCGTTTTGTTCAGCCCTTTGTAAATCCCTTTTCAAACCTGCCGAACTATAATAATTGTTGTTTATACTCGCTTGTGTACCTTCCGGCCCAGGGACCGCAGACCTCGGGAAAACTATATGCCTGCCTGGGATACATCTACGGGGGCCTTCCAGACCGTCTTTTTTTAGCCTGGCTCAATCCGGACCTTTCAAACCCCAACGTGGCCGGATTCTGGAGGTTGGGCGAATCAAAAAATGAATGCAGGTTTCTTTTCGAAATCCCCCAGGTGTGGGCGGACTCGCATGTGAACGGCCGTATTCTCGGTGTCGGAGACGGCTCGGTCTGGGATAAAATCGGCGAATTCTGGATGACGTGTGCGCCCTGGAACGAAGGCAATCCGCCCGCTTCCGGCGCGACACTTGCCCAATTCGATACCCTTATCCGTCATGTCGATGCGCACAGGAACAAGGGCGGCCTGTTTCCCGGCGTGGGGAGCGAGGAACGCGGCGGCGCATGGCTTACCAGGGGAAACAGGTCGGCAATCGTCACATGTTCAGACATGAGTTTTTCGCTCATGCGCGATTATTTCAACGGTTCGTTTGGCCCGGGAAACTATCCGACCCTTCTTTTCTACGATCCAAATGATATCGCGGACGTTGTCGCCGGGGCAAAAGAGACTTGGGAACCGGTTTGGCATGCCAGGAAAAACCTTGCCCATTATTACTTCGGAAGAGACCTGCAAAAGCCAATGGGGGGAGACGAGAGCATTGAGGACATGAGGGACGCGCAGGCGGCCGGCGGACTTGCCTTTGACCGGGAACGAGGCAAATTGTATGTCGCGCAGCGGAGGGGGCCTGATTATCAGACATTTATCCACGTATTCCAGATTGATACGTCGGTGTCCGTGTCCACGCAGGCGTGTGCGGCCATTCCTGTCTTCGGAAACTTAGCAGCGTACCCGAATCCTTTCAATGCAGAAGTCTCCATTGCCGTTTCGTTCCGCGAGCACGGCCTCGTGTCGGGCATTGAGTCTTTACCGCTGTCTATTTACAATATAAAGGGGCAATGCGTATGCCGGACTCTGCCCCTCCGAAACCGCATGGACAAAAACTCGGTCCACTATGTGTGGCATGCATCCGGATACCCGAGTGGAATTTATATAATCGAAGTATGCCAAAAGGGTCGTAGGACGACCGCATTTGTAACTCTTGTCAAATAAGGGAGGCCTGCAATGAAGACATACACTGCATTTGTAGCCGTGTTCTTTTGCGCCCTGTCAGCATACGGCCAGGCATTGACCGCAGATTGGACAATACAATTTTACGATACCACATTGCATGGGAATGCGACAGGCGGGTTCCGCGCCTATGCAGTCCACCAGATGGCAGACAAGGGGTTTGTACTTACCGGTCATTGCTGCGGCATGCATCTGAACGGCGACATGTTCCTCATTAGGACCGACTCCCTTGGAAACGAAATATGGTCGAAGAGGTTAGACGACGACAACAGGGACGAGGTTGGCCAGGCCATCGGCGAAACAAGCGACGGAGGCATCATTGTTGCCGGAAACACGCCCAAATACGACTGGGACACGGATATAATGGTCGTGCGGATCGATGCCTCTGGAAACGAGCAATGGCGGAGTTTTATAGGGGCCTCAGGCACGAATATACACGATGGCACCTATTCGCTCCAGGTTACTCCTGACAACGGATGCGTGCTTGCCGGATATACGCTGGCAACAGGTGCAGGAGGGGCGGACGCGTACCTTGTGCGGCTCGATGCCTCAGGCACAATCAGGTGGAGTAAAACCTATGGCGGCCCGAAAAACGACTGGGCACGCTGCATACGGAAGACGGCTGACGGCGGATACATCATGTGCGGTGCGACCTGGTCGACGCGTCTTGGTGAAACCGACCTGTACCTCATACGAACCGATTCACTGGGAGACACGCTGTGGACGCGGACATACGGCAAAGCAGGCGTTGACGACGGAGGTCTTTCCGTTGAACAGACCGCGGACAACGGGTTCATCATCACCGGTTATACGGAAGATTGGACAAGGACCTATCTTGTACGCATCAATGCTCAAGGAAACCTAGTGTGGGAAAAAAGCATAAGCACGGGTGAAGAAATGTCAGAACATGGTCGGTCTGTCCGTCAGGCGCCGGACGGCGGTTTTGTGATTGCCGGTCTCAAAGGCCTCAGGGAGGAATTCATGTCGGACAATGTTGCGGACAATGCCCATAAATACCTCCTGCGTACAGACGCCGCAGGTAACGTAGTATGGAGCAGGACCTTTGAAGGGTGCACGGGGTGGCCACACGCGTTCTGTATCATATTTTCAATGATCATGTCGGACAATAACAAAGTCATTATTGCCGGAAGGGAAGGCGCGGACCGGATCTTCCTTACGCAGTTGTCCGGGCTTTAAGGTACATACATATAGAAAGAGATATCCTTCAATCAACCAAAAGGCAAACAATGAAACACGTCCCAACAATCCTGTGTTTTCTGGTTTCGGCCGCATTCTGCGTGCAACCGACCGTGGACACCTGCTTTTTCAGGAGCGGCCAGACTTTCATGACCTGGCAGGAAGACAACACGCAGACAGGTGAAAAATACCGCATTTACCGCTCTACCCAGCCCATAACAACCGGGAACATAGGAGGGGCGCGGCTTGTCGCCGAGATAGCGGAAAATTCAAGCTATTTCACGGAAATGCATGTTGCGGATGGCAGTCTGGCCAACACCATTCCCTCGTGTATTGACCGCGTCGTCATTTTCCCGCTGTCACACGCTGACAGCGCGACAAACGGCAGCATGGCGCAGCAGGTTTCTGCCGGCACCGGCGTTTTTGTCTGGACCGTGAAGGAAGAGTCTTCGGCTGATTTTTACTATGCGATCAGGACCGTTGCGGCAGGAGGCGGCGAGGAACAGACGGTTTCCGCAGGCAACACAGCCGGTCCGATAACGGAACTGCGCCAACCCATTAACGCAATTCTCTATAATACCGGCACTGAATCACGGGGCGGGAAGCTGTGCAACTGGTACCTCATCTGGATGGACTACGAGTTGTTCAAGGAAAACTACATGGGGTATGTTTTTGCATTCGGCGTCTGGAGGGAGATGATACAGACCGGGGACGAGATACCCTATATCATGCTGCATGGATATGGAAATCCATTCCCGGGAAATGAATGGAGTTGCATTCCCGTCGGAGATTTTCTCGGGGGTGAATACCTTTCACCGTCAGGATTTGGATCGCTTCCGACATGGTTTTTCGGTTTCCACAAATCGGCCGCATATCGCGGATCAGAAGCGACCGGATCCGACCGGAGCGACTCGGTCGCGAATTATGTACAGTATAGGATCATACAGTCGTTTCTCTGGACAAGGCGCCATTATGGCATCAGCGAGCCTAAAATGCACATCTCCGGAGGGTCAATGGGCGGTTCGGGCGCTTTTGGATTCGCAATCCATTTCCCCCGGTTTGTGACGAGTGTCTGGGCGCAGCAGGGGATGACCAACTACGCCAATACCTGGCGCGAAGACAACCAGACCATGATGTATTCACGTTCGATATACGGCAATTACGGCCGGCCAGGCCTGCACAACCCGGTCTCGTTTCTGCCGATCAATGATCCGCGGTATCCGGGTATTGACTGGGTGACCGGCTGCTCCGGCATGGATGTGTATGAAGCGAGACGCGTGCCTGAATTTATGCGGTCGCACGCCAATATCAGTTTTCCCTATATCGGCGCAACGCACCAGTATGACGACGGCTCTATTCCATGGCCAAATCAGGGCGCACCACTCGAGGAGTATCTGAAAAATTCGCGGCAAAGCTTCGGTTATGGCGTTTCTCCGGGCGGGCATGGCTGGGACAACGCGTTTTGTCCCATCATGATAACCTGGGACCACAGTGATTTCAGGTGGGACGAAAGCAGGCCGGGTTTTTCAAATGTACCCGCACGCAAGGGCTGCCGGTATGGGTCAGACATCACTGACGCGCGCACATACATGTCATATGTCAAATGGGGCATGAGGGACGCGCCGTTGTCCGGCAATCGCGCCATCGTGGAAACCGAAACGAGCTGGAGCGTCCCGATCATAAGTCAGAGCGAATGCAGCGACAGGGACGAGGCCTATTATGTCGATATTACGCCCAGGAACCTGCAGTACCTGGACATATGCGAAGGCGATACGTTCATTTATGAAATTGCCGATATCACCGGTTCAACGGTGGAAGCGCAGGGCGAGATTGTCGCGGACAGCATACAGCTTCTGCTCATCCCGCAGGTCCCCATACGGCTCAGCGGCGCAGCGGCAAGGGTAACCCTGAAGGCACGCGGGGTCAGCTATCCCTGCGAGGACATGGACCCGACAACAAGCGTGAACAGGTCAAGGCTCGTGTCTGCACGATCGGCAGACGCATCTGAATTGAAGGTACATGTCCAACCCAATCCGTTTAACAGTACAACGGTATTCACCATAACAGTGCCGGCGGTCACCGGTCATGTAAGGGCCGGACACATGCGCATATTCAATATACAAGGAGGGCTGATCCGGGATTTTATATTACCGTGTGGAAATGCGGGCACGCTTCATCTCACGTGGAATTCCATGGACAGCAATGGCCGCGGCATTGCATCCGGTATTTATATATGTTCCGTTTCGCTTGGCGGAAAAAGCGTGAGCAAGAGAATAATATTGACCAAGTGAAATGAGTGTCCGGATTAATGCTCTTTGAATCCAGCCGGGTGTAAATTCCGGCATCGGCAATATCTACCCGCCTCGACTCGCTCGGCGAGGCGGGCTGGAACCGCGTATTCGCGTCGGTTCTTCTTCAATACTTGCTTCGCTGATTCGGCTCTTTATCCTGTTGGAATGTTTTTCCTGAATGTGACAAACCTTCCATTCCGTTCCTTGGTGATTTTTCCATCTTTTTCGAGCATTGCCAGGTACTTTCGCGCTGTGTTCATGGCAATACCGAGTTTTAACCGGAAAACCTCTGCAGAAAACGTCTCCTGTCTTATTCCGGACAGCATATTCTCGAGCCGTTCGTTTGCTGGAAGCAGGAGGCCATATTTCTTCATATATCGTTTAATAGTCACATATGAGCAGCCAAAGCGGACAGCGATCTTATACGGCCGCTCTCCGCATTCCCTGAATGCTTTTTTAAACTGCACCGGGTCCTGATATGTGCGGTTTTGCGCCCCTTTGCCCTTTTCAAACAGGGCAGGTTCCCTGGTGGATGAGTCTTCTCCGGCCGCATCACGGTCTTCAGAAGGTTTTACGACAAATGGAGGCAGGTCCTTGGCGCCTATAACGCCGTTATTGACAATGACCGCGTGTTCCACCGCGTTCTTAAGTTCCCGTACGTTTCCCGGCCAGTCGTATTTGATAAGGACGGGAAAAAGATCATTGCTGAGTTGCGGAACAGGCATGTTGTTACGCCGGGCCATGTCCATGATGAAATGATTTACCAGAATATTGATGTCCATGAGTCTCTGCCGCAGGGACGGCATTGCAATGGTAATGACATTGATTCTGTAATACAGGTCTGCCCTGAAGCGGTTGTTTCTAACATGTTCTCCCAAATCAGCATTGGTCGCGCAGATGATGCGGACATCGGACCCAAGAGTCTCTTTGCCGCCCAACCGTTCGAATTTCCTGTCCTGGAGAAAGCGCAGCAGTTTGACCTGGACCGACAGCGGGATGTTTCCGATCTCGTCGAGAAACAGCGTTCCGGCATGCGCCTGTTCAAACTTGCCGATGTGGCGGCTTTCAGCGCCGGTAAACGCGCCTTTTTCATGTCCGAACAGTTCGCTTTCAATAAGAGTCGGCGGCAGGGAAGCGCAATCCACCTTGATGAGCGGCCCCTTGCGTCCGCTCTCTCCATGGATGGCCGCGGCCGCCAACTCCTTGCCGGTACCGGTCTCGCCTGTAATAAGGACCGATGCATCGGTCCGGGAGACAGATTTTATTGTCTGGAACACCTGTTCCATGGCCTGGGAATGGCCGATCATGCCGTAAAACCCTTTTTCCCCTGCCTGCAGCTGCACGATCGCGCGATCGCGTTCCCGCCTGTATTGGATCATGCGCTCCTGGGTTTCAATCAATTCTCCCAATTCGGTCAGGAACAGAAACCGGTATATTTCTCCCCGGTATTCACCTGGAATAATACGCATATCGTAATAATGGCGGTTGTCGTTCCGCAGGCGGACCAGCCTGCGGAACTCTTTGAGCTTTTCATAATCAAAGGAAAGCGTGGCTGTTTCAATGGAGATGTCAGTATATCTGGACGGTACGGGTGCATAAAGCCCAAAACCGGTAAGTGATGCGTAGTCACCATAGAACGGGGTTTCGTCTATATGCTTCATGAGCGTCTTACCGTTCACCGCAATGGATATGACGACCCCTTTTTTTTCGATGACAACGGTCTCCGGCCTATTCGGACAGGGTTCGATATTAATCGTATTGGTGTTTCGTTTCAAAATCATTTTATTGTTATTAAACACTAACATATAGCCATTTTCTTCGGGAGATGTGACGGGCGTCGGCGATCCACAGAACACTACGCCTCCGCATCCTTCAGGGAGCCGGTATTTAATCCGTACGGCGGTCTGGAAAAAGTCTAATGGTCGTGTCATCATGCAGTAGATTTCATTTCCCTGGAACGGTACGAGGTCGATGCTGTTTTCATTGAAGACAACCCCCTTTGTCTTGGAGGGGAAAAGCCTTGAACAGGTATCCTTTGTATTATCGAATACGCGGCGCCACGCAAGGCCGCTTTCTTCTGCGTGCAGGAGCACATGTTCACGGTACATGCTCCGCGACTTTTCCCATTCTTTGAAATCCAGAGGATGGATGTATGATTTGAGAGGCGCTCCGCGAAATTTGTCTTCAGGATGCAGTTGCCGTAAACGCGTATAGCATGGCGCTCCGAACTCGACAAACTTCAAGTCGTCGTCAAGAATCGCAAACAATTCATTATGGAAATAGCCATGTATGGTGTCAGGATTGCGCGAAAGAGGTTCAACAAAAAACACCTTGCATGCGGTGGGGTATGAGTGCCAATGCAGTGAGGCATGCAGGCCTTCGTCCCTGTTTATCTGCCAGTCATAGAAATATGCAAACTCCTTAAATTCCATTTGCGCGTCTGCGGGAATAATGAAATTACAGATGATGTCTTGTTCAGCTTTCAGTTCCTTTAAAATATGGATCATATGCCGGAAGTCCCGGTTGCAGACCATGTCGAGGGAGTAGCCTGTAATTTTAGTAAATGTCCTGGAAATCCATATAATGCGGTCGCTCATGTCGGTAATAAAGCATGCCAGGAATGATTTATTGATTATGGATTCCGCGTTGGCGCTTAAAAAATCCAAGGGATTGATCTTGTCTGTCATAGATTTAATATATTCAATGCAAGTATCAAAGTCAAACATTGAAACGAAGATGATCAACAATGATATTTTAGATAATTGCTTCCGTTGTTTTATCATCTTATTAATCAACTGGTTGTGGAATGGCTTACCATTTGCGATGATATATGAAAACATATCAGGAAGTAATAGAATGCAATCAATAAAAAACCAGAATGAGCTTGTCAGAGAATATTGCAGGCTTTGCGCCCTTGATATGAAGAAAATGAACAAAGACGAGTTCATTCAGACACAGAAAAGAATTGAGGATCTCGGAAAGAAAATAGTTAATATTCCGAGCTATATTGTCTTACAAGGCGTTGGTTCCGATGAAACGGGGATTGAGATTAAAAGGGAGGGAAAATAACCATGAAACGTTCATGCCGGCAGATCGTTCTTTTTTCGCTTTTTGTCTTAAGCGCTTTAGCAGCTGCGTATGATGTTCCCTTAATCACTGCTGACATGAAAGCTGTGATGCGTGACATATGGAAGCGCGGGGATGCCATGGGCCGCATTGAAGGGAAGATGGGCCAGTGGGGCAACAGCATCACGAATTCACAGGCATATCTGGGCAGCCTTGCGAGTGGGGGCTGTTCGGGTAATGCCACCTGCGAGAGCTACCATGACATCCTTTTATGGATGAAGGCCAGCGAAACATCCCCTGGCAGCGGTATTGTCGGCGGCTACCATGCAACACCCCTCGACGAAAAGGGAGGCGGACATTGCTGTGAGTCAGGATGGAAAGTGACCGATGGGCTTTGGTGCATAGGGGGCGCCATACAACGCGATAATCCTTCATGGTCTTTAACCGAATACGGAACCAATGATCTTACCAGGAGTTGGACAGCGGATGATTATGCTGCTTTCAAGCAACGGATGAAATACCTCCTTGTTGCCAGCATCGAAGCAGGCATCATCCCCGCTGCCGGCGCTATTCCGCCCCGGATGGAAAATTGCAGTCCAGCAAATAACGACAGTGTTATCGTCAAAAGGCTCAATGACAGCCTGAAAGCCGCTGCACAGGAACTGCATGTTCCCTATGTTGATTATTACCAGGCCTGTGTGGAACACCATCCCACGGACTGGTGTGGTGGAGCGGCGGGCACCATCAGTGACGACGGCATACATCCTTCATGGCACAGTAATACAAATAATTTCGACCCTCCGGCCATCTACAATGACGGGTATGCCATACGTTCGAAACAGACGCTTGATTATGCACGGAAACTGAAAACGATCGTGTTCGACAACGGCGCTCCCGACGGGCAGGACCTGCCCATTCTGGCCGTTTCGTCATCGACGCATCCATGGGGCGAATATAATAACAGCGCAACCGCGTCCTTTTCCTGGGTGCATGACGGCGGGCCTGCGGCTACGGAATACAGCTACGTTTTTAACCAGACAGCATCGACAATCCCTGATGAGACAAGCGAGGGAACAGGAACAACCGCGACAGTGAATGCGGGGTCAACGGGAGAGTGGTTTTTTCACGTGCGGGCGAACAGCGCAACAGGCTGGGGGCCTGCGGCCCATTATCCGGTCCGTATAATAGGAGAGAACCAGGCAGTGGTCCAGGATGGCATGAACGGGTATTCCGGAGCCACTGACGCCATGATATTCGACCAGTATAATTACGGCGCCTCGGCCATCCAGCTCAAATACAACGGAGGGGAGAGCAGGGACAGGCTCTTAGTTAAATTTGACCTTTCATCGTTTGCCGGCGCAACAATCACAGACGCCCGGTTCGAACTGTTCATCGAAAAGACCGGCGGCGACGATTCCCTCAGCGCCCATGCCCTTACCAACAGCTGGCAGGAAGGAACCGGCGGATATGAGAAGAAGACAGGTGTTTCGTGGACATACCGGTATGCCAACGACTCCGCGGCCTGGACCACGCCCGGAGGCGACTTTGCAAGCCAGGCCATTGACGGCAAAAAGATCAACGCAGCTGATGCCTTTACCTGGAAATCGTTCAATATGACGATAGCGGCACAGCAGTGGTGCAGCGATCCGTCCAATAACCATGGCCTTATCCTCATAGGCCATGGCTCTTATTCGTCCACGTATGTCTATTTCAGGGAATTCCCGCTTAAAACCCTTCGGCCGCGGCTTGTACTCACCGGTTCCGGGTTCTCACATACAGAGACTATATACGGGCCGAGAGGGTCGCGGCTTGGGGCCCCGTATCCCAACCCCGGTAATCCCGGGGTTTTTATTCCCGTGCACGTTGCCCCGCGCTCGCGTGTGACAGTGAAGATATATTCCATCAAAGGAACATTGGTATATCAAACAGCGCTTGTCAACGGAACCGCCAGCCCGAACATCCAGACCGTTAGTTTTGGCGGGAACGGAAAAAGCATAGCTTCGGGCATATATCTGGCAAGGCTGCAGGGGGAAAAGTCAGTCAGCAGCGCGGGTAAGCTGATACTCATGCAATAGGGTAAAACTTGGCCGCTGTTTTCTGTGGGCGCGGCCGAAAGAAAAGGGGGCGAACAATGCAGGTACTAATGTTTTGCGTCTTATTGGCAGTGATATCTCCTGCTTTTTCCCAGACAGAGCCAGCCGCACTGCTGTGGCCCCAGCAGATTGTTTATGAAGGCGCTTTCAAGTTCAGCACATCGGGCTTTGGATACGGCGGCGAGGCCTTTGGTTACTATCCAGCAGGAGACCCGTCGGGTCCGAATGACGGCTACCCCGGCTCCCTCTTCGGTTCGGGATATGGACAGGCGAATCAGATCGCTGAATTCGCCATTCCGACTCCTGTTATTTCTCCGACCAAAAGCATCGGCGCTATACCCCAGGCAGCAACGCTGCAGTCATTTATCGATCCGTTTTCCAGCGTCCCCTATGTTCAGAACCTCGGCGTTGCCGGATTGCTGTATCTTCCGGCTAAAGGGAGCCAGACATCCGGAAAATTATATGCTAACCTGAAGGATGAATACAACTCGCTTTCGGGCGGCACGCACATGGCGTGGCTGGATGTCACGTTAAACAATCCCAATACCGCCGGATTCTGGCGGGCAGACACATTCAACAATGTGGATATTGCACGATATCTGCTTGAGATACCCCAGACGTGGTCCGACAGTCATATCAGCGGAAAATCGATTGGAACCGGTGACGGAAGCAACTATGGGGCGTCCGGTCCATGTCTGCTGGCCTGCGCACCCTGGCAGCACGGGAACCCGCCGACCTCACAAACGGTCATGGACGCTGTTCCGCTGTTGTTTTATGATAAATACGACCATATCGGCAAAAAATTCACGGAAGTGGATTGGATGACCGGCGCTGCATGGGTGACATACGGCTCGCGGTCGGCGCTGGTCTTTTATGGCCCCATGATGTACAGCATGGACCGGTGCTATTTTTACGGCCATTACGGACCCGGAATCTATCCCTGTCTGACCTTATTTAACCCTGCGGATATTGAGCAAGTTACGGCTGGCACCCTGCAGCCATGGGCGCCGCGGTGGTATGCCCGGAAATGCCTTGACCCCTTCTTTTTCTCGAAAAAGATGCCGGGCGGCGGCTGCCGGTTTGCCGAGGACGGCGGATATGTATCGGGCGGTATGGCCTACGACCGCGAACACGGAAAATTATATGTGTCTCAGATGTATGGTAATGGAACAGATCCGATTATACATGTATTTCGTATTGATACAACTGTCAACGCATCGGAATCGGGCGTAAAAAAGAACAACCGTCGCATGCCTTCGCTTGCGGTATTTCCAAATCCATTCAATCCAAGCACGCTTATTTCAGTCCCCAAAGAATATATCTCCGGTGAAAGCGGTCTTCAGAAGGAACTGAAGGTTTTTAATGCACGTGGTGAACTGGTCGCTGATTTAAGCCGTGAACGCGGTCCCTCTATTGAATGGAATGCCTCACATATGTCGAGCGGCGTCTATGTTATCCGTTTTAGTTGCGGGAGTACATCACTTTCAAAAGCGGTTATGCTTCTGAAATAACCCTGGAGGAAACCCAATGAACACACCATTCTGCATTATACTATGTTTAGCTGCGGCGCTGCTGGCACAGGCTCCTAATGTTGAATTTCATAAATTGTTCAATTCGAGCAGCGTCCCGGCAAAAACCGGGGACCAGGCGGACATCTACGCCCACTATGTGGTAGAAACCGCGGACCACGGCTTTGCCCTGGCCGTGCGCTGCTGCTGTTCGCACTGCGGCAATGATTTCTCCCTGATCAAGACCGACTCCGCGGGCAACCTTGTCTGGTCCAATCGGTACGACGGTCCCAATGGCGACGACAATCCCAACTGCGTCCAGCAGACAAACGACGGCGGGTTCATTATTGCCGGGCAGACCAATGATCAGAACGCCCTGCAGGACGCTTTCGTTGTAAAGACAAATTCAGCGGGTGATCAGGTCTGGTCGAACACGTATGGAAACACCGGGGGGTATGTCTGGGAACAACCCTATCACATAATCCAGACAACGGATGGCGGCTTTTGTTTCGCCGGATATGTCTGGGACAGAAATAACAGCACCGGTCTTGACGCATACGTTGTAAAACTGAACGCGCAGGGCAATGCGGTCTGGACGAAAACTTACGGCGGCGCCAGGGAGGACTGGCTGCGGTGCGTCCAGCAGACAGCGGATGGCGGGTATATCCTGTGCGGAACTACCGGCTCTGTTACCACGGGATTCGGCTACGATGTATGGCTGGTCAGGCTGAACGGCTCGGGTGATACGCTCTGGACGCGCCATTTCGGCGGAGAAGACGTCAATGACGGAGGCATGTTCTTGGAAATAACGCAGGACAACGGTTATATCATCACTGGATATGCGAACAACTACGAGGACATGTATCTGGTGCGAACTAATTCCGAAGGCGTACTGCAATGGGAGAAAACATACGGCGCAGACGACACAACCTCCGAATGCAGCCATGCGGTAAAAGAAATACCCGGCGAGGGCTACATCATGGGCGGATATACCGCGTATAACAAGCCTGAGCCGTGCATTGTCCGCACAGACCTGCAGGGTAACGTGCTGTGGCGCAAGACAGTCCCGAGCGGCACGTGGGATTATTTTTACAGCATTGCCCTGACCAGCGATGGAGGCATTGTCGCGACCGGAAGGCAGGACCAGCGCACCTATGCGCAGCTGATAAAACTCGACGGAAGATGAATATCGCTGTTAAAGAAATAAACAGAAAGGGGAAGTAAATATGAAGGCGTTTTTTTTATTAATGGTTTTTGCCTGCGTTGCGGCATTTGCCGCAGTGCCAACGGACATGGCCGGGTTATTCCGCTCAGGCCAGGTGTTCATCACCTGGTCTGAAGTAACAAGCGGTGAACTGTATGTCATTTACCGGACCACCGCACCAATGACGACGGGAGACCTTGTCCAGGCCAACAAACGATATGAAGTGATCCAGGGTTCTGCGGGAAATAAACATTTAAAAATGCTTACTCTTGCCCAGGACATTGGTTCGGGATGGCCCAGCATTACCCCGCCATGTTCTCTTTACCGCAATGTCATTAATCCTCTCGATCCCGCAAACAGCGGCATGGCCCAGGAAGTGCCCTCAGGCACGGGAATGATAGTTTTCACAACGCATGAGGCTGGTTCGTACTATTATGCTGTAACGGCCGTGGTCGGCGGCGTGGAGGACAAGACCATTGGCGCTGGAAATGTCATCGGGCCTATTGCGGAGACCGTTGCAGATCCTATGCCTGTCCTGATCTGGCAGGGAACGGCAAAGACCGCGCGCATTTACCTGCAGTATACGGACGTTGACTCCTGCAATCCCACACTGACCAACACCTATGCATGGCCGTATTGGGTGGGTGTAAAGGAAAATTACAATACCACGACCGACAGGCTCGATATGCAGGTACGGCTTGAGGGGTATCCGGGCGGCATGTCCTATTGCCGTAACAGCGCCGAGTGGAACCCGGACGGTATGGAGGTAAAGCCCCATGAATGCGGTTGCTGGTGGTACGGTTACAGCCAGACATGGCAATTCGACTCAAGCCGCGCAAACTATGGAAACAGCGAGTATGTTGGAACGCCCAATGTAGGCCCTGTTGGGAATTTTGTCCAGGCACGAATCATGAATTTTCTCAAATGGATGATATACGGGGAACAGTATTACGGGAGCAGGCTCGATAGCAACAGGATCTGGCTCTTTGGCGGTTCAATGGGCGGCGGCGGTACGCACCTGTTTCTGCAGAGCTATCCTCATTTCTTTGCCTATGGCACGTGTGACGTGGGACCCACCAATTATTTCGAGGCTGGTCCCTGGACCTGGCTCCAGGACTGTCAGAAGAAATGGGGCATGTACAATGACAACAACATGACCGTCACTTTTTCCGGCTGGGGCAGCGAATGGCTCAGGGACAATTTTACGGGACTGACCGTGCATGAATGGCTCAACATGGAGCACTTCATGGGCGCGAACAGGGCCATTGACCGGCCGTTTCTTGCAACGGCTCATGGCGTTGAGGACGGCAGCGTGACCTGGCCGCAGCAGGGCAGGGCATATTACGATTCATTGAACTCGGCAAAACAGGGCTGGTGCGGCGGTCTCGATCCGGGCGGCCACGGCTGTTGCGCAACCCAAATGACCTCAAACCACAATATGCATGAAATCCGGAGGAACGAATCATATCCGGCATTCAGTAACGTGCATAAGAATCCTCCGCTGCCCATGCCTGCGGCAGGCCCCATATCCGCAAAGATGCATTACAACAGGCACCTCATGTGGAGTACGCCCCACTTCAGGGTGGGTGGCTATCAAAACCAAGTGGATGAAACCAACCGGTACGAGATCGTACTTGCGTCGTACCGTGTCAGATACGACATGCCCCTTGTGGGCGATGATACCGCTGATGTGACGCCCCGCCGCCTTCAGAATTTTGTCGTTCTGCCCGGTGAAGAATATATCATTCGAAATACGGCGGTGAGTGATACCAACACGGTGTATCAGAAAGACACGGTCACCTCAGACGCGGACGGTCTTGTGACCGCTGAGGATTTCATCATCAAGGCAGGAGACCAGAGCACAGGCGGCTGCAGATTAATCCTGGTTCCGGTCAACCCTGTGTCCATTGCGGAGAAAAGCGTGACGGACGCAGGAACGAGCATGGAATGCAGCCCCAATCCATTCAATCCCGAGACACGGATAACTGTGCGCGGAATTCAGGACACCAGAGGCTCTGCAGAGGCATTGATTAGAATGTATCACGTCGACGGGAAATGCGTTTACGCAGTAAGGGCCCTGCGCTCGCAGCTTGCGACCGGTTTGACATGGAATGCGTCGCACCTGCCAAGCGGTTTATATGTTGTCGTTGTTAGAACCGGAAACAGAGCAATGACAAAAAGAGTCACACTGTTGAGATAAATGGAGGTTGATTCAAGTCATGGGAAATTATCTTGTAAAAATAGCGGCATTATCAATCATGATGCTGGCTTAAGATGATTTTATCCAGATAGGGGACATAATAAGTTTTAAAAGAGGGGGGAGTATGAAGCTTGCGATTTTATTTATCCTGTTTGCCATGCTGTCTGCTGCAGCGGACAGTGTGGCTGTCTTTCCGCAGGGGCCGACAGAAGAGGATGTTTTGACCCTTACATTGACGGACGAATCAGCGCTCTGCTGCTGGACCCGCTGGACAGACTTTGATGCCTGTTCGATTGAAAACCGGTCCATTTTCCTTTCATTTTGTTGGGGCCTTCCAAGCGAATGCCCCACCAGCCCCGGCTGTGAAGGCTGGGGAAAAACAATAGAATATGATAATGTCGGCCCTCTTTCCAGCGGCGCATATCAGATATATTCAATCGAATATCTCGCACGCATGCAGGGCCAGAATGTGGTTTTCACGATGGACACGAATCTGGTAGGAACGCTTATTGTCGGCAATGCCGGTGTAGCGGAAAAACAGGCAAAACGGGGAGGCGGTGTAAATTTTGGGGTGTTTCCAAGCCCATTCCGGTCAAACACGACAATAGTTTTCCCTTGTTATTATCGCAATGCCGCGGTTGACATATTCAACGAAGGAGGCGCCTGCGTTGCCCGATACTCCGGCGTCCAGGGCCGGGCGTTTGATTTGAATGCGGCATACATGCCGAACGGCGTATACATCGTTCGTGTCAGGGCGCAGGCAAAAACACATTGCACGCGGTTGATTGTGCAACGCTGAAAAGGCATGGATTGAATGAAAGTGAGACAGATGAAATGAACGTTTTCCCATTTTCGACATTATCGGCAGGCATGTCGGGCACTGTGCGTCCGGTTGGGTACAACCGGAAAAGTCATCAGCGTCTGCGGCAACGACATCAGAAAGACAGCCAGAGTGTTGCTGATCAGATAAATTATTGCTATGCGGCGGAGGGGATGGTTTTCCTCCCCTTCATCCCCTTCATCCCCTCCGCCTGCTCATTGCACATGTGTTTAAAAGAAGGATTGAAAGGAGCAGAGAATGCATATAAGCCGTTTAAATGATGAAAAAGGAAACGCTGTGGGCCGGAAACATGCATCGGTCTGGTGCAGTCCAGTGCTCATTGTTCTTTTCGCCGTATGGGCTGTGATTCCGGCCAGCGCGTCATGGCCGCCTGACACCTGTGATTGCATCAAATGGAAAACAGAACTTATCGACAGCAATCCGGATTTCAGCGGAAACCAGGTGGTATATGTTTCACGGACAGGCCAGGTCCCGGGAACTATCAGTTCGTTTGTGATGATGGGCCGGCTGCGCAATTCGCAATACAATAATACTACATATATTGTTAAGGCTGACACGCAGCCTTATATTTTTTACTGCAACATCTATACCGTTGAAGTGTCAAATGTCCTTGTTCGCGGAGAAACAGGCCGCCGGGAGGACGTGGTTTTCGTCGGCAACGATCCAAGAATAAATCCCACATACTGGCATACGAGTGAGTACGGAGGCACCAGCCCGTGCGGGGCAGCCGCCTTTTTCCAGTTTTATAACGCCAGCCATTTTGCCATTGCTGACCTGACCTTGCGCAACATTCCCGGAAAAATGTTCAAGATGGACGGCGGTTCAGACATCATCATCCATAATGTCGACTTGTGGGATTGCGGAAGCCAGTTCATCAAAGCCGCGAGCAGCGGATCTGTCAGCGCACGGGACGTTGTCCTCGAATGTTCCAAGGTCCACTATACGACGTCCCTTTTCTCCGGAAACAATTACACCGCCCAGGGCATGTCAATCCACAAGGGGAGAAACTGGACAATCAGGGGCAACTGGTTCGAAAATATCAGGGACTTCGATAACGCCTCGCACGCTGTCCTCATGTGGGACAATACTGATACGGTGTATGTCTATAACAATTTGTTCGTAAATAATAATTTCAACATCGAGTTCGGCCTCGACGGGACGGGCAATCATATGTACGCGTGGAACAATGTCATTGTCTACAACGACCGTTCGTTCAGCGGGAATGTCGGCATTGGCGTGCGTACAAACATGACGTCATATGTGTATCACAATACGATCTATACTACAAACCAGAGCTATACGGTTGCAGAATGCCCGTCCGCCGTTCCAAACCAGAACAATCTGTACAATAACGGCGACGGCGGCAACGGAAGCACGGCAAATAACATAAAAGTCCAGAATTCCGCATGGCAGAATCCGGCTGGCTGGGATTTCCGGCTAACGTCGTCAAACAATGTCCCGCGCCTCAATCAGGTATTGCTTGATATCAGGGGCAAGGAAAGGCCCGATCCGACATCAGCGGGAGCTTTTGAATATGGCGAGTTCGAATGCGACCTGAACGATATTATTGAGCATGGGGCCGACGCCACGCCCAATGATGTCATGGACCTTGCCATAAGGCCGAATCCTGCCAATGCGTTAATAGGCATCCAATACACTTTTCCAGTGAATCCGGGAAAGGGCGATATTAATATTTATTCGATTGGCGGCCTTCTCGTCCATCATTTTCATAGGAACGACGCACGTGGGACCGTACTATGGAATGGCGACACCATGCCTGGCGTGCCTGTCGCTTCCGGTGTATATATTGTAAAAGCGATATGCGGGGAAAGGGCGCTTATGAGTCATATCATTTTCGTAAAATAAGAGCGAAAAACAGAGGAATAGAACGCAATAAACCCATCAATCAGAGGAGGTACTATGGTCCGTTTATTATTTGTTACCGGAATTTGCGCGTGGATATCGCTGGCCGCGGCGCAGGAAGTGCATGTTTTTTGGTACAAGGCTGGACCGGCGAACAATAATTATCTATTGACCGAGAGCAGTCCTGGGCCGGGTATTCCGGCGGGAGCAATGATACACGAGAGCATGATGGCATCCGCAACCGTTGCGTCCGGCTTGTCGTACGCGGACCCGGGGATTGTCCTTGGCTCGGCAACAGGGGACGATCAGGGGTGGTGCTCTGGCGTCTGGTCGCTTGACTTGAACGCTGATGGCATGACCGGGATCGTGGATTCCGCTTTTTTACGCTTTGAACTGAACGATGGATGGATGGGGGACGGTTTTTGCAATGCAGGACCGATTAATCTCCGCGTTGGGGTCATTGACGCTTCAATGGGCATTACCATGTGGGGAGGGCCCGATCAGATTGCCGCTGATGCCGTTTGGGGCGATCTGGATCCGATCAATGCGCTGAACTATACTATGAGCAATATTATCAGCGGTACTCAGACCAATGTCACTGTCACGGGACTTTCAGGCCGGACCGGACCCACGCAGCCGTCGGTCCTGGACGGGCAGTTTGCACGCATCGATATTACGACCCAGGTGGATTATATACTGGCCACCAGCGGTCAATTCGCTATCGTGCTGCTTGCGCCGGTTGGACAGGGGAGCACGGGGAAAATGGGCGGTTATGCGACAGAACTGTGTGATTATGTGCTTGAATCAACGGGCTCGTCGATAAGCGGTTCTGACGATCCATGGACTACCGACGGGAACACGGTCCACCTGCTTGTGTACGGTGATTTGACCGATGTGAAAGCCGAGGACAACAATGCTTCGCAGGGTGATGAAAGCGCGTTGCGGTTAACCAATACGCCGAATCCCTTTAACCCCGCAACTGCCATTTATTTTGAGACAGGCCGTGAAAATACGGGTACTTTGACGATATACGATGCGCACGGAAGCATGGTGCACCGGCAGAGCGTACATGGCAATGGCTCGGTTGCATGGGGTGCTATGTCGACGGGCCTGTATATATGCGCGCTCCAATGCGGGAAAACGACTGTCACGAGAAAATTAATCTGCGTGAAGTAATATCGCGGTAAAGCCGCGCGCCAGGAGCGAGATATGAAGAATTGTCAAGTCGTTGTAATTGTGGTGTTACTTTTAGCCGTAGGGGTCATTCATGGGGCCGTCTTAAAAGGTGCAACAAATACCAACATCGATGTTTACTGCGCTGAATTTACCCAGGAGATCATAGACAACCTGAGGTCGTTGCATGCGCACTGGAAAACCAATCCCGGCTGGAACACATACCGGGTCACTACGTTCGGAAACAGCATTACTATTGACGGCAAACACTGGACGCCCCTGGCGCAGGATGTCATCGGCAATGCGAATGCGGCTGACATAAATGCTTTCAAGGATTCTACATTCAACCAGGGTAGATGGATAGCGGACGGCAAGGTGGCGGAAAGCGGGCGCACCATAAAGTGGGTCGCCAACCAGGTACAGTACGGGCTGTCGACCCAAAAGCCCATGATCGCTGCCATCATGATCGGCACAAACAACGTCTCAATCAACAGCAGCCCTGCGCCCGGGTGCTCCACCACACTTGATTGCGCGGCTGATACGTTTGAATACAAACAGATCACCGGCCAGCTGATTGCCCGGGGCGTTATTCCGATCATGACGACCATTCCTCCGGTTCAATGGGAGACGGCCGACCTCTTTCGAAAGCCTTTACTCGATGCATACAATGATAAACTGCGGCGATTTGCGTCCAGCCACAGGTTCCCTCTTATCGACCTTAATCGCTGGTGCGAAGACCACGGTCCTCTTTCTTCCCTGTTAGGTGACTGGGCGCATCCGGTGGGATGTTCCGACGGCGACAGGAGTTTTTCGGACAATTGTCTGGACGGCGGCAGTTCCGGCGGAGTGCAGAACGCGCGCAATTACATGCTGGTCATGGCGATTGACGATATTGTGCGGTATGTTGTCGACGAAGAGGCGTTTACACCCGAAGCTGTTCCTCCGGCTGCAGTTGCCAACCTTGCCGCACAACCGGAATTTAAAAGCGGGGCTGTGCTGCTTACCTGGACTGCGCCGGGCGATGACGGGACATCGGGATTATATGCTGAATCCTATGACATCAGGTATTCCACGTCGTTGATCACCGAAAGCACGTTTTTTAGTGCCGTATCCGTTGATACAGCATTGTATCCGAAGGTTCCTGGAACACAGGAGACGCTTTCTCTTTCCGGACTGCCTGCGGGCCAGACATTGTATTTTGCGTTGAAAACATCAGACGAAACGCATAATGCAAGCGGTATTTCCAATGTCACTGTTGCATCCACGGGAATAAAGGTCAGCCCTGTTGCGGACACGTATCTTGACAGGGGCGACCAGACTTCGAATGGTACGGACAGGGTGTTGCAGCTCAAGTCCGACGACAGGGGCGTCATCTGTTTCAAATTCGATCTGAGCGCAGTGACCGGGGTCCCGGATTCCGCGGTCATTGTCATGAAACCCCGATGGGGCGACCTGCCGTTCAACTACACTGCGGCTGTCCGGCCGATATTAGTGGACTGGGATGAAGCCATTGCATGGCAGGGGACAATGCTTTCGGATAATATCGGTGCTGGCGCTGTCTATCCTTCAACATCGTATTCCGGGTCCAGATTTGGTCAGCAGGAATACTATTTTCCGGTTCCGAAAGCAGCCATTCAGGCCTATGCAGCCGGGATCGCCAAGGGGCTGGCACTTGTTCAAACGGCCGCAGACACAAACACGAATGATTTTTTCAGCAGGGAGGCAAGCGCTTCCAGCCGGCCTTTCATGATGGTATTCGGAGGAGGGGCAACTCCTGTCGAGGCTGTCAGGGAAAACGTATCGTTTTTTGATGTTAACATCTCTCCCAATCCCTTTAACCCGGTGGCGATAATTGAAATCATTGCGCCTATGGCGGACATGCATGAAATCCATATTGCAATATATAACGTTAATGGGAAGATGGTCAAAAAATATAACACCACGGACACAAGAATAGTCTGGAACGTCTCTTCATTACCCTCGGGCGCTTATTTCATACAAGCGCGGGCGGGTATAAGCGTTGTGGCGAAAAGGGTCGTGCTTCTCAAATAATGGAGGTGCTTGTATGAAATCATGCGCGGCGATTTTTGTCCTGATGATTGCCGTATCCATGGCTTTTGGCAAAGTGTATTCGCCAAAGGTCTTAACGGAGCATGTTGCCGACTTGAGCGGCGACTGGCAGAGTTTCCTGAGCAATCCGCGATTTACCGGTAAGACAGGTCAGGCGCTTGCTGAAGCAGCGTTTCAATATATCACCGATACAATTACCGGCTATTATCATTGCACGGAGGTGCGCGGTGAATATTCGTCTTCATGGAACCAGTGGAGCGAAGGATTTAATTTCTGGCTCACAAGAGACCCTGTACTTGCTTTTAATGTGCATGGATATGGTTTGTGCTACCATATGAATGCCACCTGGACCGGCCTGTTAAGGGCCATCGGGTTCGATCAGGTACGGACCGGCGGGTGGGGTAGCGGCGGCGGGCTGCACACTTTTCCGGAAGTATATTTTAACGGGGGATGGCATTACCTGGACGCGCAGTTCCGCGGGTATGTCAAGAAGACAGACGGCACCATCCCCTCCTGGCAGCAGATAAAAGCACAACCAGCACTTCTGGACAGCAATCCGTACAATGTCTCGCCATTCTTCCCCTTCCCGAACAACGGACCGCGCCAGGAAATGATGTCCCGGAGCGATATAAAGAACGTTGCGCAGAACGAACCGTATGAATACTGGCCTTCGGCGCACTACGGTTGCCATACCATGGACTATACCCTGCGGAAGGGCGAGAAGATCAGACGCTACTGGCAGTCGGACAGCGGCAGGCTCTGGATGCCGGCAGAGACCTATTCCGGCTGGTCGAGTGGCAATGAACTGTATGCGCTCTATAATCAGCAGCCCTTTGGTCCCAAGCCATGGGTCGGCGGACTTTCCGGCAGCGTGAACACGACCGGGTTTGGCGTAATAACATATGAACCCGTTCTAGTCAGCGCTGATTATACTGACGGCGTATATAAAGACAGCAATGTGGTACAGAACCAGAACGGCGTTTTTCTTGCGGCAAACGGCTCTGGATACATCATTTTCAGGACCTATACGCCGTATGTCATCATCGCCTGCGCAAACAGTTCCCTTTCCTCAAAATCCGATGATACCGGCGGGGCTGTCATCCATTATGAGACGCAGGGGCAGACAACAGTCTCATACTCGGTCGATAACGGCATTAGCTGGACATCTCTGGCAACCGGTTCCAATCTTGCCGAAAACAGGGACCTTTCGCAGCAGATGTACGGGCGTTTTGGCTATCTGGTTAAATTTAGCTTTTCCGGCAATGCAGGAGCGTCCGGCCTTACTGCATTCAAGACAAGAACGCTTGTTGCTGTTGCACCCATGTCCCTGCCACGGCTCAACACAGGCAGCAATACCATCACGTTTTCAACCGGCGACGCCAGGGGATACAATACAGAAGCGATCAACCTTCCCATCGACCTGTACGATATGACCGCTACCAACCGCATGGCAGTCAGCCGTACTGCGACCTACAACCCGACTTCACTGAACGGGAAATTAAAGAACGGCGACATCGTATTCAAGGCGCTGTCTCCGGAAGGAACATCAATCAAATGGTACTCGGTTGGCGCTTTTATAACAGGCGGATTCGGCGATCCCTGTACGTATACCATCGGAGTTTCCGGGACCAACGGCAATTTCCAGACGGTGGCCACATATGTCCCGAACAGCGGCACTCACTGGAACGACGCGTTTTATACAACAGGAAATGTGTCCAGTTACGAAAATGAACTCTATGTACGATATTATGCTGGTTCGAACGTCAGTTCCAATTCCATGAACCGCCTCCTCCTGTACGCTCATTATCAAAACAATACGCAAAGCAATTCTGATTCCGCAATAGTCACGTATTGCTACGATGTGAACAGCGTGGAAGAACAATTTTCGTTCAGGGCCGGTGACAATACTGTTTATAACAAAAATTTGTCGGGCAGTATAAAAAACAAATGGGTCGAGATTGCATGCCTTTCAGGCGGCAGCGCCCCCATCCAAAAAGGCGAAAAAGCGCCGTCGGGCGGGCCGGACATCGATATTTTTCCCAATCCATTCAATTCGAACGCGGTCATCCTGGTACAAAATGTGCGGGAACAGACAAACCATAAAGATACGCAAATCGAATTGAGCATATTTGACATTCAGGGCAAGATCATAAGGTGTTTGCCGCATCCAGCCCGTAATTCCCGCTCGTCATCCCGGATGGCGTACACATGGAATGTTTCCATGCTACCGAGCGGCATATATCTTGTTAAGGTTAATATAAACGGAGATATATTGACACGAAAGCTGGTTTTTGCAGGATAACAGGCGGTTAAACAAATTTAAGAAGGAGGGATAGATGAGGTGCATTATAATGGTTGTTTTTATTATGGCCGCCATGACAGCGCTCTTTGCAGAGCGGTTACGGCCATCAGACTTCGAATACCGGGGCGCCATCCGCCTGCCCCAGCCGGAGCAGACCACAGGTTCCACATGGGCGTTTAATTATGTCGAACCGGCCATGGCTTATTACCCAGGAGGGGACCCGGGCGGATCGAGCGACGGGTATCCGGGATCATTATATCTTTCCGGTCATCCATATGATCACTATCCGATTACAGAAGTAACCATTCCCGCTCCGGTAAGCTCCCCGGCAAAAAATGTAGACGCACTTCCGGTGGCACAGGCGCTGAGGCCTTTTACGAACATTATCCCCCTCGGCGTTGAACCCGGATTCGACCTGGGTGTCGGCGCATTGACCTATGTGCGCCAGCAGGGCAATTTTACATCAGACAAGATCCTTGTCAACTGGACGCCCTACTGGCTCACCTGGTCCTCACCGCGACTCAGCATGGTCGATCTCAATCTTACCAATGTGTCGGCGCCATGGCACTGCGGCCCGGACTCGCTGAACATGCGCACGGTCGGATATCAATGTGTCATTCCCCAGGACTGGGCTGACCAGCATGTGGGCGGCAAGAATATCGCCGTTGGCAACCCGCGCTGGGGCCAGGGCAGCGGCACATGGGGGCCGAACATTGTCGCCTATGCTCCCTGGACACTGAATCAACCCGTAACGTTCAATTCCCATGTCGCAGACTATAAGGAACTGCTCAGGTATCCGGATACGACAGATCGCATGTGGCACAATGGTTTCTGCACAGCAGACGAATGGTGGGGCCTGATGTGGCCCAAGGTAGGGGATAAATCGGCCCTTATCATTTCCGGGCGCAACAGCAAGGGCATATGCTTATATGACAACGGCCCGTATGCACCGGACGGGTACAACGCCCATTTTCTTCTTTACGATCCGGACGATCTTGCGGAGGTGGCGCACGGCACCAAGCAGATGTGGGAACCTCTGCCGGAAACGCTTGATGTTACGAGCAATATGTACGGGTGGGAACAGCACGGTTTGTTATATACCATGCTGTTCGGGGCCGCGTATGACAGCGTCAACCAGCTGATATATGTCGTTGAAGTCGGCGGAGAATATCCCAATCCGCTCATTCATGTATGGCATATTACCGCTACTGCCGATGCAGAGGGAAATGAGGTTGCAAAACGCGCCGGTCAGCTAACTGTGCAGCCGAACCCATTCAATCCCCAAACCAAGATAACAGTCAGCATGAAGCAGGCAAAGGTCAACGGAACAATCGAGATAAACATTTATGATTCTCATGGCAAACTCGTTCAGAAGCTGACAACTGACGCAGGTGAAGCCACCTGGGACGCTTCCGGTTTTCCAAGCGGTGTCTATGTGGTTTCCGCCAGGTATGGGGACATGACGCTTACCAAGCGGGCGATATTGTTAAAATAAATTTCACCCTATATAAAGGAAGGGTTTGGACATGAAGGCGCCATATATTTCCCGAAGAAACTTTTTGAAAAAGAGCGGCACCGGGGCAACAGCGGTTGCCTTGAGTCCGCTCTTTGCCACGGCAGCACTCGGAAAGACTGCCGCGTATCCGTCGGCAAACCAGTGGCCGGGCAGGATCATTGAAGTCATCGATCCTGATCTTGTGGCGGGGACCGCACTTTCCATAAGCACAGAGCGGGAAGAGCGTGTACTCGCCATGTTTGACCGGGGTGTCATGGAGCTGACGGGAGAGTCCTCGGTTCAGGCAGCCATGCAGCTGCTCTTTCCTGGCAGCAATCCCAAGGTTTGCATTAAACCAAATACGCAGAATCCGGGCATTCCCACAAGGAAAGAAGTGGTAAAGGCGCTGGTCAAACGCCTTATCGATTATGTGACAACAGGGGATAAGATATTCATATTTTCCGGATATGGCGACTATATCCATGAGCGTGGTTTTTCCAGCAGTTATTTTCCAAACGTGGTTGTCCGTACAAATGATCAGAAGTCGACACATTCACCCGATGCGCCAATGGAGGTCGACGGAAGCCTGTTGCGTTATTCTGATACCTTGTTCGAATGCGACTATTTTGTAAACGCGCCGGTGCTCAAAAGTCATTCTGACCGGAACCACGGGTATTTTACCATGGCGTTCAAGAACCACATGAACACATTCAGTCCAAATGACGTGTATTGTACCGAGGCCACCAAATGCGTCCGGGCTTCCAATACGCCGCCTATCCGAGATAAATGCAGGCTGGTCCTGATGTCGGCGCTGCATGGGACCTACGACGGCGATCAGTTCAACGCGGCGTATGTTTTTGAACCAAAGGCTATTTTTCTGAGCACTGACCCGGCAACGAACGATTTTGTGGGCAGGATCAGGATGAATGAGGAACGGGCGCTGCATAGTCTTGATCCAAAAGCGGCGACTACAACGACACCCCCTGAATACGGGGAATCACTGGAGCTGGGCATTGCCTCCGTTGCCGGTCTTGTTACTATCGATATGTCTGCGTCGTCCATTTTCATGAACGCGGACGATATGGACGCAGGGGGATTGATAAGCGCTTCGCCGAACCCATTTCGTTCGGCAACCCGGATCACCCTGCACCGGTCGATTGCAGACGATCCTTCATTACGAGTGTCTGTCTTTGATGTGAAGGGCAAAGTTGTCAAGCATCTTGCCGGAAACGGAGCGGTAAAGGCTTCGGGTATATTTCGCTGGGACGGTATTGATATGAAAGGGATGGCGTTGCCCAGCGGCTTATATGTCCTGCGGGCGAAGGTTCGGGGAGGACACTATATAAAGAAGCTCATTCTTGGGAGATAAATTAGCAGTCGGTCAACAAGCGGGAGATGTTATGCGCCAAGTATTTTGTCACGGCGTTTTTATGATATCCATACTAGCGCCATGGTTATGTTCCGGCGGACTTTTACAACCGGAAGACCTGGTCTATAAGGGCGCTATTGGGACCAATTGGGACTACGCAGGCACTGCGCTGGGATATTATCCTCCCGGCGACCCAGGCGGTACGGCCGACGGATATCCTGGTTCCCTGTTTGGACGAAGCTATCATGGGAATTCAGAAGTGACGGAGGTGGCGATCCCCCAACCTGTGGTTTCCAAGACTTTCGGAAGTCTCCATCTTGCCCAGACACTCCATGCAGGCGTCGATATCAACCCTGATCCTGATAATCCATGGTGCTGCGGTCCTATTCACGTTCACGGACTGCAATACCTTTTACCGCAGGGCCAGCAGGAACAGGGAAAAATGTACGTGAATTGGGGTTATTACTGGTGTTGCGATCCCTATGGAGAATATAATCCAACAATGGGCTGGATCAATCCCGATCTTTCAGATCCGCAGCCCACGGAACTCTGGTTTATCGACAGCCTGCCGGTTACCAGGATATCCGGATATATTCTGGATATCCCCAAAGCATGGGCCGATGCGTATGTGCAGGGAAGATATATCGGGACAGGGATGTTCAGGGCAAACGAGCCGAACAGCGAGGGCGGTCCCAGCCTGTATGCGGTGGCGCCCTGGGGATACGGCAATCCGCCCGATTCGGGCGCGGTTGTCCGCAGCACTCCGCTCATTGCCTACACACTGCAGCATCCTCTCGAAGACTGGCCCTCACTTTGTTCACCTTCCGGCCAATGCCACAAATGCGAGGAATGGAACGGCGCCGCGTGGCTTACGTCGGGTGACGATGCATCGTTTATCATTGCTGGAACCAAGTGCCTCGACCAGTGCGCTGCGGCCGGGTCCCACCGCGGCACCCCAAGCAATTATAAATTCGTCATCATGTTTTACGACCCCGACGATCTTGCGGCAGTAGCGCAAGGCGTAAAGCAGCCATGGGAACCGCAGCCGTATGCCTATAAAGATATTACCGAAATCGTATGGCATACCGGTTATGATGCCGGGTACGAGAACGAAGTCCTTGGCTCAATCGCCTACGACCGGGAGCATGGATTGCTGTATATTATTGAGCAGTATGTATATGATCATAAACCCATTATCCATGTTTTTCAGCATGAAGTCAGTTCCGGTGTTGGCCAGGGAACGCCCGATATGACCCAGGATGCCTTAATGGTGACGGCGGCCCCCAATCCGTTTAACGCGTCCGTATGCATAGAAATAAATCATGGCAGGCTGGCGGCCGCAAATGTAGAGATAAAAATATATGCCGTAAACGGCGTGTGTATTGCCAATTCTGTTGAAAATAAAAATGAATTTACCATCGGACAAAAGACGCTCTGGAACGCGCACGACCATTCAAGCGGCCTTTACCTTGTCTGCGTCCGGATAGAAAAGAAAGCCGTGACAATACCAGTCATGCTTATTCGATAAATATCAAACGGAAAGAGAACCACTATGCGTTGTATTTGTTTTTTTATAGTGATCGTGACCACCATAGTTCTTGGCGAACTTTTCCAACCGGAAGACCTGGTATATAAAGGGGCTTTTAAAGTACCGCTTCTTTCTTATGGAGGGTGGCCGCTTGCTTATTCCCCGGATGGAGACCCGGCCGGACCCAATGACGGCTATCCGGGTTCTCTCTATGGCATGGGACATATATACGACCTTTATGTGGCCGAATTCAGCATTCCGGCGCCGGTGATTTCCACTAATAAAAACAGCAATGACCTGCCATCGCCCGTCACATTGCAGCAATTGACCGATATTTGTCCGGTCCCCGGGCCCTATGTACCCAACGAAGATCATTTCAGCATCAAGGGTATGCTCTACCTTCCGCAGCAGGGCGCGCAGGCGAGCGATAAGCTATATGTAAATTGGGGGTATAATTGGGGGGAGCCGCCGTACAATATCAGCGTACCGTCGCAGGGGTGGTGCAATCCGAATCTTGCGGATGCGCAGCCAACGGACATGTGGAGCATCGGCGGCCTGTTTCAGATGCTGACGACCGGGTATCTGGTCGAGATACCCAAGGAATGGGCGGACTCGCATGTTGGCGGAAAATATCTCGGTACCGGCGTGTACCGTTGGAACAGCGGAAGGGACCAGGGTGGCAGTCATGGGCCGACAATATATGCGGTCGCGCCGTGGCAGGACGGCAATCCGCCGGATTCGGGAAGCGCTGTTTCGTATGTCGAACTTCTCCGCTATTCCGCAGCGCACCCCTTTGACGACAGCTTTTGGACCGTATGTAATTCAACCCTTGCGTGTTATAAATGCGATGAATGGGACGGCGCAGTGTGGCTCACATCGGGAAATAAATCGTCGCTTGTTTTTATCGGCACCAAAGCCCTCGGGGGATGCTCATCCGCGGGGGCGACGACCCACAAACATGCCCTTATGTTTTACGATCCTGCGGATTTGGCCGCTGTTGCTGGCGGCACAATGGAGTCATGGGAGCCACAACCCTATGCATATATGGACTTGGACCCCTATATGTGGGAACAAATGTCCATAGCGTATTCGCACCGTCGGCTTACGCAGGGTGCGTACGACCGGGAACATGGGTTGCTTTATATAATGGAAAACTATACACTGAGCGGGGGAGTCCCCATTATCCATGTTTTTCAGCATGAAGCGGCCGCATCGGTTGCCGGGAACGGACGCGCTTCTTCTGCCACTATGGAACTTACCATTGCGCCCAGTCCCTTCAATGCCACGGCAATGATCCGCGCTTGCCATGCCGGGATTTTGCCGTTGGCGTCTGCCACAGTCTTCATCTACGATCAGCGCGGCGGTTTGGCGGACCGTATTACGACAACAGCGGCTGTGCTTGGTGCAGGTCTGCAATGGAACCCCGGTATATTGGCGTCAGGTATCTATTATATAAAAGTGCATATGCAGGGACATACACTCGTTGCGAACGCCGCTCTTGTACGATAGACTATACCAAAGGATTATCATGAAACAGATGGCCATACGATTCCCAATACTGCTGACAATAGCAATTCCCTTATTATGCGCTGCCGCTCCCTGGGATTGCGTCCCTGCCGACAATGAAATCGCCGGTTGGACCAAGGGCGGTTCATGTTCAACCGTACCGCAGATACCGGATACTGCGTCATTGTACCGCGCCATTGACGGCGCCGCGCCTGTATATACTGCCTGCGGTTTCACCTGCGCATCGTATCAGGGCTATATCAATGGAGCAATTGAAATGTGCGTGGAAATTTACGACCAGGGGGTTACGGAGAACGCAAAAGACCTCTGGATTAGAACTGCGTCCGGAGAACAGATACCCATTGACACAATCGGCGACAGCGCACGGGTATTTGTCGGCCTGTTCGGATATTTTTATGAATGCATAGAAGAGCAGTGTTACATTAAAGTAAGCGTTATGAGCGATGATCCTGAAGCCGTTGCCGCCGGAAGCCGGATGGCGCGGTGTATTGCTGAAAAAGTTGTTACGGTATCGGTTGAAAAACCATTCAATAGTTTGCAGTCAAACGGAGAAACGAATAACAAGGGCCGGATTGGAGGATGCGGAAACGGGATCGCTTTTGCTTTTACGGTTCCGCTTGTTGTACGTCTGCTTAACGGAAAAAAAAGGAGGTAGTATGAAGTTCGCAATCGTTTTTATCCTGCTTGCCGTGATGTCTGTTGCAGCGGACAGTGTGGCTGTCTTTCCGCAGGGTCCGACAGAAGAGGACGTGTTGACTCTTACATTGACGGATGAATCAGCGCTCTGCTGCTGGACCCGCTGGACAGACTTTGATGGATGTTCAATTGAGAACCGGTCCATTTTCCTTTCGTATTGCTGGGGACTTGCGGCTGAATGCACTGAATGTGAGGGCCAGGGAAAGACAATCGAGTATGATTCTGTCGGGCCGCTTTCCAGCGGCACATATCAGATATATTCCATCGAATATCTCGCAAGCATGCAGGGTCAGAATGTGGTTTTCACGATGGACACGAATCTGGCAGGAACACTTATTGTCGGCAATGCCGGTATAGCGGAAAAACAGACACAACGAGGAGGCGGTGTAAATCTTGGAGTGTTTCCAAGCCCATTCCGGTCAAACACGACAATAGTTTTCCCTTGTTTTTATCGCAATGCCGCAGTTGATATATTCAACGAAGGAGGCGCCTGCGTTGCCCGGTACTCCGGCGTCCAGGGCCAGGCGTTTAATTGGAATGCAGCATCCATGCCGAACGGCGTATACATCGTTCGTGTCAGGGCGCAGGCAAAAACACATTGCACGCGGTTGATTGTGCAACGCTGAAAAGGTATGGATTGAATGTAAGTGAGACAGATGAAATGAACGTTTTCTCATTTTCGACATTATCGGCAGGCATGTCGGGCACTGTGCGTCCGGTTGGGTACAACCGGAATAGTATCCAGAAGAAACTTGTATTTTGCAAATAATCAAAGATCTTCAACGGAGGACCTTCATGAGATCGTTTGTCGCCACGCTTCTTATATCGGCAGCAGTCTCGCTGCTTGCTGTTGCCGTCTATCACGGCCTCATTTCCCGTTCCGAATACCAGCCGTACCATCACCGCAATGTCGCGTATCTTGATACGGCTGACAATGGCTTCTCCAAAGGGTGGCAGGGCCACGAACGCGCCCAGCCCAGGGTATGGTTCGACATGCACATGCATATGACTGACGCCTGTTCAACCGTGGGGCTGATACAAGAAGGGGTCGGATACTGGAAAAAGGCCATGGGAGACCTGGGCGGGCTGTGCGGCGGAGTAATCCTCGACGGGACTCTGGATACGGCTCGTCCCTTATACGAGTACTGCCGTACCGATACGTCCATGCATCCTTTTCTCTGGCTCAAATTCAGCAAAGACCCGCCTGCCCCTGCGCAGCTGGAATACCTTGTGAAGACCAGAGGTGTTGAGGGCGTAAAACTCCATAATGGATTTATCTACGATGATGCCCTCGATTACCGGCTCATGGATTCCGAAGCATGGAACGCCATATACGCCACATGCGGAAAGCTGGGCATTCCCATTCTGTGGCATTTGAACCACCGTTTTTGCGATCCTGAAATAGTATACTGGGACTGCAATTATGAGAAGATATGGAAAGGGCTGCCCTATACCAACCGGGACGTACTGGCCTTGTTCGAAAAAATAGCGGACAAGCATAAAGATGTACAGTTTATCCTGGCCCATATGAATTTTATGGGCTATGATTCGCTTGGAACTCTCTTTGACCGCCATCCGAACGTATGCGCCGACGGTTCAAGCCCCCTGAAGATTAGCACTGCCCATCGACTGACGCCAAGGGAGATCCAGGAGTTACGGCCCTTTTTTATAAAGTATCAGGACCGTATCTTTTTCGGCACAGACAATTCGATACGGCTGCCTCCTCAGCGGAATGAGGCTGTTGAGGTGTTGAATATGTTGTATTTATACACGGATTACCAATATTTTCTCCTGCAGCTCGAGCTGCCTCACAGGGTGATCGACAAGATAGCGTATCGGAACGCGGAGAAGGCGCTTCGCGCCAAATTTTGAAAGGATATTCTTATGAAAATTATTGGCGTGAACGGAAGTCCGCATGCGAACCATAATACAGGGTTCCTTGTTAAAAAAGTGCTTGAAGGGGCGGGAAAGGCCGGAGCAGAGACAATGCTGTTCCATCCCGAGCGCATGAAACTGCGGTCATGCAAAGCGTGCATGGCGTGCAAGAAGCGGCCGCTTGCCTGCAGCATCAAGGACGACATGGCCGGATTCGTGGGGGCGGTTGAAGAAGGATGCGGCTTGGTCATTGGCACGCCGGTGTACTTTGACCATGTCAGCGCGCAGCTCAAGATGTTTCTCGACCGTATGTACTGCTTTCTCGGTCCTGATCTAAAGAACCATTTTCCGAAAAAAGCGCGTGCGGTGCTTGTCATGACCTACGAAGCTGATAACCCAAAATCGTACGAAAGCGTGCTGACGTGGATCGAAGAGCGGCTGAAAGGATATTACGGTATCGAAACCATCGGCAGCATCAAACTCCATGGCAGCCCATGCAGGTTAACGTCCAACAAGGACGCCGCGATATGCGAGAAAGCCTATGCTTTGGGGCTCAAGCTTGCAAAAAATAAATGAACACGCAGCAATACAACGGGCAAATAATACGGAGTTCAGGAAGCATGGCCGGCCTGTCTGTCGCATGCATGCTTGTTCTTTTCACCTCAATTGACGCCCGCGCCGCCACTCCGGCGACTGATTCGGCCTGCAGGAAAATGGCCATTATTGTCCCATCAACGCACATGGACATAGATTTCACCGGGCTTGTTACGGATTGCTATGCGTTATATGATACCTTTATTGTCCAGGCCATCCATTTGGCAGAAAAAGACCCCCGCATCGCCTATACTATCGAACACACATCGGCGATCAAGCATTTTCTGCAAACACATCCGCAGTTGCGTAAACGTCTTATGGAAAAATTAAAGGCCGGTCAACTGGAAATCGGGTGCAGCTGGACCAGTCCTCATTACGCGGACCTTGGCCAGGAGCTCATGCTTCGCGAGTTTGCCTATGCCAAACATTTTCTGCGGACCGAACTCGGATACGAATCGATCATCGCGAAAAACGGCGAGCTTTCAGACCCGGTACCGCAGATGGCGCAGGTCATGTCCAAATGCGGGATCGCATTGTTTCAGTCGTGTAAGGTAGACCAAAACCCCCTGCTTACAACGACATTCGCATATGTAGGCCTCGATGGTTCAGAAGTGCTTTTCCATCCATACAATTACACGTTTAGGGGCCGCTTGAGCGGTATATATAACAATGACCGGGACATACTGCGCTTTATGCTCATGGACCGTCGTATGGATCTTTCGGTCCAGTACGTCGACGGCGGGGGAGACGATGCAATGCCCGACATACCCGCACTTATCGCCGCTTGCAGTTCATGGGATTCGAGCGGAGATTCGAAAAGCATTGGGTGCTCTATTATTACGTCGACCATGACACGGTTCGTAAAAGAATATACCGCGAGGGTTGCTGCAGGCCGCATCGATCCTCCGCAGCGTGGCACAGGGTTTACCCAGCATGGCGAACAACTCTATTACCAGTGGGGATGGACCAAATATTACGACAGGGCCATTGCCGAACAGGCCTTGTTGCGCGCGGAAAAACTTTCGGCAGTTCTCGATATTACCGGCATTCGTCCGTATCCTTCAAAAACACTTGACAGTTGCTGGGAAAACCTGATGCAGGTAAGCACCCATAACTGGGGATACCAGAAAAGGAAGGGCGACACATTGCTGCCTCCGCTTGCCGCATGGGCGCGCGAACAGGGCGAACGCATCAGCATTGCAGCGCTCAAGGACATGACGCGCAGTGTTAAGACCGGAAATAAGGGTATTCCGGTGATTGTTGTTAATCTTTCCAATGGAACTCGCATAGACGTTGCTACGGCAGAAGTGGAAATGCCCGAATCCATGGTTCCCGCCATTATTGGCAGTTCCGGGCGTCTTGTCCCCTGTCAGGAAATAACGGCAGTACGGGGATCGCGCAGGGGATGTAAAATATCCAAACTCGTTTTTGTGGCATCGAAAATGCCATCATTCGGATGGAAAACGTACTATGTGACTGACAGCGCCAGGGCAGGCAGGCCTTCTATGGAGGATACCGTGCAGTGGAATCCGGACAGCACTTTTGAAAATGCGTATTATAAGGTTAAATGCGACAATAAGGGCATCAGAAGTATTTTTGATAAAGCAAACAGGCGTGAAATGGTCGGGCAAAACGGCATACGCGTATGGGAACACGGATACGGCATTCTGGGAATACCAACGTTTAAAGCGGAATATATGGACAGAAAAACCGGTTCGGCGCCCCTGGCATTCACCTCTGCAAGGCTGGAAAAAGGGCCTGTGCGCGCGGGCGTGTCACTTGTCGGACGCGCTGTAGAGCTGAATGTCCATGTGTATGCAGGCGTGCCTCGGATCGATATCCAGGTCGTTCCCATTACGCCTTTTCCAAACATATTATACGCGCTCCACGCAGACGTGAATTGTGACGATCATTCGTGTTCCATGCGCGTGGGCATGCAATACGGGTCGGTCGAATACCCGCATGAGCCTGTCTGGCGCGGGACCGCAACTGCAGAGGGTTGGTCAAAGGCAGTGCAGGGACTGTGTGCCTGGACAGGTCTTTATAATGAAAAATGGCACGCGCCGCTCGAAGACTGCGTGTCCGCAAAAGCAGCGTGCGCTTCGTGGATCGACGTGCATGACAACGCATCGTATGGGATCACGATCTCCGGGGAACGGCCATCGAATTTATGGATATGCGACAAGGAAGACAGGAGCATTATTAAGAAATCGCTGTTTCTCGGCGACAGCGGTCTTATGCCAGAATGCTTCTCGATACGCGGCCATGCCGGAACCTGGAAACAGTCGAATGCCCCGCTTTTCGGGGAACAGACAATGAACCCGCTTCTTGCCGTACAAGCAAAATCAGGCAAGGGACTTTTGCCCGAAGAGGCAAGCTGCCTCACTATCGAACCGTCGGGGTCCATTGCATTAACGGCGTTTAAAAAGGCCTGGAACAGGGAAGGCTATATTGTCCGGTTTTATGAAACAATCGATTCCATAACAAAGGCCTCGATTACGGTCCAGATACCCGGAGTCCGGTGTGACATTTTCACCTCAGGTCCTGCTGAGGACGGAGGCGCGATGCTGCAGCAAATTGCAGGGCAAACGGCAGTCAAGGACATCAGGGGTTTTGGCATAGAGACAATACGTTTAAAGAAACGCTGACAGGATATCAGGAATGCAATTAAAACAGGCCCTCGAATATTCCGCTTTTCCCTTTCTTTTGTGTTTTTCACTTGTCCTCGGACAGGGCGGCGACACCATTCGCGTGTATAAAACAAATAAACCGCCTGTCATTGACGGTACCCTTGCGGACTGGGACAGGGCGTATTGTATTGGCGGATTTACCGGCGAAAAAAACCATGCGCTTACCAAGGGTTCGTGGAAGGGTTTTGCCAAAGATTACCAGTGTGAAACCTACGCATGCCATGACGACTCATTCATGTATATCGGCTGGAAAACCCTTGTCGACGACGAGTCCATTGTGGGCCGCGGCTGGGAGAAGGTCTGCGGGGACAATATTAAACTGTGCCTTGGGGGCTGGAGCGACGTCATTTACCTTTGGAACGACACGGTTGTGCCTGGCCGCAACCCTGAGTATATGAACTTCAATTATCATTTAAAAGTGGGTATTACCAGGGGAAAGCTGCCGGTATATGAGATACGGATTCCCAAGCAGGAGATACGCTTATATTACGACGGCAGTCCTCCGTATGCCTTCATGAATATTATGACAGAAGACTACGACAATAAGTGCTCAGAATATGACTTCTGGGGAATAGGTTTTACCTTGCCAGATTCACTGGATAAACGCGACGACAACTGGAATCAGTGGGAAAATCCTTGGTATTTCCCCGTATTCCTGTTTTATAATACAATACCTGTCCAAAGAAAATAATACCCGCGATTTGAAAGGAATATCCATGCAACATAAAGGCATGTTCCTGTTTGCTGTATGCGCTGCCGTGCTGTTTGCCGCGGCCGCAGTTTCAGGCGCTGGTCCAAAGAAGACGGTGATTGTAATCTATTCGGCCGGGATCGAGAGTGAAAAGAGCATGTCCGAAGAGGACAGTACAATAGACGGCAAAACCAATGCCACGCCGAAGAAGGCCATGAATGCAAAAATGGCCGCATATCACTTGGCAAAGGCGTTTGGCACGCTAGGGCTTGCGGTTTCCGTAAAGGAAGCGCTTGATATAAAAGACCCCGGGGAGATAATGAATAAGGACTGCTTTGTCATCATCAGCCCTACAAGGTTCAACAACATGTCATGGGAGATAAAAAAGCTGTCAGATCAGGTTTTCCATGCAATTTACAAGAAAAAAGGGAAGTTGAACGGAAAACCGGCAAGTATCATCGCGACATCCGAAATCGTCAGTTCAGCGAAGGATTGTATCGGCAGGATTGGGAATGTCATAGGTCAGTGCGACGGTAAAGTGGAACAAACGCTTATTCTGTTAAATGAGACCGCTTTCTCAGAGGCGGAAAAGCAGGTATCAGACTTTGCCGCGGCATTCACTGCTTCGTTGCGCAACTAAGGGGAAGTGTTATGTCAACTAAAAAATGGACCGAAGGCCTTTCGAAAACCTATTTAAAGTGAGGAACGCATGAATAAAACCTTTCCGATTTTTTTGCTTGTGTCGTGTGCCGCGTTTTCATCCGCGTATATTGCTTTTGACGGCAAACAGGTGCCTGCCCTGCCTTTGAGCGGTAATGTGGTGAATGTCACGACTCCGGTCATGCTCTATCAGGCCCTGCGCAACCAGGCCGCAGGACAAACCATTGTTATAGCGAATGGCACGTACGATGTTTCCCCATGGGAACCTATCCACTTGAGAGTGATATGATTTGTTGATGCCTGCAAAAAATCGGTTTTGTCCATTTTTAGAAAAAATACCCCTTCACATCCATGCAATCAAGTAAAATAGGTAACACTTCGCCATGGCTTTCCGGCCCGCTTCGCTCGCCTCACTTCGCGGGCTAAGCGGGCCGAGAGCGAGTCGAGGCGGGCAGATTTCCGGCGGGGGACTGGGAAACTGATTGGTGTCACAAAATGCATTATATGCTTGCATATTGATTATAAAAAACGTATTTTAATGTATGATATTGGTTATAATAATGGTGGTTTCGGCAAATGAATAGAAAAATAGACGAATATCTTTTAAATTGGAAAAATAAAAAAGATAGAAAAGTCCTGTTACTCAGGGGAGCAAGACAGGTTGGGAAAACCTATTCCATCAGAGAACTTGGAAAACGTTTCGACCATTACCTGGAAGTAAACTTTGAGGAGAACAAGGAGGTAAAAACCTTCTTTTCCGGCTCCCTTGATCCCGTCTCCATTATTGAAAAACTGATCCCTTATTTTGGTGTGCCAATCCTACCCGGAAAGACACTGCTATTTTTGGACGAGATACAGGCATGTCCCGATGCGCTTCGCGCTTTGCGGTTTTTTCATGAGAAGCTTCCCGAACTCCATGTTGTGGCAGCGGGCTCCCTGCTTGAATTCGCTTTGGAAGAAATCCCATCTTTTGGCGTTGGTCGTATTGAAATGCTTTTCATGTATCCCATGAATTTTATTGAATTCCTGGGAGCAACGGAAAATGAATACCTTGTGTCCGCGGTTGAAGGAGCGAGTCCGGCAAAACCTCTGGAGGAAGCAATCCACGGTAAACTTCTAGACCGGTTCAAGATATACCAGATGGTCGGTGGTTTACCCGAAACGGTTTCTGATTTCAGGGAAAACCGAGATGTCCGGGCGTGTCAGCAGATTACTGCCGCGCATATCAATACGCTCGAGTCGGATTTCACGAAGTATAAAAAGCGGGCCCCGGTCATTAAACTTCAGGAGACCTTTCGCGCTATAAGCCGGCAGGCTGGTGGAAAATTTAAATTCTCAAACATTGTCGAAGGCGCCTCTTCGCACGGATATCGGGAGGCGCTTGAGCTTCTGATCCAGGCCGGACTTGGCCAGAAGGTGTTCCACACAGCGGCTCGGGGAATTCCGCTGGGCGCCCAGATGGATATCCGGAAATTTAAGGCATTGCCGTTTGATCTGGGTGTCCACCAGATGCTCATGGGTCTTGATTTATCCCGCCAGGTGGTGGCCGCACCCATAGATATGATTAATAAGGGGAATCTTGCGGAGATTTCCGCTGGCCTGGAAATTATCACCGGCAACCCGCCGTGGCTCAGGCCACAGCTTTTCTACTGGCATCGGGAGTCACCGGGAAGCAGCGCAGAGGTGGATTATGTGGTGCAATACGGCGAGAAAATAATCCCCGCTGAGGTCAAGGCCGGGACCAAAGGCCAAATGCAGAGCTTGCATTTGTTTCTGGAAGAACGGAACCTCGGCAGGGGTGTCCGTTTCTCGCAGGAAAATTTCAGCGTTTATGGGAGGATAATGACCATCCCAATTTACGCCGCTTCCCTTGCAGGAAAGATTTTATCGTCTGAAGTATAATTGATAAGCATTTTGATTTTCCGATTCGTGATGTGTCGAGATGTACACTGCAAGGCGAATTTTGTTCCGGCATTCGATAAAGCCCCCCCGTTTTCCTCTCTCCGCATCCAAATTCGGCCTCCTCGTCAAGAAAATAACCCTTCCAGACTTCGAAAACAAGAAAATAACGAAGGCTTCGCGGGACTTTCCGGTAAAGCCTTCAATCATC